>ERZ1034949.1507-NODE-1507-length-10280-cov-3.482934_pt1 | contig 10280 bp, 10 predicted proteins | sample MGYA00520590_ERZ1034949 | MGnify/ENA primary metagenome ERZ1034949 (study PRJEB33766, sample SAMN09781752) | gut metagenome | biome: gut microbiome | host: Homo sapiens | place: Madagascar | study: EMG produced TPA metagenomics assembly of the PRJNA485056 data... | reverse complement strand
TGTCCGTCCTGCTCATCGAGCATGATATGAGCCTTGACATGAAGATCTGCGAGCGCATTCAGGTGCTGGATTTCGGCACCACGATTGCTTCCGGCACGCCGGAGCAGATTGCCAACGACCCGCATGTCATCGAGGCATATCTGGGCAAGGACGAACCGGGGGAGGCCGCCAATGCTTGAGATCAAAGACCTGTACGTCAACTACGGTGCCGTCCACGCGCTGAACGGCGTATCCATGACCGTGAAGGATGGCGAGATCGTCTCGCTGATTGGGGCGAACGGTGCGGGAAAAACAACGACCCTGCGCACGATAACCGGTCTGGAAAAGGCGGCAAGCGGCTCCATCACCTTCGACGGGCACGACCTGCGCAAGATCGAACCCAGCAAAATCATCACGCTGAAACTGGCCCATGTGCCGGAAGGGCGGCACATCTTCCCCCAGATGACGGTGGAAGAAAACCTCGAGATGGGGGCTTTTACCGACCAAACCGACATGGCCAGAACAATGGCCGATGTCTACGAGCGGTTTCCCCGCTTAAAAGAGCGCAAGCGCCAGCTGGCCGGCACGCTCTCCGGCGGCGAGCAGCAGATGCTGGCCGTGGGCCGCGCCCTGATGGGAAAGCCGAAGATGATTTTGATGGATGAGCCGTCCATGGGTCTGTCCCCGCTGTTGGTAAAGGAAATTTTTGCCATCATCCGGGAGGTGAACAAGCAGGGCATTACGATTCTGCTGGTGGAGCAGAACGCCAAGATGGCGCTGGCCATCTCTGACCGTGCCTACGTGCTGGAAACCGGCACCATCACGCTTTCCGGCGATGCGCAGGAGCTGCTGAACGACACTCGCGTCAAAAAAGCCTATTTGGGGCAGTAAGGAGGAAGTGCTATGTATCCGAACTATCCCTACTTTGCCGTGGCCATTACCCGCACCTGCGGGTCGGGCGGCGGCAGTTACATCGGCAAAAAGCTGGCGCAGGATTTTGATATTGATCTGTATGACCGCAAACTGCTGCGCCTGGCAGCCGAGGACAGCGGCATCAATGAAAAAATCTTTGCCGCCGCCGATGAAAACACCAAAAAAACGCTGCTATACCGTGTTTCGCGGCATATCTACGACGGCAGCATCATCCCGCCGGAGAGCGGCAATTTCATCAGCGACCAGAACCTTTTCAACTATCAGGCCAAGGTCCTGCGGGAGCTGCTGAACGAGGAAAGCTACATCTGCGTGGGCCGCGCGGCGGATTTTGTGCTGAAAGACAAACCCAACGTGCTGACCGTCTACATCGACGCGCCCTATGAGGACCGCATTGAGCGGGAGATGAAGCGTCAGGGCATCGGACGCAGCCAGGCTATCCACTACATTGATAAGCTCGACCACTATCGGGAAAGTTACTATAAGTATCATACGGGCCGCCAGTGGAAGCGTGTGGAAAATTACGACCTCTGCCTGGACAGCGCCGCGGTTGGGCTGGATAACTGCGTGGAGGTCATCAAGAAAGTTATTGAACTGAAATTTGGGGCAAAGTGCCCGCGGTAAAAAGCAACAGGGGAGGAAAGACTTATGGAAGCACTGGCCTATTATGACGGAAAAATCGGCACACCGGAGGAACTGACAGTTCCCTTCAATGATCGTGTGCATTTCTTCGGTGACGGTGTATACGACGCCACTGTCGGCGCAAACGGCAAGATCTACCTGATGCAGGACCACCTTGACCGCTTTTACACCAGCGCCAGGGCATTGGATATCCACATCCCGATGCCGAAAGACGAGCTTGGCAGACTGCTGACCGACCTGCTGGCCAAAGTGGACGGTACAACGCATTTTGTTTACTGGCAGGTCACCCGCGGCGTCGAGACCCGCAACCACGTCTACGCCGAGGACCTGCCCGGCAAGCTGTGGGTGTCCATCCGCCAGAACCATTTGAACGACCCGGATGTGCCCATCAAGCTCAACACCGAGGAAGACACACGCTTTTATCACTGCAACATCAAGACGCTGAACTTGCTGCCCAGCGTCGTGGCCGCCCAGCATGCAAAGCGCATCGGCGTGCAGGAGACGGTGTTCCACCGCGGTGACATCGTGACCGAATGCGCCCACTCCAACGTGTCGATTCTGAAGGATGGCGTATTTTATTCGCATCCAAACAATGAATTTATCCTGCGCGGTATCGCCAAGACCCACATGATCCAAGCGTGTTACCGCCTGGGCATTACAGTCATGGAAAAATGCTTTACGCTGGATGACCTGCGCAACGCCGATGAGATCATCGTGACGTCGTCCTCCAACTTCTGCCTGCACGCCTGCGAGGTGGACGGCAAGCCCGCTGGCGGCAAAGACCCCGCCACGCTGAAAGCGATTCAGAACGAGGTCCTGCGCGAATACTACGCCTACACTGGCAAAACAACCGTTGTGGACTGAAACGGGGGTGGGAAGGATGACCCGTGACGAACTGGAAAAGCGCAACGTAGGAGAAAATCTCGATGCTTTGATGAATCTTGACCCTCGCGGCTACGGTGTCTGCCGCATTTTGTACGCGGGCAGCCGCGCCTATACCGGTGAACCTCTGACGATGCACGCGGCGCAGGTGCTGTGCGATGCGGTAAAAGAGAACGATCTGGTGTACATTATTACCGGATTCGTCCTGCTGCCGCATAAAGTGCCCGAGATGGACGGCACGGTCAGTTCCATGCTGCTGGCCCGCGCGTTGGTGATGGCGTTCGGTGCAAAGCCGGTCATCGTATGCCCCGCCGACAGCGTCCAGGCCATTGAAAAGTGCGCCGCCGTCGTTGGTCTGCATATCTATGAAGACCTCGACATCGTGCAGACGCTGCCTTTAAGCATGGGGGTCGCTGCCTTTACCAAAAACCTGGCCGACGCCCCGGCTCAGGCTGCCGCGCTGGCTGCCCGCAAGCCCGCGGTAGTCGTCTCTGTCGAAGCCTGCGGCGCGAACGCCCTGGGGGTCTGTCACAATGCCGTCGGGCTGGACGTGACCGCCTTGCAGGCCCGCAGCGATGTGCTGTGGGAAAAGCTGCGCGCCGACGGTGTGCCGAATATCGCCATCGGTGACTTGGGCAATGAGATTGGCATGGGCACGATTGCCGACCACATCAAAAAATATGTGCCGTTCACCGACAGGGACGAGTGCCAATGCGGCTGCGGCGGGGGCATATTAAGCGCCACCAGAACTGACAACATTATCACGGCCACCTGCTCCGACTGGGGCTGCTACGGCTTGATGGCCGCGCTGGCGTATCTCAAAAAAGATATGGAGATCCTGCACCACGAGGACATGGAGTCCGAGGTCATGCGGGTGGCGGCACGCAACGGGTTTATTGATATGACGGGCTCACTGCTGCCGGGCATTGACGGATTCAGCACGCGCATGAACGTCGGCATCGTCAGTCTGATGCGCCAGTGCACGGCCTACGCGGTACGGTACTCCCACAAGTCGGATCACTGGTTCGGCCCTGTGTTGGCAAAGCACTTCTTTGACTGACTATTATAGAAGGAAGGGGGCAGCGGTCATGCTGCTGTTTACGGTACACCCGGTTGGGGACTGTGCCCTGCTGGCGGGATTCCCTCAGCGCATTGCACCGGAGATCGGCGCGGCGGTGGCGGCACTGAACAGCCGCGTTTTGGCGGCCAAGCTGCCCGGCGTGACCGAGACAGTGCCCACTTTTGCGTCGCTGCTGGTGGTGTATGATCCGCTTGTGACCGACTATGACACGCTGGCGGCAGCCCTGCAAGGGCTGCGTGACGCTGACGGCGCGGACACCGCGGCGGGGGAGGGGAGGCTGGTCACGATCCCCGTATGCTACGGCGGCGATTTCGGCCCCGACCTGCCCTTTGTGGCAAAGCACGCGGGGCTGACCGAAGCAGAAGTCATCGCGCTGCACACCGGGCGGGAATACCGCATTTATATGCTGGGGTTCCTGCCGGGGTTCCCGTACCTGGGCGGGCTGGACGAACGATTGTTTACCCCGCGGCTGAACACACCGCGCACGGCCATCCCAGCCGGGGCGGTGGGCATCGGCGGCGAGCAGACCGGCATTTACCCTATTGCCAGCCCGGGCGGCTGGCAGCTCATCGGCCGCACGCCGCGCAAACTGTTTGACCCGGAATCGGGCGCACTGCCCTACACGGCGGGGGACCGCATAAAATTTGAACCCATCACCGCGGCGGAATTTGCAGCCCTGGCGGCAAAGGAGGGCACGGCATGAGCATCACCGTACTGGACCCCGGCCCGCTTACAACTGTGCAGGATGCGGGCCGCGTGGGCTATGCTGCCCAGGGCTACCGCAGCTGCGGCGCAGCGGACGGATACGCCTACCGTCTGGGCAATGTGCTGGTCGGCAACGACCCGGGTGCAGCCGTGCTGGAATGCACCCTGCGCGGCGCGGCCCTGCGGTTTGAAACGGACACCGTCTTTGCTCTGACGGGGGCCGAAAGCCATGCTGCGCTGGACAGTACGCCCGTACCCTATTACGCACCGCTGCTTGCCAAAGCAGGCAGTGTGCTACAGATGGGGGCGGCAAAAACAGGACTGCGCAGCTATCTGGCCGTGGGCGGCGGCATTGCCACCCCGCCCGTGCTGGGCAGCCGTGCCACCGATGTAAAATGCGGCATCGGCGGCTTGGAGGGCCGCAAGCTGACCGCGGGCGATACCCTGCCCATAGGCTCATGTGATACCGCCGCGCTGTGGCAGGCCATCACTGCCAAACGGCTGGACCGTCCCTTGCGGGACAAGGCTGTGTGCGGCGGGCTGCACCCCATGCGCGTGCAGGGGACGCAGATGCTGCCGCAGGATTTTATCCACGGTATCTATATCCTGACGCCGGACTGTGACCGTATGGCCTGCAAGCTGGCGGGCACGCCGCTGCAAATGCGCCGCGGCGCGGATATTCTCTCCGACGGTATTGTGCCCGGGTCGGTGCAGGTCTCCGCCGACGGGCAGCCCATTGTCATGCTGGCCGACCACCAGACCACGGGCGGCTATGCCAAAATTGCCACGGTGATTTCTGCCGACTTGCCCGCGCTGGCGCAGCTCCGCCCCGGGCAGCGGGTATGCTTTACCTTTGTGACGCCGTCCCGGGCCGTGCAGGCTGCCCGGCAGCAGGCGGCCCTGTGGCAGCGGGTAAGAGATCGCTTGTAAAAGAAGGTGCACGTTATGAACTATTCCGCATTTCACCCGGCTGAGATTCGGGCGCTGATCCGCGCGGGCAAGCTGGATGCCCCAACCACAGGCTGCTGCGACGGCTACGCCCAGGGCAATCTGGTGGTGCTTCCCAAGGCGCTGGCGTGGGATTTCCTGCTGTTCTGCCAGCGCAACCCCAAGGCCTGCCCGCTGCTGGAAGTGGCCGATGCCGGGGAGCGCAGCTTCTCCCAATTTGCCCCGGGCAGCGATATTGCGCAGGACATCCCGCGCTACCGCATCTACCGAAACGGCGAATTGACCGAGGAAACCACCGATGTGGTGCGCTATTTTGAGGAACGGTCCGATTTGGTCAGCTTCCTCATCGGGTGTAGCTTCTCCTTTGAGTCGGCGCTGCTGGACGCGGACATCCCGGTGCGCCAGATCGAGGAAGGCGTCAATGTGCCGATGTACAACACCAACATTCCCTGCACGCCCGCGGGGGTGTTCAGCGGAAATATGGTCGTCAGTATGCGTCCGATTCCCCACGCGCAGGTGGCTGCGGCGGTAGCCATCACGGCGGGCATGCCCCGCGTGCACGGTGCGCCGGTGCAGATCGGCACTCCGGAAGCCATCGGCATCACCGATCTGGCCCACCCTGATTACGGCGATGCCGTGACGATTCGTCCGGGCGAAACACCGGTTTTCTGGCCCTGCGGGGTCACGCCCCAGGCCGTGGTCATGCACTCGAAGCCGGAATTCTGCATCACGCATGCGCCGGGGTATATGTTTGTGACCGACGTAAAAAACACACTGCTGAAATACTAAGGGGGATGTTGCAATGCCGTCCATTGATTTAAACTGCGACCTGGGCGAGAGCTTCGGCGCGTACACCATCGGCATGGATGCCGAAATATTGCCCTATGTGACAAGCGCGAACATCGCCTGCGGGTTCCACGCGGGCGATCCGTCCGTAATGCAAAAGAGCGTTCTGCTGTGCAAAAAGTACGGCGTGCAGGTGGGTGCACACCCGGGACTGCCGGATTTGCAGGGCTTTGGCCGCCGCAGAATGGCAATTTCCCCCGCCGAAGCCGAGGCCGACGTGATGTACCAGATCGGTGCGCTGAAGGCATTCTGCGACGCGGCGGGCGTACCGCTGCACCACGTCAAACCCCACGGCGCACTGTACAACATGGCCGCCAGGGATCCGGTGCTGGCGGCAGCCATCTGCCGCGCTGTGCAGGCTGCAGCTCCCGGTGCTGTGCTGCTGGCACTCTCCGGCAGCGAGATGGTCAAGGCCGCGAACGCCATCGGATTGCCCGTTGCCAGCGAGGTATTCGCAGACCGCGGCTACCAGGCCGACGGCAGCCTTGTGCCACGCGGCGCTCCCGGCGCAATGATCGAGGACGAGGATACCGCCATTGCGCGGGTCTTGCAGATGGCGGCGCAGGGTACCGTACAGGCCGACGACGGCAGCACCGTAACCCTGCAGGCCGATTCCGTCTGCGTCCACGGCGACGGCCCCAAAGCCCTCGCCTTCGTGCAAAAAATCTCCGCCGCCCTCCTTGCCGCAGGGACAGCAGTTGCAGCATTTTGATCGTCGGCAGAAAGCAAGATGGGGAATGAACCTATCGGAAGAAGGTAAAGCAGCGCTAAGCGGCAGAATCTGTCCTGCGTCCCTGCCGGGGCGCAGGAATTTTTTGTCAATAAAAATACCGTTGTATCGTGTGATACAACGGTTGAATAATTTGAATGCAGCCTTGATGTGTTTAGGCAGCGGATCCTGCACGGAGGACGAGCCGACACCATAGCACGAAGGCTGTTTTCATTCCGGCAGACGTCCGTACAGTTCCATTTCACTGTGCAGCTTTTTGGCCAGCCTCGTGTTAAAGACACCGGGTTCGGCACGCCAGCACCAGTTGCCGCCCAGAGTGGACGGCGTGTTCATGCGGGATTCATGCCCAAGGCCCAGCAGATCCTGTGCCTGCACGACAGCCAGATCGGCAGCACTGGACCAGATGCCGCGCATCATGCCCCAGTGATAGCCCTCTTTCTTCGTCAGATTCAGGTAGCGCACGGCGCGCGCCACGTCCTCAGGGGCGGCGGTTTCCATCCAGCCGTTCACAGGCTCGTTGTCGTGGGTGCCTACATAGGCAATGCAGTTCTTGGGGTAGCTGTGGGGGCGGTAATCACCGCCGTCACGGCTGTCAAAGGCAAACTCCAGCACTTTCATGCCGGGATAGCCGCATTGCTTCAACAGGGCAGTGACATCTTCCGTCAGGAATCCCAAATCCTCGGCGATGATGCGCGGGCTGCCCAGCTTTTTCTTTATGGCAGCAAACAGCGCATAGCCGGGGCCTTCGCGCCAGCGGCCGTTCCGGGCGGTTGCTTCCCCGTAGGGGATAGCATAATAGCCCGCAAATCCGCGGAAGTGGTCAATGCGAACCACATCATAGGTGCTGCACATGTGTTTGATGCGCCGCACCCACCATGCGTAGCCGGTCTTGGCCATGGAGTCCCAGTCGAACAGCGGGTTGCCCCACAACTGGCCTGTGGCGGAGAAGCCGTCCGGCGGGCAGCCTGCCACCTCGGTGGGCAGCAGGTTCTCGTCGAGCTGGAACTCCTGCGGGCAGCTCCACACATCGACGCTGTCCAGCGCCACATAGATGGGAAGGTCGCCGATGATGCGGATTTCCTGCTGGTTGGCGTAGTGCTTCAGCGCCTGCCACTGACTGTAGAACATAAACTGTACAGCCTGCCAGAACGCCACATCGTCGGCGTACTGCTGCCGGGCTGCTGCCAGGGCAGCGGGCTCACGGCGCCGCAGCGGTTCTTCCCATTCCAGCCAGCAGGCTCCGTTGTGGGCGTCCTTCAGCGCCATGAACAGCGCATAGTCGGGCAGCCAGAAGTCGTTTTCCTTCACAAAGCGGCGGTAGTCGGCACCGGGCTTTGCCAGCAGACGTTTGGCAGCACAGCGCAGCACTGCGTAGCGCTTTTCGTACATGACGCCATAGTTGATGCAGTCGGCGGTGCATTCCCAGTCGATGGACGCATATTCCTCCGGCAGCAGCAGTCCCTGCTTTGCCAGATCGTCCAGATCGATAAAATACGGGTTGCCCGCAAAGGTCGAGAACGACTGATAGGGACTGTCGCCGTAGCTGGTGGGGCAGACAGGCAGAATCTGCCAGTATGCCTGCCCGGCCTTGACCAAAAAGTCCACAAAGCTGCGCGCGGCTGCACCCATGGTACCAATACCGTAAGGCGAGGGCAGACTTGAAATGGGCATTAGAATGCCGCTTGCTCTCATCAGAGAACCCCTCTTTCTTTTGATAGTAAGCAGCCGGGATGTCTTTCCTTCACAGTTCGCGCACGCTTTCTCCTTCGGTCAGATCGAAGGAGACGATCTCGTGCACGGCATTGCCGGGTTTTTGGATGTTGTGGAGCAGGATCCGCGCCGAACGCTGCGCCAATTGCCCCATATCCTGCCGGATAGTCGTCAGCCGGGGCACACTGTACTGTCCCAGCGCAATGCCGTCAAAACCTGTGACGGAAATATCCTGCGGCACACACAGCCCGTGATCCCGCAGCGCACGAATTGCGCCGAGCGCCATCAGGTCGGACATGGCAAACACTGCCGTAATGTCGGGGCTGTGCTTTAAGAGATACTCCATTGCCTCATACCCGCTGGGAAGCGAGAACCGCGCATACGCATACTGCTTTTCCATGTCAAACGGCAGACCAAGGCGCAGCATAGCACCCTGACAGCCGGCCAGACGGGCGAGACTTGGACGGGAAAGATTGGGCTTGCCGCCGATGATTCCGATGCGGCGGTGCCCTTTTTTGTACAGATATTCGATCATCGTGTCCGATGCAGCCATATCGTCTACGGACACACTGGACAAATTGCGGATGCGCAGGGATGCCGCGCTGTTCGTCAGCAGCAGGCAGGGGATACCCAGTGCCTCCAACTCCGGCGTGAAGTATTCCGGATTTGAGCCGAGAAACAATATACCATGGGGTTTGCGCTCTGTGCAGATGCGTCGGGCCTGCGCAACCTCGTTGGCTTCCTCGTCAATATAGTAGACCGTCGCAACGTAGCCGCTTTCCTCAATGATTTGCTGCAGCGGTTCCAAAATGCCGGCAAACAGCATATTCTGGGTGCCTTTCACAATCAGTGCGATCCCATCGTTGGCCTGCTGCTTCAGATGCTTGGCGTTGGCGTTCGGTTCATAATTGTGGCGGTTTACGATTTCCAATATTTTTTGACGGGTTTCTGCACTGACGCCGGGGGCGTTATTTAAGGCTCGTGAGACGGTCCCGACCGCATAGCCGGACTCCCGCGCGATGTCTTTGATGGTCATTTGCCAATCCTCTTTCTTGAAGAAGTGTCAAATTTACCCCTTGACAGCACCGGCGACCACGCCATCGATAATATATTTCTGGCAGATCAGGTACAGCACGATAACAGGCAGCACCGTAATCATGATGCAGGCCATCATGGGTGCCATCTCCACCTTGCCGTAGCTGCCGCGGAAATACTGAATCGCCATAGGAATCGTGCGGTAGGTCTTGATGTCCAGCACCAGCGTGGGCAGCAGATAGTCGTTCCAGACCCACATGGTTTCCAAAATTGCGGTAGAGATCATCGTCGGCTTCAAAATCGGGCAGACGACCTTGAAGAAAATCTGGATGGGATTGCAGCCGTCGATCATAGCGGCTTCTTCAATAGCAATCGGCATGGATTTTACAAAGCCGGTGAACATGAACACCGCAAGTCCCGCGCCGAAACCCAGATAGATGATGCAGATGTTGTAGGGGTTATTCAGCTTTAAGCTATCAGCGGTTTTTGCCAGTGTGAACATGACCATTTGGAAGGGGACAATCATGCTGAATACGCACAGATAGTACATACCTTTGGACAAGGTGTTCTGCACACGGGTGATATACCATGCGCACATGGAGCAGCACAGCAAAATCAGTGCCACAGACGAAACCGTGATCACTAAACTATACCAGAAAGAGGACAAAAAGTCCATTTCCTGAATGCCATAAATGTAGTTTTTCAGGCCGACGAAGGTCTCGGCGTTCGGCAGCTCAAAGGCGTGGCTCGTCGTGATGGGACAATCATGCTGAATACGCACAGATAGTACAT
>ERZ1034949.1506-NODE-1506-length-10283-cov-48.023367_pt1 | contig 10283 bp, 9 predicted proteins | sample MGYA00520590_ERZ1034949 | MGnify/ENA primary metagenome ERZ1034949 (study PRJEB33766, sample SAMN09781752) | gut metagenome | biome: gut microbiome | host: Homo sapiens | place: Madagascar | study: EMG produced TPA metagenomics assembly of the PRJNA485056 data... | reverse complement strand
TTTGCCTCCTTGAAGATCGGCAGCATACAGTAGCAATGCACCATCTTCGGGCGGGCGGACACCGTATAGGGGACATTTGCCCGTTTGCAGGCTTCCTCAAAGTCCGGCAATGCGCCGTAGAGTACCTCGTCGGCAGAATAGAAGAAGTGAATATTGCCTACGCCGGTAAAATCTCCCCGGGAGCCGGAGAGCATATAGTCCGGCACATTCTCGCAGCCATGCCGCATGAACTTCTCCACCGTCACCATGAAGGCATAGTCGATGGAAACGTCCCGTTCATTGAGCGCCTGCATCCGTACCTTTTCCGCGTCGTTCCACGGCACCTCGCCGGGGGATACGGCGACGATGTGTCTCGGCTGCGGCAGCGGCTCGGGCTGCGCGTTGTTGTGCGCCGCAATGCCAAGCGCCAGTGCGCCGCCGGAGGAAAAGCCACAGGTACTGACATTTCCGCCGCCATACAGCCCAATCATTTTCCGGTAACATTCGTAAACCATCGCATAGGTTTCGGTGATACAACGCTCCATGCAGAGCGGGTAAAACGGAAACCACACATCACAGCCGGTCTCGCGGCACAGCTTACGCATCACGGGCAGGTCACCCTTATCGGGGCCGATTACCATGCCACCGCCGAAGAAGTAGAGGATCGCGCGCTCGGACGGCTTTTCATTCTCTCTGACAATCAGGCAGGGGAAGCCGTTTACCGCGATCGTTTCATAATATGCCTTGCGGTCGGTGGGCGTAAAAACGCCGCGATTCCGGTTCTGCTTTTCAATTTCCTTTCGCAGTGCATCCTCCGGCAAGGCGAACGCCTTTTTCGCGCCGGAGAGCTTGTATACGCTGCGTAAGATAGATGCAAAGATACTCATGATTTAGCCCCCTCATTTCCGCGCCGTAATGCAGAGCCAGCTTTTCTTTTTGTGTATCTGCACATCGTGAAAGCCCGCCTGCTCCAGATACGTCTTCAGCTCGGCGTCCTTGTAGATGGTCATGCCGCCGATGATCTCCGTCCACTTCTTGTCCTTGTCCGTATCGCCGTTGCTTTCGTTGCAGATGAGTAATGTCCCGCCGGGCTTCAGCACCCGGTAAACCTCCCGGAAACACCGGGGCAGGTCAGGCCAGAAATAGACGGTTTCAAAGGCCGTTACTGCATCGAACCAGTCATCTGCGAAGGTCATATCCGCCACACTGCCTTGCAGAACGGTGCAGCGGCCCTCCGCGATGGCGGCGGCGTTGACATTTTTGGATTTCTCCACGCTGACGGGGGAATAGTCAATGCCCTTGACAATACCCTCCGGGCATTTTTTCAGCAGTCTCTTGATGTTCGCCCCGCCGCCGCAGCCGCAGTCCAGCACCTTGGCGTCCGGAGCAAGCTCCAAAAAATGAAGTCCCCACCGTGCCACAGGACTGTGCCCCAGGTTCATCATGGCAACCATGATTTTCCCGCCAAAGCCTTCGGGCTTGCGGGTGTTCTCAAAAAATGACATCTTATCACACCTCCGATTTCACACATTCGGTATAAGTTAATGGAAATGACGCTTTCAGAACAACGCTTTTCCGTACCGTCCAGCCGTTTTGCCGCAGGAAGCGCAGGTATTCCTCGCTCGTCCACCTACTGTGGAGCGGAAAGCCCGCCAGCTTCATGAAAAAAGCCCTGACCTTGCCGGAAAACGAGTTTCCCGCATGGGTAAAGGTGGGCGCGATGAGCACACCGTCGTCCTTCAGCACCCGCTTGATTTCTTGCAGGGCTTTCTCCGGCTGCGGCACGATATGCAGCGCGTTGGACACGATCACCACATTAAAGGACTGGTTCGCATAGGGCAGGCGGAACATATCCTGCACTGAGAAGTGCAGCTTGGCAGAGCGGGTATCTCGCTTTGCCTCAGTGATCATCTCCGCAGAGGCATCCGTCGCCTCGATGTGCGCCGCCGCGTTCACGATGTGCTTTGCGATCAGCCCTGTACCGGTTGCCAGCTCCAGCACCGTTTTTGCTTTCACCACCGGCCGGATCAGCGCATACATCTCGTCATACGCCGCCCGATCCTTTTGCATAAAGTGGTCGTACCGACCGGCATTTCTGTCCCAGAAATTCTTGTGTCCTCGCATCTCTTTCATTCCTTTTGGCGTTAGATTTATCTAATCGGTGTGCGCAGCCGCGCGGTTAGATGTGGCTAACCGGCATGTCTTGGAAAAGCCTCATTTCTGCGGTCTTTCGGCTTATTCAAATAGCTCCCTGCAAGCGCCGTACACCAGCGTTTCCAGCACCTGCGGGTACAGTTCCCCAATCTGCTCCTTGTGGGAGACGGTGAGAATCAGTCCCCGCACCGTGGCGGCAGCCAAAGAGATGCCGCGACTCGGCACAAGGCCATATTTCTCCAAAAGCAGACGAATGTGCGTCTCGTCATCGTGGTAATGGACATTTTTGATGTCATCCGGCAGTCTCTGCAAAAGCAGCTTCGCATCGTTTTCAATGAAAACCATGTCACCGGTATCGGACAGCCGCCGGCAGACGGCAAGAACCGCCTTTGCCGCACGCTCCGACGGCGGCAAGCCGTCAGATTCACGCAGCGCGCGGTCAGCCACCCTGTAAAGCTCGGTGTGGATGCCCTCCAAAACCGCGAAGAAAAGCATTTCCTTGGATTCGTAGAATTTATAGAATGAGCCTTTCGCGATGCCGACCGCCTTCGTCAGCTGCTCTACGGAGGTTTTCTTCATCCCCAGCGTGACAGCACAATGTCTCGTTTCCTTCAGCAACGCCTTGCGGAGCTGCTCAGTCTCGTAATCGGTAAAAGCCAAACCCGCGCCTCCTTAAATATGACCATTTCGGTTTACTTGGTCATATTATACCGCGCTTCTTTCTGGTTTGCAAGGGGTGTGGAGAAAAAATCGCTAATCAAAAGGAGTTCAGTGTTGCAGAAAGAGACGACGGAATTCCGGTAATCGTTGTCGCCGCTGTAAAAGAAACTATATCGTAAAAGGGCATCAGAACGAAGCATCCAAACGCTGCGTTCTGATACCCATTTTGTTTCATATTGCACAGATGGGGTGATTGCAAGGAGAAGAACAGAAATTCACACAACATGAATGACGTATTCACATAATACTACTGCTTTTTCGCTATCATTAACGTTCGATCTTGCATCGATCCGTTTTAAGGTGGGACCTTTTAAGTTGCTCCGTACTCCTTCGCCGCATGAAATTGCGGAAACAATATAACATATCTTCTGGATTTATTGCGAGAGGAAAATATCGGATTCAAAAATATTATTTTGAGTCAGGATGCATCTATGCAAAGACGCATGACTGCGGGATTAAAAAAATATGTACAAGAAGACATTGCAATTATCAATTTCGCTACATATTCAGCACATGTGTTGAGTATTGGTGAAGAATTGTGTTACGAAAAAGAAATTCATGGAATGTGGACAATAGACAGATATGTCAACTTACTTATGGGAGAAATTCCAAGGCTTGCAGATGATGAGAATGGATATGGTCCTAATGGAAAAAACTTCATTGCTCACGTTGATATTCCCGAAACCGTGAAGATTGCTTTTGAAGAATTGAAGTTCGTATATGGAGATAAAACCAGAGAAGCCAATCCATTATACTCTTCAAAGTGACAACTTCAAGTTTGTAAGGGACGAAAATGCCGGAGGAATAAATTGCACCTCCGGCATTTCTTACGTCATATTCGCTTCCACAGCTAATCTATTTGCCAGCAGCTCATAATCTTCCTCAAGCAGATGATTTTTTGCTGTCCGCAGTTCACTTCTGGCAATCTCTGTATGCCCTTGCGTATGTATCGCATGAATCAGCCAGTAATAAATATCTGCGCTATGCGGAACAATCGCCAGTGCCTTTGCCGCATAACGATGGACGCAATGATAATCCTGATCCTCATGTAGCGTTTTCAAAAGCTCTGTCACTGCACCAATATAGCGATGCTGATAATGTACAGACTGTCCTATAATCCAATGCTCTGAACTGGCAGAACGAAGTAAATCTCCATTATAAAGATCAACAGCCTTTTTCAGCAATTCCACTTTTGTCCCTGTCGATGAAGCATTTAGCGCCATTCTCCACTTACGTTCAAACAGCTGAACGTCTGTAAAAACATTCAACTTAGGATTGATCTGGTAACCGTGAGTAGTTGATTCTATTAAGCGATAATCTGAAATCAATGAAAATGACTGCTGTAAGCGATACACTAATCCTTTCAGATTTTTCCCTGGAGCATCCGATTCTTCATGCGGCCAGATTGCATCTACGATTTCTCTTGGCACAGAAGCTACTTTTTGTGATAGCAATAAGTACACCAACATTCTTACGATTTTTGGAGATTTTAATTCCTGCTCTGTCAAAACTCCTTTTGATGTTGCAATTTTTAGTTCACCAAACATACTGATATAAACATCTGTATCTTTTTCAATTCGTGGTGCCATGACAGCAAGTTTATTGGTCTCCATCAAAAAATACTCATTTAATGCTGACTTAATCGCATGATTCAATAATCGTAGTAAACTTCCATGATTTTGGTATCGCTTTGGGTTCTTCAATACAAGAAATCCCGTAGGTCTTTTCCAAAATGGAACAGCTAAAACGGACTGAACCCCCAGTCGTTGATACATTTTATATTCTTCTGGATTATTCTCTCGAATTTCTTCAACGTCTGATATTTTAACAGAAACACGATCCTTTAAGCATTCTAACCATCGACCGCAATAATCTGATAATTCATATTCTTTACAAGTATTCGGTGCCATCGGTCCGTTCTTTATGTCATACCACCATAACGGAGTCCATACACCAACATCCAAATCAATATGAATAATTCCACACCAATCGGCATCATAAAACTGAGATACTGTCTCCATAACAGACAATGCAACTTTTTGGGGATCGCTACATCCTGCAATTTTCCCATGTAATTTGTGAATAGTACGCTCGATTTCAACTGCATATCGAACGTATTCTATATCATTTCCAACATCTTCTTCACTGGATTCCGTAAGGCTCTTGTAACTCTCCGGCATGCTCATACCTCCTCATAAAAAATGTAAAAAAAGACCGCAAAGCTACACTGGTCATAATAACCTGACAGCTTTACGGTTAGGAATTGCGAGTTGTGAGTTGGCTGTCATATCTTATTAGATACTTACAGTCAAGACAGCTTTCATATTTGGAAATGCTATATTAGTATTCGGATTTTACCGATACTCAAGGGCATCCACAGGAACCAGCTAAATAAGAACAACTGGCAAAAGTGTCTTGCTCCAAAGTAACAAGGTGCATTGTTACAAGTCGTTTGTAACTTTACGATTTTTCCGAATTACTGTTTTTGTTGTCTGAATAATTTCAAGAAAAGCCTGCAACTCAGCCGCATCACAATCAGCCAGTTCATTTGCTATTCTTTGGTCATATACCGGTTTTACTTCTATCAGACTGTCACACAGTAATTCATCCACAGAAACTGAGAGAGCATTTGCAATCTTAACGATAGCTGGCAAAGATAACTTTGTCTGGGCAGTCTCAATATGGCTTGTATGTGATGTCGTCAGTCCTGCACGATATGCAAGCTCAGCCTGTTGCAAGCCCTTTTTATTTCGGATTTCTTTGATCCGTTGCCCAATCTTTACATAGTCCACTTCATTTGCGCCCATCGCTTCGATCACCTCCTACCCATTTTCCGTATTTTTTATTTTATTGGCTCTGAGTATTATTGTCGATTTGCTACATGGTCTCTATCGCCTATGCGATAAAATTCCATTGAAGAAATTTTATCTTTATGGTCAGTAATTAGTCCATAAGCGCAAAAAAGCCCACATATCCGATACATTCTACCGGCTATGCAGGCTTCTCTTTTCTTTATGTTATTGTGTCCTCTTTTTCTTTGGTGTGGTCAGTTCAAAGCTCAAAGCCAACAATTTTTTAATGGCATCGTCCAGCTCCGGCTTATCCAGAAGAATACTAATCCAGTTTTCTTTATTCATGTGATATGCAGCAAAGAATCCCTCCTGAGTACGATAAGAACCGATCAACATCGGGTCACTTTTCACATTCAGAATATCAACTTCACCGTCACCGGAAAGCCCTAATTTATCTCTGCTGACTTCCATTATCAAACCATACCACTTTTGATTGTCTGTGTGACGCAGGACAGCATTCCAGTCATTCCACGGATATTCCGGTTCTGTACCGTATTGCAGCCTACACCAGTTAAATACTTCTTGTCGTGTCATTCATTTCATCAATCCTATTTCATTTTGTCTGTCAGTATCCATTTGCCTTTTCGATTAGCCCCATCCCGAACAACTTTACCTTCATGCTGCATTTTCGTAAGAGTACGCTTAACCGTTGCAGCAGAAACCGCAAGTGCTTGCCAACAATAAGTAGATTAACTCCTATTGTTTACCGTAAGGCACAGGTTCTTCTGCAACTTTACTCAATTCTGGTTTTAATGAATATGTATACACATTTGAAGATTTCTGCGATAATTCCATATCATTATTGTCCGTCCACAACTCACATTGCGTCATAACAGTCTGAACTGCATCATCCATACCTTCCGGTGGGTATCTGTGTTTCTTCAAAAGCCTTTTTATCATCATACGCATCCTTGCTCTTGCAGAATCACGTTTTTGCCAGTCAATCGTTCTGTTTTTTCTAAGGGTATCCGCAAGCTCTTTGGTAATGGCAATCAGTTCTTCATTTTCATAAAAGTCTTTAATTGCCTGTGGCTTAGTCAATGCATCATAAAAAGCCAGTTCATCCGCAGTCAGCCCCAACTGGTCGCCTTCTTTGTGGGCTGCTGCGATTTGTTTTGCAAGATTCAGAAGTTCCTCAATAACCTGCTCATTAGTTAGCATTCCATTTAAGTAGGCATTCATGGTTCTTTGAATAATTTCACTGAATTTTTCAGACTTCACAACATTGGTATGTCGATATATCTTAACCTGCTCAGCAATCAGTTTTTTCAGCAACTCAACTGCCAAGTTTTTCTCCTTCATTTTTGAAACTTCCTCAAGAAATTTCGGATCAAAAAGAGAAAACTCCTTGTCTATATCTGAAAAAAGATTGATAACGCCATCACTTTGTACACTTGCTTTCAAAAGATTGTTAATTCTGGCATTCATCTCCGGTAAAGAAATTTTCTTTCCTTCACCTTGATTCATCAGGCGGGTTACAAGCACCCGGACAGACTCAAAGAAAGCAGCTTCTACACGCAAATCACGTTCAGCTAAAGAAGCACAAAGGGAGAGTGCTTGCTTTAACAGCAATCCTTCTTTCAAAAATACTTCTCGATCATCTGCTTTATCAACTGCCACAATAAAGTTTACAGCACCACTAATTGCCTTGGAACGCTCTAAATCCGTTCCATTCATAAATTTTGAATAATCATATCCATGAAATAAATCTCGACATACAGATAATTTTTCAAGGAATTTTGGATACGCTACCTTTGCAACATCTGTATCACCATAGTTTTTCTTATCTCTGGCTGTATAATCATTCATTGCTTGTTTCAATGCTGCTGCGATGCCTACATAATCAACTACCAGACCGCCTTCTTTATCTCCAAATACCCGGTTTACTCTGGCAATCGCCTGCATCAAGTTATACCCTTGCATCGGCTTATATATATACATGGTTGCCAATGACGGAACATCAAATCCCGTCAACCACATATCAACCACAATCGCTATCTTCAAAGGACTGTCGTTATCTTTAAATTGCTTTGCCAGCTCATCTTTATGCCGTTTATTCCCAATAATCTTACTCCATTCTTCCGGGTCTTTATTGCTGCCAGTCATTACAACAGCAATTTTTTCTGTCCAAGACGGGCGAAGCTGCAAAATACGCTCATAAATTTTTATGGCAATCGGACGAGAATATGCCACAATCATTGCTTTTCCGGTAAGTAAATTTTCCCGATAATTCTCATAGTGATCCAGTATATCATCAACCAAAGAAGCAATGGTTTTATCATTTCCAAGAATTGCTTCCATCTGTCCAAGCTGTTTTTTACTTTTCTCAATAACCTCCGGGTCAGCATTATTTGCCATAATGTCATATTCTTGGTCAATCAATTTCAAAGTATGCTCGTCCAGCTTTAATTTAATCACACGACTCTCATAATAAACAGGTCTGGTTGCACCGTCCTCCACAGCCTGAGTCATATCGTAAATATCTATGTAATCACCAAACACTTCCCGTGTATTGCGATCTTTCATAGAAATCGGAGTTCCGGTAAAACCAATATAGGTTGCATTTGGCAGCGTGTTACGAATAATGCGAGCAGTACCAATCTTAATTTCACCTGTCTTGGCATCAACTTTTTCTTTTAAGCCATATTGTCCACGATGAGCTTCATCTGCCATAACAATAATATTTCTGCGTTCTGAAAGACATTCAAATGATTCTTCAAACTTCTGCATTGTGGTGAAAATAATACCATTGGCTTTTCTATCATTTAACCAATCCATAAGACCAATAATTGGCTTTTCACCTTTTCTCAGATGTGTATTACGTTCTTTATCTTCATCAGACAGCTTCCTCTTGTCTGCATGAACAGGCTCCTGCCGTAGAAATTTACTGCATTTCGCAAACTGTCCGTAAAGCTGATCATCCAAATCATTACGGTCAGTAATGACAACGATTGTGGGACTATCCAACGCATCCTGCAAACAATGGGCATAGAATACCATTGATAATGATTTTCCACTGCCTTGTGTATGCCAGAACACACCACCTTTTCCATCCGTTTCTGTTGCGTGTTTTGTAGATAAAATTGCTTTATTTACTGCAAAATACTGATGATACCCTGCCAAAATCTTAATCTGCTTTGAACCTTCATTGGAAAAACAGATAAAGTTCTTGATAATATCAAGCAAACGCTCTTTTTCAAACATTCCCTCAAAAAATGTATCGAATTGAGCATACTGTGTATTTTCATAGTTTCCATCTTTTGTTTTCCATTCCATGAAACGATCTTCGCCAGACGTAATTGTACCCGCCTTAGAAGTTAAATGATCACTCATGACGCAAATACAATTATAAATAAACATAGATGGAATCTCGTGCATATAATTTCTGATCTGCGTGTAGGCTTCTGATGCATCGGTTTCTTCTCGTGATGGTGACTTCAATTCAATAAGTACAACTGGCATACCATTCAAAAACAGTAATATATCTGGGCGCTTGTTGCTATTCTCAATAAATGTCCACTGATTCGCAACAATAAAAGAATTATTATCAGGATTTTTATAATCTACCAGATAAACCAGCCCTGAACGCTCCTCGCCCTTTACAAAATAACGTACTTCAATTCCATGCTGAATATAATCCATAAACAGAGCATTCTTTAAAACCAACTCCGCATTTTCAAAATTTTTCAATTTATATAGAGCATCTGCAATCGCATCTTCGGGCATATCTTGGTTAATTCGCCGAATGGATTCATCTAATTCTTCTTCATACAACGGACTGCGAAAATCCCGCTCCAAGTCCGGCGCATAAACATAACGATAATCCATATTCTGAAACAATTCTATGACTGATTTTTCATAATCTGCTTCTGTATAAAAATCTGACATTTTTGTCGCCTCCTTATATCAGTTTAAGCTGTTTTTTCATCTGTTTTTCTACCTGATCTTGTGCCACTGCATCATACGCTTTGCGAAGTTTCACTAATGCATCATAAAGATTATCCCTATATTTTTTCTCTGAAAACATTTTCTCTGACTCTTCTATGGTCATAGGATGCTTCTCGTTTTCCTTTCGCGTTTTGTCTATAATAATCTGATATTGATACATTACAGCCAGAGCAGCTTCATAGGTTCTCAGGAAATCACTGTACGCTAACGCCGCTTCTCCCTTAAAAATCATTTCAATTTCCATTGCTGTATTTCTAAGTTCTTCTCGTTTTCGTAAAAACTCTTTATGGAATGGCTGTTCCAGGGGATGTTCAATGGCACCTGCTTGACTTTCCATATAGGTATTATTTGTCAGCCATATAAATACATAATCATTTGCAAACTGAGGTGTATTTTCTCTTTTCGCTGAGAGCCACATATAATTTTCTTTGCAAAGAGAAATCAGTCCATTCACCAACATATATGCGTTTAATCTACGATCAAACAAGTGTTGCTTATTGCTAAGTCTTATCTGATGAACTGACAAGCCCAATGCCAGTACAGCAGTTAAAGCTGTAAGTATAGAACACCAAAAATTCCAATCTTTCAGCATATAACTTTCTCCCTTCACAAATGTTAAACAAGAATTTA
>ERZ1034949.1504-NODE-1504-length-10293-cov-60.953702_pt1 | contig 10293 bp, 9 predicted proteins | sample MGYA00520590_ERZ1034949 | MGnify/ENA primary metagenome ERZ1034949 (study PRJEB33766, sample SAMN09781752) | gut metagenome | biome: gut microbiome | host: Homo sapiens | place: Madagascar | study: EMG produced TPA metagenomics assembly of the PRJNA485056 data... | reverse complement strand
AATAAATGACTATGTTTTTAACACTCATCCTATCAAGTTTACTCACTTTTGTGGAATTAAACTGCGAAAATCTCTTTGATACACGGCATGATTCGCTTAAGAATGATGTTGAGTTCCTGCCTGAGGGCAGTTACAAGTGGACTCCTTACCGCTATTGGACCAAGCTGAATCACCTGGGGCAGGAGATAGTGGCGCAGTTTGGATCAGATATTATGCAGTCCATCCTTGGCAGCGAGAAAGCAGAGCAGTGTGATTGGCGACCTGCCATTCCTCCTGGAGGATGACGAGAAATATGGTGGCAAGAAGCCTTATCGCACCTATCTTGGCCCTAGATACCTTGGTGGTTATAGCGACCATCTGCCGCTTGTCGTGCAATTCAGTAGCCATTAAAAAAGTGATTTTGATTACTCTTTTTGGCAATAAATGCTTATCTAGGGAGTACAGAGTAGTAGATACACTGCTTTAATGAAATGTTAAATCTTGGAAAAGTGTAGGAAAAAACTCGTTTTTATCTTGGAAAAGTGTAAGGAAATGCTTAATTTTGCCTTGGAAAAATGTAAAAAACAAGGTGTCTTTACCTTGGAAAAGTGTTAATCATAGAATGTAAACGTATGATAGATAGGAAGATAGATGCATTTTTGAATGATTTTTTCAAGAATGTCAAGAAGGCTTTGCTCGTAACAGGAGCTCGACAGATAGGTAAAACCTATTCCATAAGAGAAGCGGCTAAGCGCAATTTTGATTATTTCGTAGAAATCAACTTCATTACTTCGCCAGAGGCTGTAGGCATATTCCACGGTGCCAAAGATGTAAAGGATATGCTCTTTCGCTTGTCGGCTTTTGTGGACAAACCTCTTGTAAAGGGCAAGACTCTGATATTCTTTGATGAAGTTCAAGTATATCCAGAAGTGGTAACCCTTATCAAGTTTTTGGTAGATGAGGGTAGCTATCGTTATGTCTTGAGCGGCTCTCTCTTGGGGGTGGAGCTTAATAATCTCCGCTCTGAACCAGTGGGATATATGGATGTGAAGGAAATGTATCCTTTGGATATTGAAGAGTTCTATCATGCCGTAGGTATGGCAGACCATGTCATAGCGAAGCTTCGTCAGTGTTGGCAAGATAAAGAGCCGGTAGATGAGTTTGTACATCGCCGTTTGATGCAAGCTTTTCGCTTGTATCTTGTAATTGGTGGAATGCCGCATGCGGTGCAGACTTATTTGGATACCAATAATTTGCAAGATGTATTAGCTGTTCAGAAGAGCATACTTCAAGAGTATAAACGTGACATCATGAAATACAAGAGGGATGACAGCTCTCAGAAGCTCTATATAGATGAAGTGTTTCAGTTGATTCCTTCAGAATTGAATGCCAAGAATAAGCGTTTCATTCTGAAGAGCCTCAATGAAAAGGCTCGTTTTGCCTCTTACGAGAATAGTTTTCTTTGGCTTCGTGATGCAGGTGTGGCTCTTCCTACATATAATGTAGAGGAGCCCAAACTGCCTTTGTTGCTAGCCAAAACCAGAAATCTTTTTAAACTCTTCCAAAGCGATGTGGGCTTGCTGACGAGTCAGTTTGCCGATGGTATCCAGCTGAAATTGTTGGGGGATAATCAAGCAATCAATTATGGTGCTATCTACGAGAATGTTGTGGCGCAAGAGCTAAAGGCTCATGGTTTTGACCTTTATTATTATAATAGTAAGCGCTTGGGAGAGCTGGATTTTGTAGTGGAATACCATGGCAATGTCTTGCCTATAGAGGTAAAGTCGGGTAAGGATTATGAGCGTCATAATGCCTTGTCTAATGTCATGTCATCAGCAGAATATGCACTTTCTGAGGCTTTGGTGCTTTGTAATGGCAATGTAAGTGTTGATGGCAAGGTGGTGTATATGCCTATCTATATGTTGATGTTTTTGGAGAAGGAGCAAGCAGTGAATGTAACCTACAAGCTCGACCTGTCAGATTTGTAGTAGGAATCTGGATGTAATCGATATCGGCATGATGGTTCTTAATGCCCCAATATTGTTCCTTATTAGCCTTCTCTACGATTTCATAATCTGCGTAACAGTAGCCTAAACGAGCATAATAAGTCCCCAGAGACATCCCTACATATATAAATACTCCATTTATGCGGAAAAAATAACCATATTTGTTGATATATCACAAAAAAGAAAACGTTTACGAGACTTTTTTGGTTAAAAACTTGCGTATATTGCACAAATTTCGTAATTTTGCGCACGATTTACAAACATATAGTATTAAGATAACAATGACTCACAATTTGTTAAAAGGCAAGCGTGGCATCATCTTCGGTGCACTCAATGAGGAATCAATCGCTTGGAAAGTAGCCGTTAAGGCTGCTGAAGAGGGTGCTACCATCGCACTCAGTAACACAGCTATGGCTTTGCGTATGGGTACGCTGGATAAGCTCGCTGAACAGATCAACGCTCCTATCATCGCAGCTGATGCGACTAGCGTAGAAGACTTGGAAAAGGTATTCACAGAGGCTCAGGAGAAACTCGGTGGCAAAATCGACTTCGTGCTCCACTCTGTAGCTATGAGCCCTAACGTTCGCAAGCATCGTACATACGATGACCTCGACTACAACTTCCTGAACAAGACATTGGACATCTCTGCTATCTCTTTCCACAAGATGTTGCAGGTAGCCAAGAAGTTGGATGCTATCAATGAGTGGGGTTCTGTAGTAGCTCTCACTTACGTAGCTTCTCAGCGTACTTTCTTCGGTTACAACGATATGGCTGATGCCAAGAGCATGCTCGAGAGCATCGCACGCAGCTTCGGTTACATCTATGGTCGTGAGAAGCATGTCCGCATCAATACCATCTCTCAGAGCCCTACAGCTACAACTGCTGGTAAGGGTATCAAGGATATCGCGAATATGATGGACTTTGCTGACAAGATGTCTCCACTCGGAAATGCGGTAGCAGAGGATTGCGCTAACTATTGCGTAATGATGTTCTCTGACTTCACCCGCAAGGTAACTATGCAGAACCTTTTCCACGATGGTGGTTTCTCATCTATGGGTATGAGCCTCCGTGCCATGAACCAGTATGCTAAGGATATGACTCCTTACGAGGATGAGAATGGTAAGGTTATCTACGGATAATAGAAAAACAAGGAAAAGATGATACTCTATATATCATCACATCTATTCATAATAGGCAATATACGCTCATTCCTGCAGGGAAAGAGGTGTATTGCCTATTTGTTTTGCGACTCACACCGAACGAAGTAAGCACGTGCGTCGAACGATGCACGCTCTCACATCGAACGATGCACGTGCTTACTTCGAACGATGCACGACGCATAATACATAGACTTTACACTATATAAATAGTTATCTTACGTTGTTAGAATATACGTTTTACACAGTCTGCAAATCCTATTCTAGATGACTCAGACAAGAAGTAACCATTGCTGACGTAGTATCAGGAAGTGCTATATATTATTCCTAAATGGCATCCGAAAGGAGTAATATTTCTACAAATACTGCTTCTTTTTTTAGGAATGCGACACTTTTTTTAGGGAATGCGACACCCTTTTTCAGTGAAAAACACTATTTTTGTGGCACGAATGAAATATTTGAATCTTATGCCATAAAACAAGATTTGGCTTCCCTGCTAATCATATCGGCAAGTCTCATAATATTTTCTGAAGTAAGTAAATGACATTAATGTAGAGTTATATATATGATGAATCGTTCAACGACACAGATTAGACTACTGGTTACCGTGCTTGTTTCCATCCTTTCCTTTTCCTTTGCGAAAGCGGAAGCCAGCAATCGTAACCTGCCAGATTCCAAAGGATGGTATCTGGGCGTGGATGGCGGATTGCCTTTCGGCTTATCCACTTTTTCCAGTTTCGGACACGACAAGACCCACATGGGCTGGGCTGCCGGCATCTATGGCGGCTATCGTTTCAACCCCATCTTCTCAGCAGAACTCTCTGCCAGATATGGAGAGGTGAACCTGTCGGCACAAGACTGCTGCGTGGAGCGCAACTACTGGCTGGGGAGCGATGGTATGCTCTACAATGCAAGTGTCCTGGGTATGGATAGCTGGGAATATGCCCAGCTGAAAAGCCATGTCAGGATGGGCTGGTATGGTGCAAGGGGTCACGTGAATCTGCTGGGGCTGTTACGCAATACCGCTCACAGCCGCTGGACTGTAGCCGTATCTCCTCATCTCTATGCAGTGAACACCTGCGCAGATATCCAGACCCTGGCAGATAATGCTGAGGTGGTGAAAGGCTCTACCCGCTGGCATCTGGGCTATGGAGCCAGCTTGCAGGCTGGTTACCAGTTGACCTCCAATCTTAATCTGGGCATCTATTCCGGTTTGACACGCCTTTCAGGAGAACGTATGGACGGAATGCCGGAACATCTGCACAAGAACAACTTCGTATGGGAAAGCGGTATAAGATTGGGAATCAGCTTCGCCAAGACGAAGAAAGAAAAGCTGATGGAAACATCGCCGATGCCGCAGCAGGAAGTTCTGATGCAGGAGACACAGCAGGCATTGAAGCAGGAGACACAGCAGCAGGAATCTGCCCCAGAGGTGAATACAGCCAAGCAGCTGCAGACGACAGATAAGGCGGAAACCCAGGTTGCCGTACAAGGCGCAGCTGAATCAGCAAAGGTGACATTCCCTGCCATCTATTTCGGTTTCAACCGCATTACCATTCGCCCAAGCGAGGTTTCCAAGCTGAAAAACATCCTCTGTATATTGAAGGAGAATCCTGAAATGAAGGTGACGGTGACCGGCTGGTGCGATACAAGGGGCAGCGTGGCTGTAAACAGACGCATCTCCCGCCAGCGAGCACAAGCCCTGAAAAACTGGCTTGTGAAGAGAGGTATTGCTGCGAGCCGCATCTCGGTAGTAGGAAAGGGAAGCGACGGTTCCCGAACAGCTTCAAAAGCCCGCCGAGTAGAGACAACAAATCATCATCAGTAACCCATAAAACAAGATAGAAAATGAGAGCAAAAAGAAGATTTAATATTGGGTTATGGGTGCTGCTAGGCGTCCCATGCCTATTGGCTAGCTGCGATCATGATGTCCATGATGGCGAAGGGGATGGAGGCTTGTCGGTTTCGCTTGTCTGGGCAGACGAAGTCGATGAGGGTACGGAAGTGGAGGATGTGAAGACATGGATCGTGAATGCTACAGACGGTACGCAGGTGGCACAAAGACAGCATGGCAGTGCGCAGGAAATGGCAAGCGAGCACTATGATATGTCGGAAGGTCACTACCGCATTCTCACCACCACCAACCTGGTGGCTCCGTTCACCATCAGTGAACAGACAAGAGCCATTGCCAACATGAATAATCTGGTGCTAGGACTGTCGAATCCGAGTGCTTCAACCGAACATGCCTATTATGGTGTAACAGACATCGTCATCGACAAGGAGGATGTGCACTATATCACAAGAAGCGAAATGCGCCGTATACTTGCAGAATTGACCATCTTCATTGAAGGAGTTCCTGACAATTTTGCAATGATAGGCAAGGTTCTGAATGTGGCAACCGGACTCCTGCCCCTGCAAAAGAATGAGGATGGAACATTCGGGACGGCAAGCTATACCAAGGAAGAGTGTGATATACCTTTGAGAATCGCAGTGCCTGGCGAAACTTTAAAAACGGAAACATTACGCTTGATGCCGACAGCCAACGGTTTTCATACCACCAAGTTGTTTATCCAACTGATTTCTCCTGGGGGAGTAGTTAGCAACTACGACATCGAAGCACCCGTCATGAAGTCTGGTGGCAAGTACCAGATCAACTTGGAATATGAGGAGATGAAACCTTACATGTATCTTACGAGTACGAAGATAGATGACTGGACAGAAGGCTGGGAATATCGTGGTGAAATCCTGAATCCTGAAGATTAAGCGGCTCTATCATTCAAGCAAGAATCAAAACGAGAATATAAACATAAAATAGTAAAAGACAATGAAAACAAAGACTTATCTCTTTGTACTGATGACAATGGCATTGGCATTGGGCAGTTGTTCTGACAACGAGAATGGTATCGGAGGCGAGACCTCCAAGTATATCACCGTTTCTACCAGTATCGGTAATATGACACGTGTTGCCACAGATGCAAATGGAGATCAAACCTTTGAGGAGGGTGATGAAATCAGTGTGTATGCCTGGACGGGAGATGCAACCACTGTTCCGGCAGCAACCGGACGTGTGGTGGATAATGCCATCAACAAACTGACCAAAGGCTCATGGATATCTACTCCGCAGATGCTGTGGAAGAACAACCGCGACAAGCATTATTTCATCGGTGTATATCCTACAAAAGCCATTTCAGACCTTGCGGCTGGTGAATATGTATTTGATGCGACAAAGCAAGTGGAAAGCGACCTGCTGGTGGCTGTTAATACTGACGGAATAACTGCAGAAGGCAAACAGGCAGTGCCGCTTACCTTTACCCATGTAATGGCTAAACTTGTAGTAAATCTCACCTATAAGAACCAGTGGGGAACAGAGGGACCTACCGTAGATAAGGTTGTTGTAGGTGATGCCGTAAAAAGTGCAACTGTCAATTATCTCACCAAGGTTGTCACCCCATCTGCAGTAGCAGAAGATAAAGCCAACTTCGACATGCCGGCTTTAACCGCCAACAAGCAATATGCTTCCATCATCATTCCGCAGGATGGCGTTCAGAAGATTACAGTTGTGATAGGCGGCAAGAATTTCATCTACGACAATGGAACTCCTTTCAAGTTTGAGAGTGGCAAGGTTACAACCGTCAACCTGGTGGTAGGTCGTGATACAATTACCCTGAATGAAGTAAAGATTACCGATTGGGAGACCAGTACCCCTATTACCGGTGAAGCAGTTGATTAAATTAATATTCAACTCTAAAAACAGAATGATATGAAAGTAATACATTTTTTCGCAATAACAGCCATGGCAGCAGCCATGATTACCAGTTGCTCTAGCGAGGACGAACTGTCACAGAGCAATTATCCAAGTGATAACATCATCCGCATTACTGCAGGAGTGAACAATGCCAAGACTCGTGCTGAGGGAACAGGCGTTTCAGCAATGGACAAGGATTTCTCCTTGACCATCGTGAATAAGAATACTGAGAGCACCGAATTGGCTAAGAAATATACCTATGTTGATAAGGTGTTCTCAAAGACTTCTGGCGACTGGGCATGCTCAGAGACTCTGCTTTGGCAGAAAGCCACAACACCTGTAGACATCGTGGCTTTTGCTCCGGCACAAGAAGGCAAATTCAATGGTGTTTGTGATAATGATAGAAATATCCAGTCTATAGCTTATAGCGTGGCTACCGACCAGTCTACAGCGTCTGACAATAACGACTTGCTGTACTATTATGCTCCAGGCTTTGTTCCTAAAGATAAGCTCGAGAATCAGAAGCTGAATATCCAGTTCAACCATGCTTTCTGTATGATTGACATCAACGTGACTTTAGGAACCGAGTTCAACAAGCCTGATATTCTTGAAAAATCTCCTATCACAGAGGTGACCTTAGAAGGAACAAAAATTAAGGCGAATGTAGATGTTAAAAACGCTACTAACATCGTAACAGCTAGCGAAGAAGCTGCCAAAATCATCACCACCAAAGGTTCCTTCGACAAGGCTGCAAATGCAGAAGCTAAAGCCATCTCACGCTTCTCTTGCGTTGCCATCCCACAGACGGTTGCGGTCAACACCTTCAAGGTGTCTTTGAAGACTGCCAACAAGCTCTATGAATGGACTTATGACAAAGCTGTCGAGCTGAAGAGCGGCCACAGATATACCCTCAATCTTACCATGGGTGATGATGTGGTATTGTTGAAGAATGGTGACATCACCGCTACTCCATGGGGAAATGGCGAAGGCGGCACTCTTGAGACAGACTAAAGAATATGAACTTAAAATAGAACAACTATGAAATATCAGAAGATATTGGGTCTTGTAGCAACAGCCGGCTTATTGCTGGCTGGCTGCGCTACAGATTCCGACAACAGTAATACATGGCTCAGCGACCCGAATGCCGTTCACGTATCGGCTTCGGTGGGCAGCATCTTTACCCGAAGCAATCCGGCTGCATCTGATGAAGCCGGACAGAAGAGTTTTAATAATGGTGATGTGATGGGTGTCAGCAACAATGGCAAATCGCTCAACTATACCTTCAATGGCACCGACTGGCAGCCAGGTAATGGAAGTTATCTGGTATGGGATAAGAGTGACCTCACTTTCCAGTGCTGGTATCCTGCTGATGGCAATAATTCCTTCAGCAAAGGCTATGTCCAGGAAGACCAGAGCAGTGCAGAGGCGATTGCGAAATCAGATTATATGACGGCAGCGGTAACCGACCTTAAAGAAATTCCTGGTGACCGCCAGCTTAAAGTGGCAATGAAACGCAAGACTGCCCGTCTGATTTTCAATATCGAGAGTTTCAACGACCAGTTTGATGCCAGCACCACCAAGGTCAACCATATCCGTATCGCAAGCAATGCATCTACTGATGCCAGCGAATCATCTATCGTCAACATCAAGCCTTTGCAGAATGGTGAGGGTGGCATTGGTACTACCTATACTGCCCTGGTGATGCCTGGAGCAGTAGATGGACACCTCTATTTCAAAGCTGAAGGAACCACCGAAACTCCTCTTGTTGTCAAGACTGGAGACTTGAAAGCTGGTATGAGCTATACCTACAATCTTATTGTGGGTAAGAACAAGATTGCGATTAATGATATTACCGTGAAGGATTGGGCTACGGGTGAAATTACTGGTGGTAAAGCAGAAGAAGCTATCCCATACGTCACCTTTACGGCTGAAGGAGAACAGACGTTTATGATGAGCACTTCACGCATAGATCCTGAATTTATGCCAGGTATTGAACCTTATAAAATCTCAGAACTTCAGTATTCTTTGAATAATGGAGACTGGAAAGATGTTGAGGAAACCGGCATAAGAGTCGCCTTCGGTGGCAATAACGGTACTCTCCGCTTGCGTGGTAAAAATCTCAAAGGAACGGCAGAAGACAATACGAAATATTCTTATATTTCCTTCGGCAATAATAAAGTACCTGTAACATGCACAGGAGATATCCGCACATTGTTGGACCATGAGAGTTATAAGACAGTGGCAACCGATCAAGCCCGCTTCTATTATTTGTTTCAGAATTGCAAAGCATTGACCTCTGCCCCTGATTTGCCTGCTGAGGCATTGGCAGACAATTGTTATCAAAGCATGTTCAGAGACTGTACAAATCTTGTAAATGCCCCTGCATTGCCTGCTGAGACATTGAACGAGTTCTGCTATGAAAATATGTTCGGTGGTTGTACAAACCTTAAAAAAGCTCCAGAATTGCCTGCCACCAAACTGGCTGATTATTGCTACAGATTTATGTTTTATAATTGTAAATCTCTTGACACAGCTCCAACTTTGTCTGTCGAAGACTTGGCAAACAGCTGCTATAGTAATATGTTCAAGGGTTGTACGAGCCTTAAAACAGCTCCAGTTTTGCCTGCCAAATCCTTGAAAAGCTACTGCTATAGTAATATGTTCTCAGAATGTACATCTCTTGAAAATGCTCCAGCTTTGCTTGCTACAGTATTGGCCGAGAGTTGCTATAGTAATATGTTCGAGAATTGTATATCTCTGGAATCAGCTCCCGAATTGCCTGCCACAAAGTTAGCAGAAAACTGCTACGAAGAAATGTTCAAGGGTTGTAAGAAATTGTCATCTGTCACAATGTTGGCACCAAGCAACCAAATTGAAGATATTTTTTATTCCTTTAATTCTTGGTTGAATGATGCAGGAACCAGTGCCGCAACTCGCACACTTAAAGTAACAGATGCGGATGCCTACAATGCGTTGGCAAATAATAGATATTATCTTCCTTCAAATTCAATCTGGAAGAAAGGCACTGCAGGTACTACCGTGAAAGATAAAAATAACAAAGATATACAATAACATCCCCAAAAGGTCTATATGCCACGATGAACGGGTGGCATATAGACCCTTGATTATATGGTGATATTTGTAATCACATCTCCGCTTTCTGTTTTTTATGAATTGCTCAGATTCTTAATGATTTCCAAAGACAGCTGGGTAGCTTTGGCAACCTGTTCGGCAGAAAGTCCCATTGCCAGCAATCGTTGTGCTGTTTCTGTGTTTGCCTCATGTTTGCCTTCTGCTCTACCTTTTTCCATACCTTTCGCCATGCCTATTTCTATACCTTCACGCTTGGCAGTGTCTACGGAATTCTTGATGTCGCGATATGCCATCTTGCTGGTCTCGTACTCCC
>ERZ1034949.1500-NODE-1500-length-10344-cov-4.928953_pt1 | contig 10344 bp, 7 predicted proteins | sample MGYA00520590_ERZ1034949 | MGnify/ENA primary metagenome ERZ1034949 (study PRJEB33766, sample SAMN09781752) | gut metagenome | biome: gut microbiome | host: Homo sapiens | place: Madagascar | study: EMG produced TPA metagenomics assembly of the PRJNA485056 data... | reverse complement strand
TTTATGTTTTTGTTTTTGATTCCATTCACGATTTGACAACAATGCATAATCTATCCCCAGAAATTTTCCACTGAACCCTAATTTCCCCACACTTGTTGACCTGTTGACTCGTAGACTTGTTGACTTTTTTATGGTGGATATCGGGAATTTGTGTATTTTTGTGGAAGACAATGTTTTTTACACCATTACATAAATTTTTAATGCTTATGAGATTGAGAAAGTTGATGGCTTTGGCACTGTTGCTGGCTTGCGTCGGTGGTCGAAGCGTGGCTCAAACTGCTCCCTACGAGCCTACGGCAGAGAATCTGCGTTCGCGCGCCGCGTTTGCCGATATGAAATTTGATATATTTTTGCACTGGGGCATCTACAGTATGTTTGCCCAAGGCGAATGGTATTTGCAAAATTCAGGCACCGACCGCAACGAATATGCGAAAGCTGCCGACGCGTTCTACCCTCACCGCTTCGATGCGAAAAAGTGGGTGGAGGCGTTTAAAGACGCTGGAGCTAAGTACGTTTGTTTCACCACACGCCATCACGATGGCTTCTCGATGTGGAAAACTGATGCGTCGGATTATAACATCGTGGATGCTTCGCCATTCCACCGCGATGTGGTGGGCGAACTGGCTGCCGCGTGCCACGATGCCGACATGCGTTTGCATCTCTACTATTCGCATATCGACTGGACGCGCGAGGATTATCCTGCCGGCAGAACTGGTTTGCGCACTGGCAAGAAACCCGAAAACGCCAACTGGGCGCACTATTACGACTTTATGAACAAGCAACTCACCGAACTGCTCACTCGCTACGGCAAGATTGGAGCCATTTGGTTCGACGGTTTTTGGGACCACGATAGCGACTCCATTCCGTTTGACTGGCAACTTCGTCCGCAATACGATATGATTCACCGCCTGCAACCTGCGTGCCTGATTGGCAACAACCACCACGAGGCGATTAAGGATGGCGAGGACATTCAAATTTTTGAGCGCGATCTGCCAGGCGAAAACACTGCCGGATTTGTGGAAAAGGCGGCTTCGGTAAGCCGTTTGCCTTTGGAGACCTGCCAAACGATGAACGGCATGTGGGGCTACAAGGTGGTGGACCAGAACTATAAGTCGGTGGCGCAGATTGTGCAACTGCTTATCAACACTTCGGGCAAGGGCGCAAACTTGCTGCTCAACATTGGTCCTCAACCTAATGGCGAGCTCCCTGCCACAGCTCTCGAACGCCTGAAAGGTGTGGGCAAGTGGCTGCGTGAATACGGCGAGACCATCTACGGCACCACCGCTGGCGACATGATGCCACAGCCATGGGGCGCCATCACCCGTAAGGGCAACGTGCAATATGTGCATATCACCGACAACGCTTTGGCTGGAAAACCGCTCACGCTCACATTAAACAGCAAAGTGAAATCGGTATCAGTGTTCGGCACCACCCAGAAACTCCCTTTCAAGCAATTCAAAGACAAAACCCTCACCCTCACCATCCCCACCCACCCCGAAACCATCGACTACATATTAGAGGTGAGAAATTAGAAATTAGAAGTTAGAAGTTAGAGATTGGTGGTTTATAGGAACGAAGTAGCGGAGAGTGGAGTGGGCACTATTGATTCGGACAAATCTGCTTCCCTCGCCACTCTCCACCTGCAAATCGGACGCGGATGTTCGACACTCTCTACATAGGAGCGGAAAAATTTCCATACCGAGAAGCCTTCTGCATCTCAATAAGCGGAATTTCATGATGCGATATTAACATCATTTAATTTATGTGCGCAATGTTGTCGCACACTCATGTACTTAACTTTGTTATTCAAGAAGCAAAGGTTTGAAATTTTGTTGAATAAATTTATCCACGAAGTAGCTAAGCTATCGCAAAAAATCGTAACTTTGCTACTTAAAGCAATAATTTCTGTAAATGACCAAAGAAATGAACGTATAACGGCACGTTATTGCCGGTAACTTTTTTAATAAGAACTCCTTTGTAGTTGCACAAGGTTTGGTCGCCTTCAGAAGCTACACTGGAGTTTTTTGAATATTGATACTGATTTAGTGAGGAAGAAAAAAATAACATATCAAATCCCTGAAGAAGTAGCTTCTGCAATCGCTGCTGAACGGAATACTCCTTATGGTATGCGAACCTATGTAAGTCTGTTTAGCAGTGCGGGCATCGGATGCTACGGATTTAAGGAAGTAGGATTTACATGTATAGCTACAGTTGAATTGTTAGAGAAACGCTTGAAGATTCAAAAGTACAACAATAAATGTATGCTTTCTTCAGGTTATATTTGTGGAGATATCACACTTGACGAAACAAAAGATAAAATATTCCATGAATTAAAGATTTGGAAAGATTGTTTTGGTGCAAATGAGTTAGATGTACTTATTGCAACACCTCCATGTCAGGGTATGTCAGTCGCTAATCACAAAAAAAACGACGAATTAAAGAGAAACTCATTAGTTGTAGAGTCTATAAAAATAACTAAAGATGTCTTACCAAAATTCTTTGTTTTTGAAAATGTACGTGCATTTCTAACTTCAATATGCACTGACGTTGACAGTGAAGATAAACCGATAAGAGAAGCAATTGAGTCAAACCTCGGAGGACACTATAATATTCTGTACAAGGTAGTAAATTTCAAGGACTATGGATGCCCTTCAAGCCGAACACGCACACTTGTGATTGGTGTACGCAAAGATTTGCAGGATATTACTCCCTTCGATGTGTTCCCTACAAAGTCTAAAGAAAATACTCTTAGAGAAGTAATTGGGCATCTTCCATCACTAACAGTTATGGGAGAAATTTCTCCTAATGATATTTATCACAATTTCAGAAAATATTCTCCACATATGGAAGCGTGGATTTCTGAAATAAAAGAAGGTCAATCTGCATTTGATAATACCGATATTTCTCGCATTCCTCATACTGTCAGGGATGGTGTTATTGTGTACAATGCAAAAAAGAATGGAGATAAATATACCCGTCAATGCTGGGATAAGGTAGCACCGTGTATTCACACCAGAAATGATATTTTGGCGAGTCAAAATACAGTTCATCCTTCAGATAATAGGGTGTTTAGTATCAGAGAGGTGATGCTTATGATGTCTGTTCCGGATTCATTCCAATGGTCTGATATTTCTTTTGAAAAATTGAATGAGCTACCATTAAAAGAGAAGCAATCTTTTTTGAAAAAAGAAGAAATGAATATCAGACAGAATTTGGGAGAAGCTGTTCCTACGATAATATTTCGACAGATTGCGAATAAAATTCGCAACTATCTGGGCCATTCTAATTTTACAAATACTGATGCATGTAATTTTGTAAAAGATAACCGACTTGACACCCAAGAGCGGATTATAAGTTATATCCGTAGAAGTAAATCTCAATTTGCGAAACTTTCAAGAATAGTAGAAATGGCAAATTCTGAAAGAGACAAAACAGCGGCATATTATACACGCCAAGATGTTTGCTATTCAATTGTCAACAATCTTCCTGATGCGAAGTTGTTTTCTTCTCTTTCTATCTTAGAGCCATCAATTGGAATTGGCAACTTTCTACCTGTTCTATTTCAAAAATACGATACTGTACCAAGTGTAAAAATAGATGTTGTTGACATAAATCCAATGTCGATTTCAATACTACAAGAACTACTCAATAAAATTGATGTTCCGAAGAATTTTGAGATTAATTGCATAGAAGCTGATTTTTTAACTTTTGACTTCGATAAGAAGTATGATATAGTTATTGGAAATCCGCCATATATGAAAATTAGTAAGGATAAGGCTCTTGTAGCAAAATATAAGACAAATGCCTCTAATAAAGCCACAAATAATATCTTTGCCTTTTTATGTTGGACTTATCGACCCCTTCAGAGCCAAGCAGACCCTTTAGACTCTTTAGAACCGAAGCTGGCTTTTTGGACTTGTCGGGGGGCTGTGGGGGGGATGGGAAGCCCACCCTTTAAAGGGAGGGCTTCCACAAGGGTCGTTAGTTCCCTAAAATCTTGTTGATGAGGGCGGTTACGTCGCTTGAGTTTACTTCGCCGTCGCCGTTCACGTCGCAGAGGTTGGTTGGGTATGACTCTGTGCCGAGAAGGTGGTTGATGAGGGCGGTAGCGTCGGAGGCGTTCACTTCGCCGTCGCCGTTAATGTCGCCGCTTACAGGCTTTTCGGTGCGGTAAACGAATTTCACTACTGGTCCCCATTCGGTGGTGTGGGCTGCGCCGTCGAGTCCTTCGTATGCCGTTTTCACGCGTGCGTAGTAAGTTTTGCCGTCTGCCATCTTCTTGCTGTTCACCTTGATGTTGTCGGCGGTGAGAGAGGTGCGAGTGGCACCGTCTTTGAGGGTTTCGACAAAGCGGGTGCGGCCCCAAGTGGTGGCAGAGTTGCTGATTTCAATTTGGTAGCTGGTAGCCCAACTTTGTGGCTTCACTTCCACATACTCGCCCTTGTAGATTTCGCCACCTTCGGTTGGGCGAAGCAGGTGCGCTGCCAAGTGCACGATGGTGAAGTGAACTGGGAGCGATACCATTTCCTTGCCATCTACGGTGAGGCGAACACGCATATAGCAGGTGATGCCTGATTCGAGTTTGCCGTCGGGAATAGCCAATTCGCCATTGGCAGATTTGCCGGTATAGAGAATATTCTCGAATGCTTCATCGCTTGCGATTTCCACTGTAGCCTCGTTGTTGGAGTTTACATTATACCACTTAGCGGTGAAATCAGGAGCCACTTCCTCCTCGCCATCGTCAGGGTAGGTGACTGTGAGCAACTTTGGCACGATAGTGCGGATTTCGCTCACGCCGCAGTAATGGTTAGCCTCGCAAGCCTGCACACGCCAGTATTGGTTGGTTTCGTGGCGAAGTTGTGAGAATTGGAGCGCAGAAGCGATGGTGTCGGTGGTGGTGTAGCGTTCCACCACATTGCCGAAGTCGGCATCGTTGCTGATTTCCACCACATAGTTGGCTGCGTCTTTCACCTTATGCCAAGAGAAAGTGAAAGGCATGTCGATAGTGGCTTCGTTGGCAGGACCGATGAGTACAGGGTTGCCGAGAGCCTTCAAACTGCTGCCGAGGAACACAGGATCGTATTCGTTGCCCACGCGGTCGACCACGCACACGGCATATTGCCACTCGTTGCTTTGGTATTCAACCGGTATTTTGTAGCTGGTGGTGTAACTCATATCCAAGAGATATTCCACTTGCTTGGTGAATGTTGCAGGATTCATTGATGCTGGGAAGGCATACACAGAGTAGCGCACATTGTCGTAGCCATTCCAAGAGAGTGTGCCACCGCTGTATGCGAGGTTGGTCACCAAACCAGGGTTGTTGCCTTGCTTCCAAGGGAGCGCAGGCACAAGGGCAGGGCGGGTGTAAACGGTGTTGCGCAAGTAGCTCGCCAGCGAGTTGGGGTTGCGCATGTAGAGGTATTTGCAAGAATAGTAAATCGAACCAAATGCGCCGTCGAGCGACGATGTGCGGTTGATTTCGGCTTGGTTGGCATATTCCACATAGTCGTTGGCATCACTTCCAACCTTCATACTGGAAATAGAGGTGGAAATATACACATGGCGGCCAAATTTCTTCACCACCTTGCCCCACCATGGAGTGATGGTGGAATAGTCGGCTTTTGCACCGATTTTCCAATACACCTGTGGCGAGATGTAGTCGAGGGTTTGGCTCGAAATCCATGCCAGAGGGTCGGAGAAAATACCGTCGTATTGCCAGTCGTAAGAACCAGATGGGCAAGGTTCAACGCCATATTTCGATGCCACTGAGCCGTCTGTGGCAGCCACACCGGCAGGAGAGATACCGAAGCGCACCCAAGGCTTCACGGTTTGGATCATATCGTAAACTGATTTCACCATGCGGTTCACATTGTCGCGTCGCCAGTCGCCGATGCTCATGCTTGTGCCAGAGTTTTTCCACTCATCGTAGTCTTCGGCGGTGCTGTTAGAGGGAATGTCGTTGGGGTAGAAATAGTCGTCGTAGAGAATGCCGTCCACATCATAGTTGGTGATGATTTCACGGCACACATCGGTGATGCGGTCGATGGTCCACTGCTGCGCAGGGTCGAGAATGATAGTCTCGCCGTATTTGAGCAAGTGACCGTCTTCTCTCAACTTATTGTCGTAAGCGGTGGTCCAGTTGGCACCTGTGGAGAAGCGGTAGGGATTCACCCATGCATGACATTCCATGCCGCGCTTATGACATTCCTCCACCACAAATTGCAGAGGGTCGTAACTTGGAGCCTTGCCACGGGTGCCAGTCAGATAACTCGACCATGGTTCGTAACTCGACTTATACATAGCGTCGCACATGGAGCGCACTTGGAAATTCACTGCGTTGAAATTGTTGCGCTTCAGCGAGTCGAGCATACGAATCATTGATGCTTTCTGCACTTCGGCGTTCATGCCGTTGGCTTCATTGTCGTTGGCATCGCGTGGCCAGTCGAGTGCCCAAACTGTAGCCACCCAAGCCGAGCGAAATTCACGCTTGGGCACGCTGTAAGTGCCTGCCGCTTGTGCTGCAAATCCGAGCAGGAGGAAAGCGGCGAAAAATAAATGTCTAAATTTCATTTTGTATAAAAGTATAAAAGTTGATATTTGAATAGTAATATGAAGGGATTATTCAGTGAAGGAAGGGGCGTATTCGTTGCCGTAGCGGTCGAGTGGGCAAACGGCAAACTGGTAGGCTGCTCGCAGATGGGCAGGAATGGTGTAGGTCACCATTTCGCCGCCACGCTCTGGGTTATATACCATGCCGAGCAGATATTTCACTTCGGTGCCGAACTGGGCTTTGTCAACCGTCTTCGGGAACGCATACAACGTGTAGCGGCAGCGTGGAATCAGTTGCCAAGTAAGTAGATTGCCCTCTTGCTTGAGGAAATTCACCACTGGGGCTTTGCGTGCCACATTGTTGCGCCAAGGGGTGATCGGCATCAGCGATGGATACTGGTAAACGGTGCGCTTGAGGTAGTGGCAGAGTTGTTCGCTCAAACCGGGCTTGTTGTAGAGGTTTCGCACCGACCAGAATATGGTGCCGCCTTGGTCTTTAGCGCAATTTCTGCGCAAAATCTCCATTTCGGCAGCCCATTCGGGGAACTCGCTGGTGGTCATCAACTTGTCGATGCACATCGACACGAAAGCCTGGCGCGAGAATTTTCTCGCCGTTTTGCACCACCATGGTGCCACAAGGCTGAAATCAGCGCGTTTGTAGCCTATTTTCCAATACACCTGTGGGGCGATGAAGTCGATAAGGTGACCTTTCAGCCACGACACAGGGTCGGAGAAAATGCCGTTATACTGCCAGTCGCTGCCCGATGGGCATGGGTCGATGCCGTATTTGTCGGCAAGCGATTGACTGGTGCAAGCCACGCCGGCAGGGGAGATGCCGAAGCGCACCCACGGCTTTTCGCGCTGAATCATATCGTAAACGGCTTTCACCATTCGGTTCACATTCTCGCGTCGCCAGTCGCCAATGCTCAGGTTGGTGCCTGAGTTTTGCCACTCCTTATAGTCGGGAGCCGCCACCGACGAGGCGATGCCGTTGGGGTAGAAATAGTCGTCGTAGAGAATGCCATCGACATCGTATTTGGTGACCACTTCACGGCACACATTCACGATGCGGTCGATGGTCCACTGCTGGGCAGGGTCGAGGATATAGAATTTGCCCCATCGGAGCAGATGCCTTTTCACCACCTGGTCGCGCTCGGTGTTCCACATTTTAGTGATGCAGAATCGGTAGGGGTTGATCCATGCGTGGATTTCCATGCCGCGCTTGTGACATTCGCTCACGGCAAAGGCGAGTGGGTCGTAGCCCGGATGCTTACCACGAGTGCCGGTCAGATAACTCGACCAAGGCTCGTAGCTCGACTGGTAGAATGCGTCGCTCATGGAGCGCACTTGCAGGTTGATGGCGTTGAAATTGTTGTTTTTCAGCGAATCGAGCATTCGCACCAGTTCTGCCTTCTGGCGTTCGGCAGGTGCGCCCTGTTTGGGCCAGTCGATGCCCCACACCGTCGAAACCCACGCCGAACGCAGTTCACGCTTGGGTGGCATGGTGCTTTGTGGCAATCGCTGTGCGAAAGCCGCAAGGGCAAAGGTGAGCAGTAGAGAAAATGCAATTATTCTTTTCATTGCTATATATGTGTGATTATAAATTGTTGTTGAGTCGGAACAGTTCGCAAGCGTTTCGGGTGGTGATTTCGTCGATTTCTGCTGGTGATACGCCCATTTCTGCCGCCACGAAATTGCAAACGTGGGCGGTGAAGGCGCTTTCGTTGCGCTTGCCGCGCTTCGGCACCGGGGCGAGGTATGGCGCATCGGTTTCGAGCAGCAGCCTATCAAGCCCAATCACGGGCAGATTGGCTTTCACCTCGCTTTTCTTGAATGTGACGATGCCGTTCACGCCGAAATAGAAGTCGCCGCGCTTGCGAATGGCTTCGATGTCGGCAGGGGTGCCAGTGAAACTGTGGAATACGCCCTTGGGGAGCGGTTCGCCGAAGTTGTCCATCACCTCCAGACACTCAGCCACGCCATCGCGGCAGTGAATGATGAATGGCAGGTCGAACTCCTTGCACCAGCGTAGTTGCGTGTCGAGTGCTTCGAGTTGCTCATCACGCTTGTCTTGCTCCCAATAGAGGTCGATGCCTATCTCGCCCACAGCCACGAAGGGCATAGTGCCCTCGGCAAGCATTTGGTGCATGGCCTGCAACTGCTCGTGGTAGTCGTCGCCAATTTCTTCGGGGTGCAGCCCTATGGTCATCGACACAAACTGGGGGTGTGCATCGTAAACTGCCTTCAGACGGCTGATGCTTTCGAGGTTCTCGTTGGGCATCACGATGTGTGTGACGCCGGCTTCACGCGCACGAAGCAGCATTTCTTCGCGGTCGGTGTCGAAAGCATCGCAATAGATGTGGCTATGGCTGTCAATCATTATTTCTTGCGACCCACCAAGCCTTTAATGAGTTGTACAAAAGCCTCGCGTGCCTCATCGCTCATTTCCACTTTGCTGAGCGCGTCGAAGGCCATGTCATCGTAGCGCTTGATGGCTTCGTCGGCAGCCTCGCGCATACCCAGTCGCTCGTAGAGTGCAGTCACGGCTGGCACTTTCTCACTGCGAAGTGCGTAGTCGTTGTTGATCCAGCGGCGGAGTTCGTTGGCATCGTCGCCTTGTGCCTTTTGCATAGCGCCAATCAGGAGGAATGTCTTCTTGTTGTTCATGATGTCGCCACCGATAGCCTTGCCGAAGGTGGCTTCATCGCCCCACACGTCGAGCACGTCGTCTTGGAGTTGGAAAGCGAGGCCGAGATACAGGCCGGTTTCGTAAAGTGCCTGTGCATTGGCTTCGGAAGCACCAGCGATGAGCGCGCCCATCTTGCAGGCACAGCCAATCAGCACCGATGTTTTCAGGCGAATCATGTCGATATATTCTTCAAGGGTAACATTATTGCGCACCTCAAAGTCCATATCGTATTGCTGACCTTCGTATATTTCCATTGCGGTCTGGTTGAACAGGCGCATTATTTCGGGTAGCACGGCAGGTTCCACTTGCGCCACATACTGGCTGCTCATGGTGAGCATAGCGTCGCCAGAGAGAATGGCGGTGTTGTCGTTCCAACGGCGATGCACAGTGGGTTTGCCACGGCGCACATCGGCGTTGTCCATCACATCGTCGTGAAGAAGGGTGAAATTGTGGAAAAGTTCCAACCCCACAGCAGGCTTCACAGCCTTTTTCACATCGCCACCCATGGCTTCGCAAGCCATCAGCACCAATGCCGGACGCAGACGCTTGCCGCCCAAGTCCATAGTGTAGGCGATAGGTTCGTAAAGTCCATTAGGAGTGGCTGGATAAGGAATGGCGGCGATTTCATCGTTTGCCAATTTTCTGTATTCTTCAAGAGATAACATAGTCGGAAATATTTTTTTGAGGATTTAATCGTTTTTTGAAAAAAGAGTTTTTGCCATTCGTGGCGACTTCTGAATGAGCGTTTCGCGGAAAGTTTCGTCGAAGTCCTGTGCTGCTACGCTGTCGCCGTCGAGCAGAAACTGGCTGCGCATGGCTTCGGCTTTGAGCAGTTCGCTCTGCATAGCCATCGTGTCGGTGGAATCAACTGCCACGAGGCGTGCCACGGCATCTACCGCCTGGACTTCCGCCTTCACGCTGTTGGGCGAGTGCTTTTTTCCGCACGCCACGGCTCCGCACGTCACCGCCATCGCCACCAAAATGTAGAATAAATGTCTCATATCAGTATATAATTATTCAATCTACAAAGATACAAAAAGAAATTAGAAATTAGAGGTTAGAGGTTAGAAATTGGAGATTAGATTTTAGAAGTAAAGGAGTAAAGA
>ERZ1034949.1497-NODE-1497-length-10353-cov-12.253641_pt1 | contig 10353 bp, 8 predicted proteins | sample MGYA00520590_ERZ1034949 | MGnify/ENA primary metagenome ERZ1034949 (study PRJEB33766, sample SAMN09781752) | gut metagenome | biome: gut microbiome | host: Homo sapiens | place: Madagascar | study: EMG produced TPA metagenomics assembly of the PRJNA485056 data... | reverse complement strand
GTGAAGGCGGTCACACAGTTGGCGCCGGCGTTGTTTCTAAAATCTTGAAATAATCGCATTTAGCGTATAAAAAACTCCATTGTTATGCAAAACAATGGAGTTTTTTTGTTTAATAATTAAATTTATTTTGCGCATCTGTCGGATTGACTGAACGTAAAAATTTCACAAAATATCGGAAAGATGAGAGGAAATATAACTAATATAAATAATTACAATAGCTATAACATTTTTTTGCACAAAACTTGACAAATACGCATAAATGAGCTATCTTTTAAATGTTAACTTAATTATTTTTAATTTATTTAGTTTATGTCAATTATTAGCAAGAATGCAGTATCTGAAGTTGTAACAGAATCTCCAATGGCTAAGGCTTTGTTGGGTGGTCTCATTAACGGAATAAAAAAATTTGTGCAGGACGCCTCTGATGATGATGCTTTGCACAAAATGCCTTATTACGAGAAGATGGGGTATACCAAGAAGGAGTTTATTGCAAAAACTCTTAAAAGTCTGATGCCGGTAGCTCGCCGCTGGGCGGTTGACCGTATGAATAATGGCGAGGATTTCGCAGACATTGAATGTGAAATCATTGAAATTGATGGTATAGAGGTAAAACTTTATGCTAAGATGAATGCAACTTTTTTGCAGAGCGTGCATATTCACGGTTGCGACCGCAAAGACATCGGTTTTGTTGAAGCATTGGAAGCAATTCCTGATTTTGACCAAAATGTTTACAACAAGCTGCTGGGGCGTATGCGCAAGAGCTATGCTAAGGACAAGAGTCGTTCGCTGGAGTATTTAATCAGCAAAACGACTGAATATGTTCATAAAATCCACAATGTCGGTCGCTCGGCGTTTGCTATGTTAAAGGATGGTAAAAAGCCGGACATTGAGGAGTGGAGTGCAGAGCAAGTTTTGCAAGATAGGGTGTTTGAAGAAAACAAACTGTTTTTGAAACAGACTATCAAGCATTTGGAGATTATGCAGCAAAACAAAGTGAAACTCGGCGTGTCGGAAATTCGTCTGCTGCTCAACCAAAAAGACGGCTGCCGTCGTGAAAAACTTTATCATATTGCTGAAGAGCAAATTATAAGTATTTATAATTCGCTTCCATGTGCAACAGCCGAAGAAAAGGCGGCACAAGAACAAATTTATAAGGAGATTTGCTCTTTTGTGTATGATATAGTTCCGTTGACCGGTCGAATCTCCGTCAATATGATTAACTTCATTTTTGATAGAGGCTTCCTCAGTCAGATGAGTAGAAATTTGTTGCTGAAGATACATCCTCGTATCAACAGCTTGAGTATGACACCGCTGTTTCACTATCCATTGAAGCGTATGCTGAAGAATGTGTATGCCGACTATTTGGATGGCACGTTTACAGCGTCTGATTATTTTGTTGTACAGGTGGCTTTGGAATATGAGCCTGAGCTGGTACGCAACGAATTAAAGCAGGCGTATGAAAAATATGAACCATGCAATGAGCTTGCAATGTAAGATACTGTAAAAACAAAAAACGCCGTTACTGTAAAAGTAACGGTGTTTTTTTGTTGATGTTTATCTGATTACAGCTGTTACGCCCAACAGATAGATGGTATCGTCAGCTGTAAGCTTGCTGAGTTTGAGACATTTTGCGGCACTTTCAAGCAGAGCTTTGTCAGGTGTTTTCACAAAAATAGTATCAGACATCTCGCGCAAAATTTGTTCAATAAAAGAGATTTGCGCTTTAACATTGTCAGTTTGCTCCATATTCTTCAATGCGGCAAGGTCTTTTTCCAGCATCGGCTTAAAATCTGCGGAAGAATTGGTGCGGAAAGCGATGATATCAACCTTGTTGTTAGGAGATATTACTGTACCAAGCCACAAGAAAGTGCAGTTAGCAGGTAAATTTGTGTCACAAACAAGAAGAGTTCCGGCAAACAAATACTTTACATCCATATCAAAATAATTTAGGGGCGTTAGTCTAAAAAAATACGGTTGCCCAAGACGTATTCGACATAATAAAAACAAAATGATAATATTTTCTATAAATTTAACAAAAATATATATTTTTGTCAATAAAAAATGAAAATACTGTGCGCAGAAAAGCCGCCGTAAGCAGGTAGATTAAAGTAGCTAAACGAACTGAAAAGCGGAGGAAAGTATATTCTAACCAAGTAATATTCAAAGGCCGATTGTTGATAAAACTCTGAATATTATTCTAAATTGTTCGTTATATGTTTTTAGTTTACAAAATTAGTCACAAGAGATTTGCTGCTATTGACAGCAAAATATTTTGTTCTAAAATAAAGCGGTCAAACAGAAAGGATGTTAAATGTTGAAAATTGCCTATCAAGGAGCAGCCGGAGCTTATTCACACATTGCTTGCAGTCAGCTGTTTCCAAATCAGGAATATGTGCCGTGCGACACTTTTGAAATCGCTATGGAAATGGTAAAAAACGGAAGCGTTGACAAGGCTGTTATTCCTGTCGAAAATTCCAATGCCGGACGGGTCTCCGATGTGCATTTTCTACTGCCAAAAGCCGGACTTCATATAGTCGGAGAATATTTTTTGCGTGTAGAACATCAGCTGATAGGCGTTAAAGGCGCTAAATTAGAAAATATTGTATGCGCGGCGTCGCATCCGCAGGCTTTGGCGCAATGCTCTGAGTTTTTGCAAAAGCATAATATTAAGGCGCTCAGCCGTATAGACACAGCAAAATCATGCGAAAAAATCGCACAGGAACAAGATATAACTAAGGCAGCGATTGCCTCAAAGTTGGCAGCCGAAATTTATGGCTTGCAGATTTTGGCATCTAACATTGAAAATGCCAATAATAACACTACGCGCTTTTTGATTATGCAAAAAGAAAATGCGATTCCTGCGGATGACGGCGGAAAATTTATAACAAGTATTGTGTTTGTTACTAAACATATTCCGGCAGCTTTGTATAAGGTTTTGGGCGGATTTGCCACTAATGGAATCAATATCTGCAAACTGGAAAGCTATTTGCTGAACGGTCATTTCTTTTCGGCGCAGTTTTATATTGAGGTGGAACAGCATATAGAATCAAAAGCTTTGCGTTATGCTATGGAGGAGCTGAAATTCTTTTCAGAAGAATATCAAATTTTAGGTTGCTATAAAGCTAACTCATATCGGGAGCATAAAAATAAGTGAAATTTGCAAAAAGCAAAGAATTGGTCGAATATTTGCGAAAAAAGCATGTTTTTCCGCAAATATCAACAGTTGAAGAAATTTATTTAGGCGGAAGTTCATATAATTTTTGCATCAAAACCGAACAAGGTAAATTTTTTCTGAAACTTATTTATACGGAAAGAGAAAAAGGATTTTTCCTGCATCTGAAAAATATACTGTCGCAGCTGGATTTTTTATATGAACTGCCACAAGAAAAATTTGAAAATTTTTATTTGTTGGCGATGCCTTATGTGGTAGGGCATAAACTAAAATTTAAGGACTGCACGCCGGAATTATTTGTTAAACTGCAAGCAGAATATTCAAAACTTCAAAACTGTAATCTGTCAGCTGAATATATAAAACCACAGCAAAACATGTCTAATATGATAGAAAAAATATCGCAATATTTTCAAACAGATAATAGCTTTTCAGGATATATGCTGAATAAATATTTTTGGCGGAAAATAAAACCGGAATTGGTGTGTTTGGATGGCAGCACCAAATTTATTCACGGCGATTTGACGGCAAACAATATTTTGGTCGATAAAGACGGAATACCATATTTGCTGGATTTTGAGCAAGTACGCTACGGCTACGAGATTGAAGATGTTTGTTATTTGTTTTTGCAACTCAGCGGTTTTCGTGGCCTGTGGGGTAGAATAGGGCGTTTTTCCCGTCTGCGGAAAATGATTGAACCGCTGATGCAAAATGAGATCAGCGCGGAATATTGGCTTTACGGCGTACAGCTGTTTTATCTTAATCATCTCTATCGCCGTTTGGTTAATCCCAAAAAACACAGCAGCTTTCGCAAAGAAATGTGTCTGCTTTGGAGCCTGCGCCAATACTTTAGACTTTCTCGTTATTTGCACGAAATATGCTGAACAATCGCTCAGCATATCAAAAAAACGTCTATTTAAAATATTGCTTTTTCATCTGGTTGAAAATCAGAAATAAATGCAATACTGCATTTTTAGCACCAAAGGAGTTTAAATTTTGGCGAAAAGTCTGAATTTCAACTCATTTGGAAGGCAATAAAGTTACACTTCTTTTACATCTATACACTTTTTTGCGGGATTGTATGAAATCGCCAATTTGCCGCGGCAGAGCTTTTGCGCATCGGCGCCGAAAACCTCAAATCGCCAGCCTTGCATTGCCGGAGTGTTTTGCGGCTGATTTAAGATAATAAAGCGCAAATCGGCGTCAGTAGCAATAAGCCGAGCCGAAACACCATGTTCTTGGCTTTTTATTTTCAGCAGCATCCGCAGCATTTCAAACAAACTCTGTTCGTGATTAGGAACTGAAACATCTTTTTTTCGGTCTTGCCGACAGAGTTCCGCAGAAATTGGATGCTGTCTTGCAAATTGCAAAGTTTCCATAATTTCCGCCCCTAATTTTCCTTTAATGATTTCAGATTTCAGATTACGGACTTGTTTTAAATCTTCTATAGTTTTAGGAAAAGAGCTTGCTATATTTAATAACACATCGTCTTTTAAAATTCCTGAACGAGGAGTATTATATTTTTTAGCGCGTTCTTCTCTCCATTCTGCCAAATATTTCAAAGCCGATAAAAAATGCTGACTGTGAATATTGTGTTTTACACGCATCCAAGCCTCATCCGATTTTATGCAATAACAATTTTTATTACAAAGACAGGCTGTTTCTTCTTTTATCCAATCTAATCGTCCGTTTTTTTCCATTTTATCATGCAAAAATTTATAGCAGTCGACCAAATAAGTTACGTCATGCAAAGCATAAACCAGCTGGTTTTCATCCAGCGGACGAATGCTCCAATCTGTCAGACGGCAAGATTTATCCAGCTCGACACCGGTTATAGACTGCACCAAATTTCCGTAACCTATATTGTCGGCAAATCCGCAGACCATGGCGGCAATCTGTGTATCGAAAACATTATTAGGAATTTTACCGGTCAGATTATAAAAAATTTCTATATCTTGCCGGCCGGCATGAAAAACCTTGACAATATTCTGATTATCCAAAATTGCAAAAAACGGACTTAAATCCATGTCCTTTGCCAACGGGTCGACAATTGCGGCGTCGCCGTCATATCCTATTTGCAATAAACATAATTTTGGGTAATAGGTGTGTTCGCGGATAAATTCCGAATCTACGGTAATAAAATTCTGCTTACTTAAAACATCACAAAATTGCGATAATTTTTCTGTTGTATCAATTAAATTCATTATTATTTCTCCATAATGCACAGAATAACGTCTATTGCTTAAGATTTTTTTAATTTGTGATTGATTTTATTTTCATTTAGTTTTAAAACAGTAACAGTTTTAATAAATTATAAGAGGATATAATGAACGAATATCGGACGCATACATGCGGACAGCTTAGAGCCGCCGATGTCGGACAGCACGTTAAACTGGCCGGCTGGATTCATCGTAAACGCAACCTCGGCAATTTGTGCTTTGTAGATTTGCGAGACCACTATGGAATTACGCAATGTGTTTTTGACAGCTCATCTGATTTGTTTGAAAAAATTAAAGACACCAGAGTTGAAAGTGTTGTTGGTATAGAAGGCGAAGTTGTGGCGCGTGAAAGCGTAAATAAAAATATGCCGACCGGCGATATAGAAATCAAAGTTTCGGCAGTTGAAATTTATTCCGAAGCCGATGTGTTGCCGATTCAGGTTTTCGGCGAGGGTGATGAACCGGAAGAAATGCGCCTGAAGTATCGTTTTTTGGATTTGCGCCGTGAACGTATTCATAACAATATTTTGCTGCGCTGCAAGGTGATTGCCGAAATGCGCCGCTTGATGACAGAGCAGGGATTTAATGAATATCAAACTCCGATTTTGACAGCTTCTTCTCCGGAAGGCGCACGCGACTTTTTGGTGCCGTCACGCTTAAATCCGGGAAAGTTTTATGCTTTGCCGCAAGCTCCGCAGCAGTTTAAACAGCTGCTGATGGTTTCGGGTTTTGACCGCTATTTTCAAATTGCTCCGTGTTTTCGTGATGAAGACCCGCGCGCCGACCGTTCTCCGGGCGAATTTTATCAGCTGGATATGGAAATGTCTTTTGTTACGCAAGAAGACGTGTTCAAAGTTATTGAAACCACTATGGGCGGTATTTTTAATAAGTTTGCCAACGGCCGCACCGTTACGCAAGCTCCGTTTCCGAGAATCGCTTTCCGCGACGCTATGCTGAAATATGGCAGCGACAAGCCGGATTTGCGCAATCCTCTGTTTATTGTGGACGCTACTCCGTTCTTTAATAATTCCGGTTTTAGCGTTTATGACGCTAAGGTGGCTAACGGCGAACAAATCCGCGCCATCAAAGCTCCGGCTGCCGGCAACAAACCACGTTCTTTCTTTGATAAACTTGATGGCTATGCCAAAGAAGAAGGTTTTGGCGGCATGGCTTATGTGGCTTTGTCTGACAACGGCGCTAAAGGTATTGCTAAGTATTTTTCTGAAGAAAAAATGAACGAGCTCAAATCTTTGTTCGATGTTAAAGACGGCGATGCAGTTCTGTTTATGGGCGGTCCGGCTAAAACAATCAATAAATTTGCCGGAAAAGTCCGCAATAAATTGGGCGAAGAACTTGATTTGTTTGAAAAAAATACATTCAAACTGTGCTGGGTAGTTGATTTTCCGTTTTATGAAGAAAATGAAGAAACCGGCGCTATTGAGTTTTCTCACAATCCGTTCTCTATGCCTCAGGGCGGCTTGGATGCTTTGAACAACAAAAATCCGCTGGATATTTTGGCTTATCAATATGATTTGGTTTGCAATGGGGTGGAATTGGCTTCGGGCGCCGTGCGCAACCACGTTCCGGAAATTATGTACCGCGCGTTTGAAATTGCCGGTTATGACCGTAGTGTTGTAGACAACAAATTTGGCGGCATGATTAGCGCGTTCAAATACGGCGCTCCTCCGCACGCAGGCTGCGCTCCAGGTATTGACCGTACGGTTATGCTGCTTTTGGACGAGCCGATTATCCGCGATGTGATTTTGTTCCCGCTGAACGGCAAGGCTCAAGATTTGATGATGCAAGCGCCGAATACGGTTACAGAACAGCAGTTAAAAGAACTGCATATTCAAATTAAAGAGTAACAATATATAAGGCTCTGCCGCAAAAAGGCGGAGCCTTTACTTGAAAATACTTGCAAAAGATGGAAAATTGTCTAAACTGAATTATTATTTATTTGGGGAGATTATAAATCATGAAAAAATATTTGTTTTTGACCTGCGCTTTATTGATATCAGTTCCTGCCTATGCATCCACAGATGATTTGATTAAAAGTGTAAAAAACAAAAATTTGTCGGAAGTTGAAACATTGCTGAACAATGGCGAAAATATAAATGGCGCAAATGCTCAGGGAAATACGGCTTTGCACTATGCGGTTGCCACAAATAATGCCGATATGGTAAAGCTTCTGTTAAAATATAATGCCGATATGAATGCAAAAAATACTAAAGGATGGTCTCCGCTATCTATTGCCGAAAAGAAAAATGTCGGAGAAATTTATGATATTTTAGAAGCTAAAATTTCTGCTGACGAAGCTGCGGCAAAAGCTAAGCTTGAAGCGGAACAAAAAGCCGCTGAGTTAAAGGCAAAACAAGAAGCCGAGGCTAAAGCTGCAGCGCAAAAAGCTCAGAAATTGAAAGCGGAGCAAGAGGCAAAAGCCAAAGCGGTAGCAGAAAAAATAGCTAAAGAAAAAGCTGATGCCGAAGCACGAGCAAAAGCTATGGCTGAAGCCAAAGCTAAAAAAACAAAAAAGGTGGCGGCTGCACAAGCACAAAAAATTAAAGAAACTCAGAATAAAATAAATAGTGAGAAGGCGGCTCTGTCGCAAAAAGCTGAAAAAACAGCAAAAAATATAAATGCAAAAAAAACGGCAAAAAATGATGTTTCTAAAAAATCGGAAATTAAGATTGTTAAAATTCCTTTGAAGAAAAATTCAAAACAATCAGTAGCTAAAACAGCCGAAAAAAAACAAGTTAAAGCATCGGAATTATCTTCAAAAATTTATCAAGGGCAAGAAGAAATTGTTTATTGTCTGCAATATTTAGGCCTACAAGGAGAGCAAAAAAATATGACGGTTGCCGCGAAATATTATGCGGCTGAAAATGGAGTAAACAAAACACGTTATGAGGTTGCCGCAGCCGAAGCTAAAAAATATTATGAAAATTCATCTGAGGCAGACATTAAGTCCAGAGCAGATTTATGCGGAAAATATATCACTCCCAAAAATGCGGTTGAACAAAATAAAATTATACGCAGTATAAATCGTTCTATTGGATTTTGATTTACCGAAAAATTTAACAGCAACGCCGCCTTTGTTTTAAGAGACGGCGTTGAATTTTTTGTCTTTAGAAAACCCACCAAAATGATGAGTAGATGTTAGTAAACCGTATCTGTATAAACAGCTCGTCCTATTCGGCACATAGCCATATTCAGCCGACATTCGTCCAACGGAATCAGGCAGTGGCTGTCCGGATACGGAAAATTAAAAAGTTTGGGTGCTGGCTACGGCTCGCTTTATTGCCGCAGCGTCAGGCAATGTGGCGGCTTTTGTGCAAAATGACGGTCCGCGTAGCACTTTTGTTTCAATCGAACTGCCGCATATTCTGCAAAACGACAAAATTCGGCTCATCAACGGAATTGACAAGCACACCTTTGCCCGGCAGTTTGCTAAATGACTACTCTTTTTTATGCAATGATTTTATCAGCAAATAATGCTGACGGCGGTTTTCACGCTTAGCATTAGCGATGCTGTCAAGTACAATTCCGATTAAAAAGCTGATAAAGCTTCCAATATAAATTCCGATAATCACAATCAATGTCGGAAAATGCGAAACTTGTCGGCTTTGATAATATTCCAGAACTATCGGAATAAAAAATGTCGTGGCAAAAATAAAAGCAAACAAAGCAATTAAACTGAAAAACAGCAGCGGACGTTCTTCTTTTACCAATGTGAAAATTGTTTTTAAGATTTTCAGCCCGTCTTTATATGTAGAGAGTTTGGAATAAGAACCGGACGGACGCGAAAAGTAGTCGGTTTCTATTTCTGCCATCGGCAAACGTGAAGACAAAGTATAAACCGTAAGTTCTGTTTCTATTTCAAAACCGGTCGACTGTGCCGGAAAAGTTTTTACATATTCTCGTGAAAACACTCTGAATCCCGAAAGCATATCTTTAAGTTTTTGGCTAAAAAAGATTTGCACTAATTTTGTTAAAATAAAATTACCGCTGCGATGCCCTATGCGATAAGCATCGTTTTCCACCTCTTTACGTGCACCGACAACCATATCCAAATTATTATCCTGTAGATAATTTATTAAATCCTTACAGCGACTTAAATCGTATGTTTCATCACCGTCTGTCATCACATATACATCGGCATCAATATCGGCAAACATACGACGAACTACATTGCCTTTGCCTTGATGATTTTCATACTTTACAACAGCACCTGATTTTTTAGCAATTTCAGCTGTTCGGTCTGTAGAGTTGTTATCGTAAACATAAACCTCGGCAGACGGCAGATATTTTTTTACATCTGCTATTACCTTAGCAATAGATTTTTCTTCATTATAACAAGGAATCAGTACGGCAATTTTAGTCATTAGTCATCTCCAAGAATTTGTTTTTTCAGTTCCTGTGGCACACAGATTTTTGCTTTTGGCTCTAAATTACTTTTAATTTCCCGGCAATACAATTTTTTTTCTTCTATTTCTTTTTTTGCTAGTTGTGTTATTCCATATCTAAGAGGGTTTGGATGATTAGGATGATTCCCGTATTCTTTGAAAACTAAAATATCAGGCCCATTATAATTTTTTAGAATATTATCTCTAATTTGTTTATACTTATTCTGATTAACAAAATCACTTCCAAATGTCGAGACATACCCTACAGCGCGTATATTATTAGACTTTGCCCATTCAGCAATATATAATGATGTTGGAGCATTATATGTTTTAATAATGCAATCTTGAGGGAAGGAAAACTGTTCAACATCAAGAAATTTATCAGAATTATTATAGGCTCTTACATCTTCTTGAAATAAAGTAAATATTGCAATTATAATTACCAAAATTACACAAATGATAGATTTTAATATCTGCTGTTTCTTATTATCTAATATTTCACAAAAATAAAAAACGACTAAACGGCAAATAACCATACATCCCAGCATTTCAACAACTATTA
>ERZ1034949.1493-NODE-1493-length-10378-cov-7.917078_pt1 | contig 10378 bp, 9 predicted proteins | sample MGYA00520590_ERZ1034949 | MGnify/ENA primary metagenome ERZ1034949 (study PRJEB33766, sample SAMN09781752) | gut metagenome | biome: gut microbiome | host: Homo sapiens | place: Madagascar | study: EMG produced TPA metagenomics assembly of the PRJNA485056 data... | reverse complement strand
AATGCTTCACATCCGTCCAGACCTTCCAGCAGCTCCAGACCCTTTTCCAGCTTGGTATAGAACTTTTCGGCATCGGCTTTTTCGGCCACCGCCATCACGGTGCTGCCCGCGCCGGACACATACACAGCCTTTGCCCCGCACAGACGTGCCATGTCGAACACTTCTTTGGAGCCGGGCATCAGGGGCATGCGGTAGGGCTGGTGCAGCTTATCCTCGGTGGCAATGGCCAGCAGGTCGTGCCGTCCCTCACAGAAGGCCGCCGGCACCAGTGCCGCGCGGGACAGGTTATACACCGCATCCTTGTGGGACACTTCCTTGGGCAGTGCCGCGCGGGCCGCTTCGGTCAGCAGCTTGTAGTCCGGCACGATGGCGGCAAAGCAGAGCGTTTCGTCCACGTTCCGCTTGACCGAGTACACCTTGCCGTCCTCGAACACGCTGCTGGTCAGGCCGCCCAGCAAAGCCGGGGCCACGTTGTCCGGATGCCCCTCGATGGAGGTGGCCAGCGTCAGCAGCTCCTGGGTGTTGAGCACATCGCCCAGCATCCGGTTGGCACCCAGCAGGCCCGCGATGATGCAGGCCGACGAGGAACCCAGGCCCCGCGCCATGGGGATGGGGTTGGTCTGGGTGATCTTGAGGGGCGGGATCTGCTTGCCCACCTTCTCGAACAGTCCCTTGGCCGAGCGGTACACCAGGTTGCTCTCGCCGCGGGGGATGCGGGTGCCGTCTGCGGACGAGATGTCCAGCACTTCGCTTTCTTCAAAGGTCACCGTGTTGTACAGGGTGACCGCCAGGCCCAGCGCATCGAAGCCGGAGCCGATGTTCGCGCTGGTGGCCGGGACCGAAACCTTGATCTTCATTGCCGGTGCCCCTTTCTTATGCTTCCTCGGGCAAGCGCTTGAGCACCAGCTTCACGCTGCCGCCCACGGCCTCCACCTTGCGTGCTGCCTCGGCCAGTGCCTTTTCGTCGGCACGCTCCACAAAGTAGGAGCAGCCGTCGTAGCGCTCATCCACCACCTTGCCGTAGCCGTAGATGGCTTCCACCACAGCAGGAGCAATGCCCGCCACACGCACATAATATGCGGCAGGGGTCGGGTCGGTGAGCATGCCGTCCACCGGCTCGGCAGGCTGCCAGAACAGGCTGTCGTGCACCTTGGAGCCGTGCTTCAGGGCGTCCACCACGTCAGCCACCACGGCGCTGGCGGTAGGCAGCTTGCCCGCGCCCTTGCCGTAGAACACCACGTCGCCCAGCATATCGCCCTTGACCAGCACCGCGTTGAACACGTCGTCCACGCTGGCCAGCTGGTTGGCCCGGGGCACCAGGCAGGGCTCCACACCGGCAGCCACGCTGCCGTCCTTGCCCCGCTTCATCCAGGCAATGAGCTTGATCACGCAGCCCAGCTTCTCAGCCGCTTCCACATCGGCGGTGGTGATGGCCCGGATGCCGCGGGTGGGGATGTTCTGGGGGTAGATCTGGTGGCCGCAGACCATGGAGGACAGGATGGCGATCTTGCGGCAGGCGTCGCGGCCGTCCACATCGTCGCTGGGGTCCTTGGTCTCGGCGTAGCCCAGCTCCTGAGCGATCTGCAGCGCATCGTCAAAGCTCAGGTTCTCACGCACCATCTTGGTGAGCATGAAGTTGGTGGTGCCGTTCACGATGCCCTCCACCTCGCTGATGACGTTGGCGGCCAGGCACTGGTGCATGGGGGTGATGATGGGGGTGCCGCCGCCCACGGATGCCTCAAACAGGAAGGCACAGTCGTGGGCCTTGGCCAGACCCAGCAGCTCGGCACCGTAGGTGGCCACCATCTCCTTGTTGGAGGTGCACACGCTGCGGCCGCTCTCCAGGCAGGCCTTAACGTATGGGTAGGCAAAACGGGTGCCGCCGATGGTCTCCACCACCACCCGGACCTCCGGGTCCTGCAGGATGGTGTCGATGCTCTTGACGAACAGGTTTGCAGCCGGGTGACCCGAAAAATCCTTCGGGTCCAGGATGTACTTGACCTCCACCGGCTCCCCGGCGCGGCGCGACACGCCCGCAGCGTTGCGGCACAGCACCTCGTACACGCCGCTGCCCACCGTGCCAAAGCCCAGAATTGCAATTTTAGCCATTTGCGTTCCCTCTCCCTCTGTTACAGATTGTACCCGCAGTGCACGCCCACCACCATGCGCTGGCGGGAGAGCTTTTCGGTCAGCTCCTCCGGCGTCATCTGCATGGTATCGGTGCGGATGGTCACCGCCACAAGGGCAGCCCCGTTTTCCGGCGTGGACTGGTTGATGGTCACGATGCTGGCCCCGGCGGCACTGATGCCGGCCAGCAGGCTCTGCAGTGCACCGGTCTCGTCCCGCAGGGTGGCCATCACGGTGACCACCTCGCGGTCGTTCTCGGAATCAAAGATGCAATCTTTATACTTATAAAAAGCGCTGCGCGACAGGTCCACGGCGCGGGTCGCAGCCGAAATGCTGCGCGCTTCCCCGCTGGCCAGAAGCTCCTTGGCGCGGACCACCTTGAGAAATACCTCCGGCAGGACCTGTGCGTCCACCAGATAAAAGCGGCGTTCCAACTTGTTCACCTCACAAACACAAGTGTTCTTGCAGAGAATATAATAACATCCGACCCCCTGCAATGCAAGAGGCCGGATGTGATTTTGGCAGATTATCCAGTTTTGACTCGTGAAGTACCGTTTTTCCTTGCCGGTATTGCGGCTCCGGAGGCACAAAAGTGCGACTTTTGTTGTTCTTCGTCCACGCTCGGCGCACAGATCAGTCGGTATCGAGGTTGCTTGTATCTGTGGGGATGACAGTCTGCTGGGGAGCTTCCTCTGCCGGGGCCGCCGGATCCGCTGCCTGCGTGGAGGCACCGTGCGAGTAGGTGCAGGTGTCGGGCAGGTCGTCGGCACGGTAGTAGCCCACTGCCGTGCTGGGGCAGGAGCTGCCGGCCAGCAGGCCGCTCTGGGTGCAGTAGCGGCGCTCCACCACGCCGGACGAAGTCGGGAAGGACTTGTACGGCAGGTCTGCCTGAGCCTGTTCCATCAGGGCCTTCCAGGCCATGACACAGGTGCTGGTCTTGGCCTGCTTCTTGGTCAGGGTCTTGGTCATGTCATAGGGCGCATCGTAGCCCCACCACACGGCCGTGACGTAGTAGGGAGTGCCGCCCACGAACCACAGATCCTTTTCGTCACTGGCCGTACCGGTCTTGCCAAAGGCTTCCATGCCGTTGGAGTTGGGGTAGCGGCCGCTGGCGGTGCCCACACTGGAGTACAGCACGTTCTTCAGCAGGCGGTTCATGACATACGCAGTGTCGCTGGTCAGGGCCTGATAGCTGGTGGCGTTGTTTTCCAGGTAGATGTTGCCGTCCCGGTCCAGCACACGGGTGTACAGGTGCGGGGTGGTATACTCACCGTCGTAGAAGATCTGGAAGGCCGCCGCCAGTGCCATGGGGGTCACGCCCTTGGTCTGGCTGCCCATGACCATCTGGGCCAGACCCACATCATTGGTGGGGTCCAGCGTGGTCAGCTGCAGGGTGTTGTACAGGAAGTTGAAGATGTTGCTTGCGCCCACAAGGTCGCCCACACGCACCGCAATGGTGTTCAGGGAGCGGGCCAGGCCGTTCCACAGCGGCACATCGCTGTTGTCGCCGTAGCTGCCGCCGTAGTTGCGGGGCCAGCTGCGCCAGGCGTTGGGGTAGGCACGGAGCTGCTTGTCGGAAAGGCCCATCAGGCCGTTCTTGCGGCAGTAGTCCTCATCCCGGATGACCATGTCCTGCTTCTGGTACAGGGGCGAATTGTTGAGCATGGTGGACCAGTTCACCAGCCCGTACTCCACGCCCAGTGCATAGGCGCCGATGGGCTTGATGGTGGAGCCGGTCTGCCGCTCCACGCTGTAGGCGCGGTTCAGCGAGAGGCTCTTGGTCTTTTCGCCCAGACCGCCCGCGATGGCCAGCACGTTGCCGTCGTAGTCCAGCGTGACCATGGCCGCCTGGGTGCGCACGTTGCGGTAATAATACACGGTGCCATCCTCGGCAACGCGGGTCTTGGGGGTGCCGTCCTCGTTCATCACCTGCACGTCGTCGTCCGAAATAGAGGTCACCTCTTCCTCATGCCAGCCGGCCGGGAAGTAGGCGTCGTTGGTGTTCAGCATCAGGTTTTCCATCTGGGACTGCAGCTTGGTGTTCACGGTGGCCTCGATGGTAAAGCCGCCGGTGTACAGCATCTTCTGGGCGTCCGCCTCGGAGATGCCCTCCTTGGCCATGATGTCCTCCACCACTTCCTGGAACAGTGCATCGGTGAAGTAGGAGGTCACGGAGGTGTTCTTCTTGACGCTGTCGTCCTCCGCCAGCGTCAGCGGCTGGGCGGCGGCGTTGCGGTAGTCCTCCTCGCTGATGACCCCCTGCTGCCACATGTTGTACATGATGAAGTTTCGGCGGTTGATCAGGTTCTCAGGGTTGGTGTAGGGGTTGTAGTTGGTGGGGTTCTTGGTGATGGAAGCGATGGTGGCACACTCCCACAGGGTCAGCTCGCTGACGTCCTTGTTGAAGTACTCGTTGGCCGCCGTCTGAACGCCCTGGATGGTGCCGGTGAAGCTGATGGTATTCAGGTACGCCTCCAGGATGGTCTCCTTGGAGTAACTGCGGCTCAGGCAGAGCGCACGGTAGATCTCACGCAGCTTACGCAGAGCGCCCTCGATGCCGCTGGCGCTGTTGTCATCGGTCAGGTTCTTGATGAGCTGCTGCTCCAGCGTGGAAGCACCCTGCTTGGAGCTGTAGATGGGCAGCAGATACTCATTGACCATGGCACCAATGGTGCGTTTGAAGTTGACGCCCGGCTCGTTGTAGAAATCCTTGTCCTCGGTGCAGATGAATGCATACTGCAGGTTGGTGGGGATCTGCTCCAGGTCGGCCCACACGCGGTGGCTGTTGGAGGAGCGCAGGGTGGCATACTCCACCTGTGCACCGGTGTCCGGATCGTTGGCCATGACCACGCTGGACTGGCTCAGCTGGATGTTGTCCAGGTCCAGCAGGTCGCCGTCGTTGGCCGTGGCCTGCACCACATAGTACACCATGCCCACGGCCAGCAGGCTGCCGGCCATGATGCCCAGGCACAGCAGGGTGGCAATGGTGCGGCCGATGAACCGCAGGATCGGGTGCTTTGCCTTTTCCTTCGGTTCCTTCGGAGCCTTTCCGGGCTTCCCGGGTTCCCTGACCGGCTGCTCCCGGCGGCTCTGGCTCACATTTACCTTACGTCCCGCCGCAGACTGCGAAGAACTGCCTTCGCCGCCCCGGTGGATCTTTCTCATCTCATTGCTGGAGATAGGGATCGCCTCCTGACCCATACTGGTAAACTGCAGCGCACGCGGCGCTGTGATCTTCCTTTCAAAAAACCGCTGGTCACCCAGCATACGATACCATATTATAGCACGCCGGCCGGACGCGGGCAAGGACCAATCTTCTGCCGCGGGGCCGGTGTCCCATTCAATCATGGTCAGTATACCACATCCGGCCCGGCAAAGTACAGCATTCCACCGCAAAAAATGATTTTCCGGCGCACTTCCGGGCCATACTTCCGGTAAAACCACGAAAGGGGTGTTCCCTGCCCATGCGCAAATTCGGTCTGTGCCTGTTCTACGGGCTCTGTGTGTTCACCATCGCGTTCAGTCTGTTCTGGATGGCGCTGCCCCGCCTCCCTCTGCCGGAGGCCCCGGCGGACGAAACTCCGCCCATTTCCGGCAGCGTCAGTTCCCTGGTGCAGGCGGCAGCTCCCACGGCGGCGGGCTACTACCTGTGCGACACCGGCGGCCGGGTGGCCGTGTATGCCTGCAATGCCGACGGCACCCCCGGTGCCCTGCAGCAGCTCACCGGCATCTATGTGAACCTTCTGCCCGAAAACGACGTGCTGCGCATCCGGCGCGGCATCCGGGTGCACAGCCTGCCGGAGCTGCAGGCCCTGCTGGAGGACCTGGGCGGGTGATTTTTCTCAGTTTCTTCCAATTTTTATTGACATTGATGCATTAGAATTATATAATCAGAGTATCGAAGCAAAGATTCTTAGTTTCGGGCTTCCGGAGGGAAGGAGTGCATCCAAATGTCTGAACCGGTCAGCATCCGCTACAAGTGCAAGTTCTGCGGCAATCAGCAGAACAAGAGCCTGCGCTCCGGCCCGCCCAACCCCGGCGTCTGCCTTAAGGCACCGGAGGACGGCAAGGGCTGGCATGGCCCGCACAAGTGGGTAGCCGTGCCGCACTGAGCCCGCACCTCATTTCCGGCATCCATCTGCGCAAAACAGCCCCGGACCGAATGGTCCGGGGCTGTTGTTTTTTGGGGGTCAGGCTTCCATTTGCTCCAGCGGCACAAGGTACTCCTTGCGGCACTGCTCGTACTCCATCATGTAGTCCTTGGTGGGGTTGTGGTGCATGATGCTCTTGAGGGTGTGGGAGTCGTAATCCTCGCCGCCCTCCATGCCGATCATACGCACGGCCACATTGGAGCAGTGGTCGGAGATGCGCTCCACGTTGTTCAGCACGTCCAGGAACACCACGCCGGTGTCAATGGAGCACACGCCGTCCTTCAGGCGGCGGATGTGCTGGTCGCGCAGGCGCTCCACCATCACGTCGATCACCTCTTCCAGCGGCTCCACCTGCATGGCCTTCTGGGTGTCGTCGCCCTCAAAGGCCTCGCCGGTCACGGTCAGGATGCGCTCCACGGCCTTTTCCAGCAGGATGAGTTCCTTCTGGGCGCTCTCGGAGAAGGAGGCCTCCTTCTCGTTCAGCTCCTCGGCCTTTTCCATGATGTTCACGGCATAGTCGCCGATGCGCTCGAACTCGGTGACAAAGTTCAGCAGCTCGGTCACGGCATGGCTCTCGTCATCGCCCAGCTCCTGATCGGTCATCTTAATAAGGTAATTTGAGATGGCCACCTCCATGCGGTCGATGAGGTTCTCCCGCACCTTGATGGCGCTCACGGTGTCCTCGTCCATCTTCAGCAGCAGCGGCGCAGCCAGATTGACGTTGCGGGCGGCACGGCGGGACATTTTGACCACTGCGTTCTTGGCTTGCTGCAGGGCCACGGCCGGGCTCTTGAACAGACGCTCGTCCAGCACCGGCATGCTCAGTTCCTGCGCTTCCTCAGCGTTGTCCGGCACCGTGAGCATGGCCAGCTTGGACAGCACCCCGCTGCACGGCAGGAACAGCAGCATGGCACACACACTGGACAGGGTGTGGATGTTTGCGATGGAGCTCTTGTTCATCACGTCATGCCACATGGGGATGCCGAAGGTGAACTGCACCGCATAGATCAGGGCCAGCAGTACGATGCTGCCGATCACGTTGAAGTACAGGTGGATGAGGGCGGCGCGCTTGCCGTCCTTGGAGGAGCCGCCGATGGTGAGCAGCGGGGTGAAGGCCGTGCCGATGTGGGCACCCAGAATGATGGGGATGGCCGAACTGAAGGTGACCAGACCCGTACTGGACAGTGCCTGCAGGATGCCCACCGACGCCGAGGAGGACTGGATGATCACCGTGACCACCAGGCCCACCAGGACGCCCAGGATGGGGTTGGTCATGGTGACGAACAGGTTCTGGAACGCGGCGCTTTCCCGCAGGGGGGACACGCCGGTGTCCATCAGGCTCATGCCGGTGAACAGGATGCCGAAGCCCAGCATGATCTGGCCGATGTTCTTCTTTTTGGCGTTGCGCAGGAACACATAAAAAATGCAGCCGATAAACGCCACCACGGGCGCAAACGTCTTGGGCTGCATGAGGGTCAGCCACAGGCTGTCGCCTGAGATATCCGCCATGCGGATCAGCTGACCGGTCACCGTCGTACCAATGTTTGCACCCATGATCACGCCCACCGACTGCGTCAGCGTCATGATACCGGAGTTGACCAGGCCCACACAGATCACCACCGTGCCAGCCGACGACTGGATCACGCCCGTGATCAGGGTGCCAAAAATGACACCTTTGATGGTGGAGGAGGTCAGTTTTTGCAGCACCCCCTGCATTTTGCCGCCGGCCAGCTTTTCCAGGCCCGCGCCCATGATCGACATGCCATACAAAAACAACGCAATGCCGCCCAGCAGAGAGGTAATGTGTGTGATATCCATAGCGATACTCCTAAATACGATCTTCCTGTTTCTTCCAATAACAGCACACAGCCGCCGGGCCCTGCCCCGCCTTTGGCGGGACCCGTACCCCGGCAGCCGTTTTTCCTTTGTCATGCAGCGCCCCCATGCGTCCACGCGCACGGCTCCGTTTCAGCGCTCACACTGTGCTTATTATACCATCAATCCCCCTGCCACAACAAGGTTTATTTTACAAGAAAATCACTTTTTCCACACATTTTGCTGGTTTTCAATCGTTTCGTCACGGTTCCTTTTCAAACATTTTACGCAGATTTTACATTAGTTATTTCAAACCATGTCACTCGGCCAGCTCCTCCATCGCCTCACGCACGGTATCGGCCGAAAAGAGGAACACCCCGCTGCCGGTGTACACCTCCACATGGCTGCCCACATAACGCATCTCAAAATCCTTCATCGTGTTCCCCTCCTGTTTTGTTCTGTCGGGAGCCTGCCTGCACCGGGCGGTTTCCGCTGCCGGTGGCTCCCTGTGACTGTATTATCGCACATGCGGCATCCCATAAATCGGACTTTCAAGGCTTTTCCGGGGATTTTTGCACAAAAAATGCTCCACCCTCCCAAAAATGGGAAGGTGGAGCATTGCAGGTCCGGTTGTTTTCCGGCGCTCAGTGGGCGGCGGCGTATTCCGGCACCACACGGCCGGGCTGCGGCGCTTCCTCCGCGCGGGACTTTTCGTAGCAGTAGCGGATGATGGCCTGCCGGCGCACGATGCCAATGAAGATGCCCCGGTCATCCACCACGGGCACAAAGTTCTGGTTCATGGCGGCTTCGATCAGCTGGTCCATGCTGGTGGTCACGGTCACCGCCTTGTAATCCCGCTTGTGGGGAAAGGCCGAGATGGGCACGTCCTCTGCAGCTTCCAGATCCAGCCCGTGGTATTTTTTCAGCCCCCAGAGGATGTCCCCCTCGGTCAGGGTGCCCACATACTCGCCCCGGCGGTTGAGCACCGGGATGGAGGCGTAGCGGTTGTTCTCCCATTTTTCCAGCGTCTGCCGGAGGGTAAAATCGTCGTAAACGTACATCAGATCCTGCTTGGGGGAGAGGAAAAACAGAATGTTCATGCCAACAACTCCTAAATCGGTATTTTATGCACGGCGTGTGCGGCCGGATGGATGATTTGGGTCTGCTCGTTTTACAGGGGACACACACCGCCCGGTGCGCATCCCCTCTCTCTGCTTTCATTTTAGCACTTTTTCATAGAGGGATAAAGCATCCGGAGGGAGTTTTTATAATTTTTTTACAGATTGTTTGCAGGCATCCGTCATACTTCTGCCGCAGCGCGGCCGCTGTGCACCGGACAGCATATCACACCCGGACGGTCATGCCCTGTCGAACGAACGCACTGCTCTGCCCAGCCGTACAGTTTTGCCCGCAAATTTGTGGGCAAAGGACGCAAAACAGCCAAAAAAGCCCCGCTGCCAGCAATTTGAACTGTACAACCGCGCATCGAAGTTGTATAATAGAGTGGGTGTTTCTCGGTGCAGTCTGCGGTTTTGGCCCGCCTGCACGGCCCCAGACCCTGAATGTGTTTTCTGAAAAATAACATAAAGGAGCAGAGCGATTATGATCACTTCCCGTTTCCCGCTGGGAGATGTCAGCTTTACCGCCGGGTATTTTTCGACCCTCGTGGGTGAGGCGACCAAACACTGCTACGGCGTTGCCGCAATGGCACCCCGTGATATGACCGACGCTGTGCGCAGCCTGGTCCATGGTTCCGATTATTCCGAAAAGGGTGTCCGCGTCACGCAGGAGAATGGACGTCTCGTGATCGAGCTGCACATCGCTGTCAGCTATGGGCTGAACATTTCCACTGCTGCCCGCAGCATCTCGCACCGCGTCAAGGACGAAGTCGAGCAGGCCACCGGCCTGAAGGTCGCCCGTGTGGTGGTCTCGGTGGACGATGTGATTGCCTGATGTCCGTCTGTATCCCCGGCCGCCGGAGCATCTCCGGCCTGATAAGGAGTTTAAAACAATGATTTCTGGTAAGATCCTGCGCGACGCCATCATTTCCGGCGCCAACAACATCAACAATCAGCGCTCCCGCGTGGATGAGCTGAACGTCTTCCCCGTCCCGGACGGCGACACCGGCACCAACATGGGCATGACCGTGGGTGCTTCCGTGCGTGAGCTGGAAGCCCTGGATGACAGCTGCACCGTGGCGGAAGCCGCCAAGACCGCTGCTTCCGCCATGCTGCGCGGTGCCCGCGGCACTCCGGCGTCATCACCAGCCTGCTGTTCCGCGGCTT
>ERZ1034949.1484-NODE-1484-length-10426-cov-76.744480_pt1 | contig 10426 bp, 6 predicted proteins | sample MGYA00520590_ERZ1034949 | MGnify/ENA primary metagenome ERZ1034949 (study PRJEB33766, sample SAMN09781752) | gut metagenome | biome: gut microbiome | host: Homo sapiens | place: Madagascar | study: EMG produced TPA metagenomics assembly of the PRJNA485056 data... | reverse complement strand
AATACCTTAGGGAATAAATGCGTCGGATTTTAAACGGATTTTGAACACCCTACCCGAAAGGGCGGAGCATAACGTATAACTTTATAAATAATTACCGTATGAAAAGAAAGTATTTTAGCGCGCTGCTTATGGGTGCATTGACAATTGCCTCGGTAAGCACATTTACTTCTTGTAAAGATTACGATGATGACATCGACAACTTGCAGAATCAGATTAAAGATCTTGCTAGTGCTGATCAATTGCAGCAGAAGGTAACTGAACTGCAGGGCTTGATTACCGCCAACTCTAACAACATCAAGGATGTTCAGGAGGCTGTAAAGAAGGCTCAGGCTGCAGCAGAAACTGCTCAGACAACAGCAGCACAGAAGGCTACTTTGGAAGATTTGAAAAAGTTGCTCGCAGAGGGTGACTATGCTTCTAAAGAGTATGTAAACAAGGCTGACGATATCATCAAAGCTGCCCTCGAAGCTCTTGAGACTGGCAAGGTTGACAAGTTAACAGAAGCAGTAAATGCAGCCAAGACTGCTGCCGAAGCTGCTAAGACTACAGCAGACAAAGCCATCGAAGAGGCAGGAAATGCTGGCGCAGCATTAGAAAAGGCTCAGGCTGCCGCTACTGCTGCACAGGAGGCTAAGGATGCACTTACAGAACTCCAGAACTCTATCGGTGGTGGCTACTCTGAGACTACAACAGTGAAAGATGCTATCACAAGTATCGACGTTTTGCTTAAGGCAGACAAGACTGGTTTGGAAGGTTTGGATACCCGTCTGAAAGTTATCGAGGACGCTCTGAAGAGTGGTGATGACACAACAGGTCTTGCTACAAGACTGGAAAACATCGAGACTGCACTGAAGAACATCATCGGTCAGTTCTCTACTATGGTTACCGATGTACAGTTATTCAACATTGCACAGCCTAACTATACAGGCTTCAACCGTACCCTCAACTTCGTACAGGCTGCAGAACAGGCTAATGTATTCCCTGCAGAGGCTAACGTAGCAGACAAGCAGTTGAAATTTGAAAAGGGCAAGTATTATGCAGGTGAGGACAGCTTGCTGATCCGTGTATCTCCTGTAGATGCTGAGTTGACACCAGGCAGCATTTCACTCTTGAATTCACAGGGTAAGGAACTTGATGACATCATTGATGTGAAAGAGGTTCACAGATACAAGGAATTGCTCTATGGAAACACTCGAGCAGGTGGCGTAAACTCTGGCCTTTGGGTTGTTAAGTTCAAGGCTAAGGATTTGGGTGACAACTTCAAGGCTGCAGCTGAGACTGAAGTATATGGTCAGCCACGTTCTATCCTCTATGCTGTGGCTGTCAAGAACACATACAATACTACCGATAAGGCTGAAGAGGCTAGCACACGTCGTGTGACATCAGAGTATGGTATTGACTTGAATACAACTCCAGCAGATCCAGCTTGGGACTTTAAAGTAAACGAGAGATCAGTCAGCTGGATTCACAACCGCTACGTTCAAACCGAGAGCTTTGAACAAACAGACCAAATCACAGGTTGGTCCGCTAAGAATTACGCTCAGGAGTTGACATGGCTTGACAACAACAAGCCTGCTACCAAGGCTATCCTCGAAGGTGATGACCAAAATGCAGTAGACCGTTTAGGACATACTACTGGCAATTGGAATGATGGTGTTGACAACCGTCAGGGATACGCTATCTTAGCAGTAGAAAAGGGTCAGCCTATCACCATCGACTTCGGTAACACCGAGAGACAGGGCATCAAGGGATTCTATGTAACACTTGATGAGAAGTTCGCTCAGGAATCTGCTCCATCAGAGTTGAACGCATGGAACTCTTACACTTACGAGAACGTAGGTTATAAGAACCAGCCTGCTAAGCTGTTCGAAGGCAGCAAGGGTACTATCACCATCAAGGACATGAACAATGTTAAGGGTGATGTTATCGGTTTCCGTGTACACGCTGTCAACTATGATGGTACTTTGACCGACCCTGATGGTCGTTCATTCTATGTAGCAGTAGGCGACGTGAAGACTACAAAGAATCTTGGAAACTCTGATTTGACCTGGAACGAAACAAACCGTAAGTTTGAATCTACAGTTGTCTTACCAGCAGACTTCAGTTCTTACGACTTCGACGGCTATTATACTTGGCAGATTGCTGCTGCTGATGAATCAGGCAACACACCAAACTGGAATGACTTCACAGTGAAGTATTATGCAGCAGACGGATCTGAGGTTGGTTCATTGAACAACACTGTTAAGTCAGTTAAGTTCATTTTGAATAACCCTATGGAATTCATCGATGGCGCTACATACAATGTAACCACCACCCTGACTAAGAGTATATCAACAGCTACTGCTAAAGTTTGCACAGTCAATGCTTCATTCACGAAGAAGATGCCAACAGATGCTCCTACATTCAATTATCGTGATGGCTTTACCAAGAATCCTGAGTACATCATCCCAGCAGGAGGCAACTACAGCGTATTGACTTCAGGCAACAAGGGTGGTACATTCGACTTGAGAAACATCCTGATCATCAACAACAATACACAATGGAATGGTGTTGATCTCTTCGATGAATCAAATGCAGGTGTATTCACATTCAATGTTGCTGGTGGTACTTACACCAACGGTAAACTGGACAAGGCTGAGGCTACAGGATGGAGATATATCATGGCTGTAAACAACTCAGGCGAACAGAACTTGGTTGACAACTCTACAGAGCGCACCATCAAGGCTAATTACAATTACTTCAGCATCTCTAAGAGAAAGGAAAACGGCAGCTGGTTCAGAGGCGACTACCCTGTTCCATCTACATCTTCTGAGAAGATTGTTTACTGCTCTTGGATGAAGACATTCGAGCTCGATGTTAACAAGACTGGTATGAAGTGGTCTGATGCCAACAAGGTTACTTGGAAGGCAAATCCTGATTCAAGAGGTACTAAGTTGCTCTTCAGCAAGCTTGCTGTTAAGGTTAAAGACATCAACTTGCTCCCTGTTAAGACTGGTGTAAATGGTTCTACCATGGATACATTCTTTGCTAGCAATGCACTTGCAGTAGTTCCAGGTGAGTATGGTGAAATTTGGACAACAAGTACAGACGGAAAGCAGATCAACCCTTACTTCTCTGCTGAAATTGACGCTACAGGCATCACGCTCAAACAGATTAGCCAGGCTGCAATTCCATCAGGCGTAACAGGTGGTAAGATTAAGTTCACAGTTAAGGATTGCTTCGGCAATGTTAAGCCTATCTCATTAGACTTCCAGATCAAGTCAAATGGTGTAGACCCAGCTAGAAAGCACTAATCCGAGACTAGCAAAAAAGGAGCGAGAGAACTCCACAACGTGAACAAAGAAATATTCATTGGGGGCGTTCAATTCCGGACGCCCCCTTTATTTTAACAGCATGAAAAAATTATTATCAGGTATCATTATCTGTTTTGTCGCCCTCATCGCTTTCAATGCTTGTGGTGACAAAATCAAATCTACAAAAGTGAGTATACAGAAAATGACTGATACTACTTTTGTCAGTGTTATTGATGGGCACAACATCACCTTCGACATCAAGAAAGCAACATTCGACAACGGATTTGTCATGGCAGGTGATTCGGTTGTGATTCATTATATCGGAGCTTTGTCGGATAATCCTGTCAAAGTGGTGCTCATAAAATTAATTCCGAAGAAAGGTCATGTAGTGAATGCTATATACAACCCTAACAAGAAGTTGGAAACAGCACCTATGTCACCGGAAGAGCAAAAGTCTCTTGACGAAGGTGTGGATTTTGCCAAGAAACATCAATCAAAGAAATAAACAAGTCTTTTCATCTGTCCGCATTATAGAAGGTTATTAAAAAGTGCTTTTCCAACTATAAATTGAAACGCAGAAAGCCGTGTAACGATCATGATCGCTAGGTAGTACGGTAAGTTTATAATGCGACAACCAATTACTAAATTGGTGGCGGGGCTTCCTCAGGGATGCCCCGTTTTTCTTTCAGATATCCCTTCCTTCTCCCGCTCATTTTGTTATTTTTTCACTATTTCTTGCAGTTTCTCAATATTTTGTTGTACCTTTGCAACGTATTAAAAAATAAGCGCTTATGGCTATAAAACAATATCCTTTGGGAATACAGACCTTTGAGCGTATCCGTAAGGAGGACAAACTCTATATTGATAAGACGGAATATATCTACCACATGACACATTCTGATGGTACATATTTCTTCTTAGGGAGACCACGCCGTTTCGGAAAGTCGCTCCTTGTTTCGACCATGCAAAGTTATTTTGAAGGTAAGAAAGACTTGTTTAAAGGACTTGCCATGGAACAGCTTGAAAAAGAATGGATAGAATATCCTGTAATCCATTTGGATATGAGTGGAGGTAAGTATATGTCTGAAGATCAGCTACAACGATATCTGATAGATTTGGTGGAAGAACAGGAACGGAAATTTAGCTTTCATAATGAGAAGATAGATATAAATCTTCGTTTGAAAGACCTCATTATGTCTTTATATCAGACTACAGGCAAGAAGGTGGTAGTGTTGATTGACGAGTATGATGCCCCTTTGCTGGACGTGGCTCACGAAAAAGAGCAGTTGGTTAAGCTTCGCAACATCATGCGTAATTTCTTCAGCCCGCTGAAGGCGCGTGAAGCCTATCTTCGTTTTGTCTTTTTTACGGGTATTACTAAGTTTTCGCAAGTGAGTATATTCAGTGAATTGAATAACGTCACCAATGTATCCATGTATGATGAATATGCTGGTATGTTGGGGATTACTAAGGAAGAACTTAGCGGGCAATTATCAGAAGATATAGAAGTGCTGGCTACAAAAATGCATCTTACCAAGGAGCAGACCTTAGATAAGTTGACTGAGAATTATGATGGATATCATTTTTCAGCTTATTCACCTGATGTCTTCAACCCTTACAGCCTGTTCAATTGCTTCGCTCAGGGTAAGTTGGGCTCTTATTGGTTTGGCTCAGGTACGCCAACCTATCTTATCAATATGATGCGTAAATATCATGTGCTTCCTACAGGCATTACGCGTGTTGAGGCTGACGAGAGTGAATTTGATGCACCTACAGAGGATATGACTACAATGATGCCGCTGCTTTACCAGAGTGGTTATTTGACCATCAAGGATTATAACAGAGATTATAACTATTATACGCTTGATATTCCTAACAAGGAGGTGAAGATAGGGTTGACCAAGGCTTTGATTCCGTCTTATGTTACTGGTAATACGCTTGCTACTACCAATACGGCTCGTCGCATAGCACAGGCTTTGGATAAGCAAGACATGGATGGAGCTTTGCATCTGCTACAGGATTTTCTGGGTACTGTGCCTTATTGCAATGTCACCAATCATGAGGGGCATTATCAGCAGATGCTTTTCATCATCTTCTCGCTCCTCACCGATTATCTGGTAGATGTAGAGGTGCATACTCCAAAGGGAAGGGTAGATGTCGTTTTGTTGACTGGAACAGATTTATACATCATAGAACTGAAACTTGATAAGAGTGCTCAGGCTGCAATGCAGCAAATCAATCTCAAAAACTATCGCCAGCGTTTCGCTCTCTGCAACAAACCTATAACGAAAGTTGGTATCAACTTCGACTCTTCAAAGGGAAACATAGAGGATTGGGTGATAGAGTAAATGAAAAAAGATAGAAGAAGATAGATGAAATAGATTAAAGAAAATCATAAGTAGCTGCGTTGGCCATCGCAAGTACTTTCGAAGAGCAATGAAGCCTGTTTCGAAGGACATCGAAACAGGCTTCATTTTTTATTCTAGAATTCAGCGTTCTTTGGTGTACGTGGGAATGGAATCACGTCGCGGATATTCTGCATACCGGTTACGAAGAGAATCAGACGCTCGAAACCGAGACCGAAACCTGCGTGTGGGCATGAACCATACTTACGGGTATCGAGATACCAGTTCATATCCTTCATAGGGATGTTGCGAGCCTCAATCTCACCCATCAGCTTATCGTAGCTCTCCTCACGGACAGAACCACCGATAATCTCACCAATCTGTGGGAACAGTACGTCGGTACCCTGAACGGTCTGACCGCTCTTGCCACCGAAACCACTCTCCTCCTCGTCTATCTTCATATAGAATGCCTTGATAGCCTTTGGATAGTTGGTCATGATAACTGGGCGTTTGAAGTGCTCCTCTACGAGGAAACGCTCATGCTCTGAAGCCAGGTCATCACCCCACTCGCATGGGAACTCAAACTTCTTGCCGTTAGCAATAGCCTCCTGAAGGATGCGGATACCCTCGGTATATGGAAGATGAACGAAGTCGGAATTCAATACGCCTTCCAGACGGGCAATCAGGCCCTTGTCTATCATCTTGTTCAAGAAAGCAAGATCGTCCTTGCAATGCTCCAGTGCCCAACGGATACAGTACTTGATGAAGTCTTCCTCCAGCTCCATCAAACCATCCATATCCAAGAAAGCAACCTCAGGCTCTACCATCCAGAACTCAGCCAAGTGGCGAGGAGTATTACTGTTCTCTGCACGGAAGGTTGGACCGAAGGTGTATATGGCGCCAAGTGCTGTAGCACCGAGCTCACCCTCCAACTGACCAGAAACGGTCAAGGAAGTCTGCTTACCGAAGAAATCATCAGAATAATCGATCTTGCCATCCTCTGTCTTCTTCAGGTTGTAGAGGTTCTTGGTTGTTACCTGGAACATCTGACCTGCGCCCTCACAATCACTGGCAGTGATGAGAGGAGTGTTGAAGTAGAAATATCCATGCTCGTGGAAGTAGGTGTGGATAGCCATCGCCATGTTGTGGCGGATACGCATCACAGCACCAAAGGTATTGGTACGGAGACGGAGGTGAGCATACTGACGCATGTACTCGAAGCTCTGTCCCTTCTTCTGCATTGGATAGTCGTTGCCGCAAAGACCGTAGATTTCGATGCTTTCGCACTGAATCTCAACGCTCTGACCGGCACCCTGGCTCTCTACCAAGGTACCTACTACGCTGATGCAGGCACCAGTGGTAATCTGGCGGAGCTGATTCTCATCGACCTTTGATGGGTCGACTACTATCTGAATATTATTAATAGTAGAACCATCGTTAAGAGCGATAAAATCGACTGCTTTGCTACTACGATGGGTACGAACCCATCCCTTAACATTCACGATTGAGTCGTAGGCTGTGCTCTTGAGCAAGTCAACGACTTTAGTTCTTTTTACTTTTTCCATTGTTAATATTAATGCTTCAAGGAGTTAAAGAAGTTAAGGAGTTAAGGAGTTAAGACAATTGTCACAAACCAAGGATTCCTACTATATAAAAACTCTCGGCTAATAAAACACTTGTCTTAACTCCTTTCAACTCCTTAACTCCTTAACTCCATATTATTTTTTCTTATTCAAAAGCACCCATGCGGAGCATGTCTACCTCCTTCTCTGTAAGGAAGCGCCAGTCACCACGACGGAGATTCTTCTTTGTCAAACCTGCGAACTGAACACGGTCGAGCTTGGTAACACGATAGCCGAGGCTCTCGAAGATACGGCGCACGATACGGTTCTTGCCGCTATGAATCTCGATGCCAACCTGTGCCTTGTCGCGATCATCAGCATACTCTACAGCATCTGCCTTGATCTCACCATCTTCCAAGGTGATACCCTCACGAATCTGATCCATATCGTGAGCTGTCAGGTTCTTATCGAGATGAACGTGATAAACCTTCTTCTTCAAGAACTTAGGATGAGTCAGCTTAGAAGCCAAGTCACCATCGTTGGTCAAAAGAAGCACACCTGTTGTATTACGGTCGAGACGACCTACAGGATAGATACGCTCAGGACAAACATCCTTTACGAGGTCCATCACAGTCTTGCGCTGCTGAGGATCATCACTGGTTGTAACATAATCCTTAGGCTTGTTGAGCAATACGTATACCTTCTTCTCCAAAGTTACAGGAGCGTCGTGGAACTTCACCTCATCGGTACGAAGAATCTTTGTACCCAACTCGGTAACAACCTCACCATTGACTGTTACCAGACCTGCCTGGATGAACTCATCAGCCTCACGGCGAGAGCATACACCAGCATTGGCGAGGAACTTGTTCAAGCGCAATGGCTCTGTTGGGTCGATGTTCTCCTCCTTATATTCGATACGCTTCTTCATGCTATACTTAGCATTTGGATCGTAACCAGGAGTGTGCTGACGGAAACCGCCACCACGGTTGTTGCCATAGCCACCACCCTGTGGACGACCATAGCCGCCACGGTTGTTGCCATAACCACCCTGCTGAGGACGACCATAGCCACCACCACGATTGTTGCCATAGCCGCCACCCTGTGGACGACCATAACCACCACGGTTGTTACCATAACCACCCTGCTGAGGACGAGACTGGTAGCCGCCCTGCTGGCGTGACTGATAGCCACCCTGCTGACGAGGCTGGTAACCACCTTGCTCATCATTATTGTTGTAACGAGGACGATAGCCCCCCTGCTGAGGACGAGACTGGTAGCCTCCCTGCTGACGAGGCTGATAGCCACCACCACGGTTGTTGCTACCATAACCGCCACGGCTCTGATAGCTGCTGCGCTGTGGACGCTCGCTGCCGCCAGTACTCTGCAAGCCTGCTCCGAAACCTTCCGGACGGAAACCGCCTTCGCTGTTACTGCTACTTCTATCGCTGCTGTATGCGCGATGTGAATTGATACGAGGACGCTGTGTGCGACCTACTGGACGATAACTCTTCTGATAACCACCTGCTGGGTTGTAGCCCTCACGGGTTCTCTCATTCTCAGAAGACTGATCTTGAGGTTTGTTTTCAAATTCTGAATCCATTTTCTTAAAATACTTAATAGCCTCACGGCTGGGTTAATAAATCTAATTATTACTTTTATATATATGTACTAAAAACTACAAAATTCCTTTTTGTATATTAGATACCTGTATAATTGCTTGGTGTGATTGCCATCAACTCTGCCTTAACACTGTCGCTCACGTTCAATCCCTGGATAAACTCATGAATGGTCTCCTCTGTCATGTGCTGGTTGGTACGTGTCAACGCCTTCAATGCCTCGTAAGGATGTGGATAAGCCTCACGGCGAAGGATAGTCTGGATAGCCTCGGCTACAACAGCCCATGTATTATTCAAATCTTCCTGCAATTTCTCTTCATGGAGGATCAGCTTGCGCAAGCCCTTCAATGTACTCTGGATAGCAATAACGCTATGACCGAGAGGCACACCGATGTTGCGGAGTACGGTACTGTCGGTAAGGTCGCGCTGCAAGCGGCTAACCGGAAGTTTCTGTGCCAGGAACTGCAGAATAGCATTGGCAATGCCCAGGTTACCCTCACTGTTCTCATAATCGATAGGATTTACCTTGTGAGGCATCGCACTTGAGCCTACCTCACCAGCCTTGATCTTCTGCTTGAAGTAATCCATAGAGATATACATCCAGAAGTCACGGTCTAAGTCAATGATTATGGTGTTGATACGACGGATGGCGTCAAAGATAGCGCCAAGGTAGTCATAGTTACTGATCTGTGTGGTATACTGCTCGCGCTCCAAACCGAGTTTTTCGCTGACAAACTTGTTGCCGAATACCTTCCAGTCATACTGTGGATAAGCTACATGATGAGCATTGTAGTTACCTGTAGCGCCACCGAACTTAGCTGTAATCTTGCAAGCCTTGAGAGAATTGAGCTGCTCGGTAAGACGGTAAACATAAACCATGATTTCCTTGCCCAGGCGGGTAGGTGAAGCAGGCTGTCCGTGAGTCTTAGCCAGCATAGGCACATTCTTCCACTCATCTGCATAAGTTTGAAGCTGTGCAATCAGCTCTTCTACCTGTGGATAGAAGCACTCTTCCAAAGCCTCCTTTACAGAGAGAGGCACACTTGTGTTGTTGATATCCTGAGATGTCAAACCGAAATGGATAAACTCCTTGTAAGCATCCAGGCCACCGATCTTATCAAATTCTTCCTTGATAAAATACTCTACAGCCTTTACATCGTGATTGGTAATCTTCTCGATGTCTTTTACACGCTGTGCTTCATTCTCGTCAAAATTGCGATAAATGTCACGCAGACGTTCGAACAGCGACTTGTCGAAAGAAGCAAGCTGTGGCAAAGGTAACTCGCATAGAGTAATGAAGTATTCAATCTCTACGCGTACACGATAACGAATGAGAGCATACTCTGAGAAGTAGTTAGCGAGCTGCTCTGTTTTTCCCCTATAACGACCATCAATTGGTGATATGGCAGTCAATAAATCTAAATTCATAACAATACGTATTATATATAGGGTGCAAAATTAATGAATTATCGTGAGAAAACAGAGAAAATAGTGATAAATAAATTTAAAAGCACAAAAAAAGGTCTCTCAACAGTTGTTGAAAGACCTTCATCGATGTGGGCGTTGACGGATTCGAACCGCCGACCCTCTGCTTGTAAGGCAGATGCTCT
>ERZ1034949.1480-NODE-1480-length-10436-cov-4.344957_pt1 | contig 10436 bp, 9 predicted proteins | sample MGYA00520590_ERZ1034949 | MGnify/ENA primary metagenome ERZ1034949 (study PRJEB33766, sample SAMN09781752) | gut metagenome | biome: gut microbiome | host: Homo sapiens | place: Madagascar | study: EMG produced TPA metagenomics assembly of the PRJNA485056 data... | reverse complement strand
CTGTGACCCAACAGGTCACTTGTTCCTTAAAATGTGATCTACTGGGTCACATTTTAGCCTCAGAAGCCATCTCCGCTAGAGGGGAAAAATAAAAATTCTGACTGCCAAGCAGATTGCTCTTTTGGTTCTTCTTGATTCATTTCTCCATAAGTCAAATAATTATAGTATTCTTATGCGGGCATTTGAAAGGAAGATTGCCATATGTCCGTAAATTGTACTGCTCTTGGAAAACGAATCAGCTTCTACCGTTCAAAATCGAATCTGTCGCAGGAAGCCCTCGCCGCAAAAATCAACTGTAGCCGTGAACACATTGTCCGTATCGAAAATGGAACAAAAATCCCTAGCATTTCTGCTCTTGTCGAAATTGCCAACGCCTTATCCGTTTCCGCGGATGAGCTTTTGCTCGACTGTCTTGAACATTCTTCTTCCTCTGCAAACTCCGAATTTCACCGCTTGCTGCTGGACTGTAATAAAACTGAACAGACTGTCATTATCCGCATGGCAAAAGAATTAAAGGCCACTCTTGTCAGCCTTGGGATTTAACATCCATCCGTATTAAAATCACTAAATAAAAAAAGGCCCGCATAAGCTGCAGACGCACCCTCGAATCCTCCTGGGTGCTGTCTGTGGTTTATGTGGGCCTTCGTTTGTTTTTGCTGAAACCTACGGAATGAAACACCCTCATAGCCGAGAAGATTTACGAATCCTCTCAACTATGAGGGCGTTGTTTTTTTATTCATGCAGTTCCAACGGCAGGCCATCTGGATCAAAGAAAAATGTCATCTTCTTTTGGGTGTAGCTGTCCAATCGAATCGGTTCGCATCCTATCCCCATCTGTTCCAGTTCTGCTACAGTAGCTTCCACATCATCCACCTGGAACGCCAAATGCCGCAGTCCGCAGGCTTCCGGTCGATTCACACGCTTAGGTGGGTTCGACTCTGCGAAGATCTCCAGTTCAATCGCATCAGAACCCTCACCAACACGCAAATCCAGTTTCCAGTCATTCCGTTCTTTACGGAAGTTTTCCCGTACAATCGCAAATCCCAGCTTGTTCACATAGAAGTCTTTCGATTTTTCATAATCTGAAACGATGATTGCCACATGATGAATCGCTGCTAATTTCATTTTCTAGGTTTCACCTCTCCTTATATGTACCATACTTGCCGAATTATTGCTGCCGCCAGTTCCAAAAATACCACCACACTGCCGACCACCTGCGGAATCATAAAAATCACAAATCCACCAATCAGCATTTGAAGTGCTTCTATCCCCTGCGATTGTTTCATCAGGAACGAAAGCACTGCTGTTGCCAACAGCACACTGCCCAGCAGATAGAATATCCATGCTGAGCAGCAATGAAGGAACGTCACGAACCATTTCAGCAGCCATACTACGACGAGTAGCGGCAGGGTCAATAAGGTCAATATCAGTTTTACCAGCTTTCGGGTCATACTCATTTCGTCCTCCTTCCGGTTGGTCTGTTGCCCATATTATAACATACTCTTTGATGTTATATCATGGGCAACTTTGCCTTTTTGAAATTCAGTCTGTGTGTAATGCTCTCACGGCATCCTGTATGCTCTGCTCATATTTGAACCGTACAACGATACGCCCACCCTCATGCACATAAACATTTTCGATGAAGGCCGACACCATGCTTGCCGTAAGTCTCGTGCCGTGCAGAAAATTTTCTGCCTGTTCTGCTGCTGCGTGTACCGTCCCTGGAACAACGCTTTGGACAGATTCTTCCGCTTTGAATTGTTCGATTTTGTCCTGCACTTCTGCAATCTTCCTATCGCATTCCTGTTTTTTGTTCTTATAATTGTCCAGCGAGAGTGTTCCTACCGCGTATTCCTCATACATCCGCATCTTCTCGCCTTTCAGATTTTTCAGTTCCTGCTCCATCAAAGTTTTTCGGCGGCTAGCCTTTCTACTGGCTTCTTTTAAGCTCTGCTCTTCCCTTTTAATATCACCATAGAGAGAATCCAATAGAGCAAGTTCTTTTTTTAATGCCTGAAACACTGCATTTTCAATATCACTGGCCTGATATATTTCCGATGAACATTGGGTCTGACCGATAAGTTCCATTCCCTCTCTGCACCAGAATATGGGATAAGCCTGTTTGTAGTCATACCCCAAGACTCGTCTGCAATTACCGCATCGAATTTTTCCCTTGAGTGGGAAATCCACGCTGCCCATCACTACTCTATGCCCGTTGTTTCTTATGACAAGCTGCGCTTTTTCAAATTCTTCCCGGCTGACAATGGCTTCATGGGTTCCTTCCGTAATGTATTGTTGCCCTTTGGGAACAATGCGAATGATTTTCTTGCCGGAAATCAACCTTTGACTTTTTCCAAGAACCATCGCCCCAGTGTACACATACGCTGTCAGGATTTTCCAAACGCGAGAACTATCCCAAAGAATCACAGGTGCAATCGTGTAAGTCGTTTCTTTTCCATACGCCTTATGCTCCCGGTTATAAACACTCGGCACAGGCACATTTTCATCATTCAATGCCATCGCTATTTCTCGCGTCCCCAATCCCAAAATCGCAAGGTCAAAAATGCGACGGACAATTTTTGCCGCTAGAGGGTCAATGATATATGATCCTTTTCTATTCGGGTCAAACTGATAACCAAACGGTGCAGAAGATGCTGTGGAAATACCTTTGCGCCACTTTACTCGATTGGCTGTTCGAAGCTTCTTTCCTGCATCCCGGCAGTACATGGTGTTTACCAGGTTGCTGACAACCAAATCCATCCCCAGGGTTGTACCATTATAATTGCTGCTGTCATAGTTGTCATTGATGGAGATGAGTCGGACACCCAGCAGTGGAAAAATCTGCTCCATGTATTCGCCAACGCCAATGTAATCGCGTCCAAAACGAGACAGGTCTTTTACGATAATGGTATCAATCTCGCCACTGCGCACACCATCCATCATCTTCTGAAAGCCCGGTCTGTCGAAATTGCTGCCTGTGTAACCATCATCCACAAAATCCATCACAGGCAGATTTTGCAGATTCTCTTTGTGGGAAATATACCGCTGGATCAGTTCTTTCTGGTTTTCGATGCTGTTGCTCTTGTCTTTTCCATCCTTACCCAAATCACCGTCTGCCCTTGAAATGCGCTGATATGCTGCAATCATTTTCCCGCACTCTCCTTTCCAAGGTCTGCAAACACATCTTGAAATCCAAATACAATGCGAATCCGCTTATCTGCACTCACTTCGATTCTCTGCACAAGGGATTTTACCAGCTGAGCATCAAATCCAAAGTCATCCAGATGCTCTTCCAGGTTGGAAGTCATATTCAGATATTCTCTAATCTGTTGTTCTACTTCCACCTTTTTGGCTTCTGCTCTCTGCAGTTCTGTTCGCAAACTGTCATACTGTTTGGAATAATCTTCCCGAATCAGTTGATAATCTTCGGAATCCACCACGCCTGCCACATAATCTGCATAAAGCTGCTCTCTTTTCTTTGCCATCTGGCCAACTTTATCCGTCAGGCTCATAATCTCACTTTTTGCACGGTAGACAGGATTCTGCATATCTTCGATTTTTCGCAGCTCTTCCAGAACTTTGCGCTTATCACTAAGCCGAACCATAAACAGATGCAGCTGATCCATTACCAGAGCTTTCAACAACTTTTCCGTAATCTGGTGTCCGATGCACTTATCATCCGCCTGTCTTGCTCTGCAAATATAGTAACAAACCTTTTTACTTTCTTCTGCTCCATGCGGAAGCCTATCAAAATCCATCAATCTGCCGCAGTCTGCACAGAACACCATTCCGGCAAGGTCATTCTGATACTCCGTGCGAATCTGTTCCGATTCAGCTCTTACTGTTTTGAACACCTTTTGATTCTTCGTCAGAATCTCCTGCACCTTTTCAAAATCATCCCTTGCAATGATGGCTGGATGTGTATTTCTTGTCACATGCCACTGTTCTTTTGACAAGTCACGTTTGTCCTGCCCTGCAAAAAACTTCTGTGTACTTTTATTGTTGACGGTATCTCCCACATAGGTTTGGTTTGCCAACATATGCCGTACCGAGGTCTCGCCCCATTTTTTATAAGTAACGACTTCCTTTCCCTCAACAATTTTTCGATGCCACTCCCGTGGGGTTGGAACATTCAGCAAGGTCAACCGTCTGGCGATTTCAAAAATCGCTACGCCCATCAGCACCCACTGGAAAATCAACTGTACATAAAAGGCTGTTTCCGGGTCAATCTCATTTCGTTTTGTCACTGGATTCCGAATATATCCAAACGGAGCATCACTTCCGACTGCATAGCCAGCTTCTTTTTTACGCTGCAGGGAAGTCCACACCTTTTTGGAAATGTCTTTCGCATACATGGTGTTGACCATATTCCGAATCGGGAGAGCCAGGCTTTCCATATCCTCTTTGCGCGTACTATCAAAATGATCGGTGACAGCAATCAAGCGAACACCTAGAAATGGAAATACAGTTTCAATATAGTATCCCGCTTCCAGATAGTTACGGCCAAAACGCGATAGGTCTTTTACAACGATACACTTGATTTTTTTCTGCCGCACATCGTTCATCAAGCGGGTAAAGGCCGGGCGCTTGAAATTTGTTCCTGTAAATCCATTGTCAAAATACGTATCTACATAATTTAATTCACTGCTGCGGTTAATAAAATCCTGCACCAGTGCAATCTGCGTTTCCATGCTTTCGTTATCTTCATCATCTTCCACCGAAAGCCGTCCATAGATTGCGGTTGGTATCTTTTCTTCATCCAATTCTGGGAACTGCACTGAAACCGTTGCCTGTTCCGGTTGGGGCAAATTTTTTCTACTTTTTCGTGCCATCGTCTGCACCCTCCAATTCTATCCGTTCAAGCATCTGCTTCCATTCCTGTGTTTTCATCGTTAGACTGATTTCTGCCTGCCTATCGCCTAAAAATGTAACCACGACCTGCTCAATGTACTTTTTCACAAAATTACGATCCAGTACCTCTGGGGTCTTATATTGTTCCATCTGCTGAATCCACGGATTTCGCAAACTCAATGCCCGTTCCCATACCGTTGTATTTTCCATGATTGCCGTAAGCTGTTCATTCAGCTTTCGATGAGTTTCTTCATAATCCAGCACTTCAGCACGATACTGTTCTTCCGTGATTTCATCGGCCATATAGCTTTCATATAACGGTACACGGCGAAACTGTTCCATATTAAGTTCAGCCAGAATGGTCTTCATCTGCATCGAACTATCATCTCTTACTGCTTCAATTGCTTTTCTGCCAGCTCCCTGCTGAATTGCGGAGAACATCTTTTCTTCTTCCCGATGTTCTCTCTCCATAGCATCTATCACCTTTTTATATACAGATGTAGCCGGAGCTTTCAATTCCTTTCCATTCTCCTTGTGAGCACGGCAATAGCTGCAATAGAATAGTTCTTCTCCCGTTTTCTTATCCTTATGCCAATAAAGTGGACGTCCACAGGTACAAATGATGCGCTTTGCCAGAGGATTCGGTTTTTTATATTTTTTCCGAGTGGATATTTTGTTTTCACCCTGCTGCATATTGCAAGGAAGCGCATAAAACTGTTCTTTTGTCATGTACGGCTCATGGCAGTTCTCTGCAATAATCTGACGGCTTCCGTTTGCCGTTGCACCCGTGTATGTTGGATTTCTGAACAATCCCCTCAGATTATCCGATGTCCACAGATCAGATTCTCCCTCATATGGTTTTCCCTGAATTCTTTTTTTGTGCCTCATCGGTGGTTCGACATTCTGTTCATTCAACCATTTTGCAATATCTCGCATCTTCTGTCCGGATGCATATCTGGAAAAAGCTTCGCTCAGATACGGAGCAACCTCTTCATCCTTTACCATGTTGCTTTCACCATTCCTGCGGATATAACCATACGGAACGGAATTGGTCAGCCGGAATCCTGCGCCCTGCTTCTTCCTCCATGCAAACATGATTTCTGCGTGCATCTCGCAGCGTTTCTCCTCAAAATAGTCCTCAACCTCTTTTCGACTGGCAGTTCTGGTGTCCAGTCCTTCTTCCAGAACGATCAGATCCACGCCTGTCTCATAGAGAGTTTCCTTGATGGCCTGACGCGCCGCCGGGAAGCCAGGCCCACAGTAATACATAGATGCTACAATGATGCAGTCAAATTTTCGCCCCACTCCATCATCAATCATTTTGTCAAATGCCGCACTTGCGTTTTCTGCGCCCTTACGGTCAGAATTCTTTTTCTGTAAATCGAGCTCTTTATGTTCAGCCAGGTATTCTGCAATACGCTGATTCTGGTCGGTAATCGTCAGTTCACCTGTATGGTTTTTCCAAGGCATCGTCCGAGTATAGCTTACACATTTCATACTGTACTCCCCTCCGTTTCTGTTGTCGGAATGCTGTTGCAATATTCCAGTACATTGCGGATTTCCTGGTCGAAGCGATATTGGATGTGAATGTGCTCTTTATCATAGACTGTAATGCTTTCCACCAGTTCTACCAGAACACGGCGATTCAAACTCGTTAAGTTTTGATAGGATTTAAAATCTTCGATCCACGGCAAATGTTCCACATCCAGATTGTTCAGGCTATCCAGCTGACGGTTCATTTCCATTTTTGCCTTACGGATATTTTCGACTTTTTCATTAAAGGAACGGCTGAACTCTTTATACTCATCCTTACTGACAATGCCGTTGCTCATATCTTCATAAAGCTGACGGCGCAGGGTCTGGTATTTTTGTTCTTCCTGTTCCAGCATTTTCATGTGCTCTTCTACCGATTTTAACCTGCGTTGATTTTTGGGAATCTCGTTGATTTCATCCAGCCGCTGTTCCAATCCACTGATCTGCTGAATTTTTCCCTGCAATGCAGCCAGCACCACTTCTGCTAATTTACTTTCACTGATAAGGTGTGAAGAACAGCCCAGGCCGTTATGATTTGTGATGCAGTGCAAATAAACATACTTCTTTCCATTTTTTGATACAGCGCGCCGCACCATATTCTGTCCGCAGCCCCCGCACCGAACCATACCTGAAAAGAGATTAACTGTCTGCTGTCCTTTCGATGCACAGGTGTCCAGCTTCAAAACTTCCTGCACGGTGTCAAACAATTTCTGCGGAATGATGGCCTCGTGCATATTAGGAACTTTGATCCAGCCGGATTCTTCTACGTCACGGATTTTCTTAATCTTATAATTGATTTTCTGCCGTTTGCCCTGCACCATCGTTCCGGTGTAAACTTCATTTTTCAAAATCCGAAGCACCTGAATTGCCTGCCACTTTGCGTGAGTTCCTGCCTTGAAGCCGCTGTGATAATTCAGTCCGCACAGCCGTTTGTACTCACTGGGAGCCAGAACTCCCTCGCTGTTCAGCTGTTCCGCAATAGCCTTTGCGCTCATGCCTTCCAATTTTCTGCGATAGATAGAACGAACAACCTCTGCTGCGTACTCATCCACCACCAACCGGCTTTTGTTCCGTTCATCTTTACAGTAACCGTACATTGCATACCCGCCGATGAACTCTCCCTTGCGCCGCTTAATGTCCAACTGGCTCCGAACCTTAATGGAAATGTCTCTGCAGTAGGAATCGTTCAGCAGATTCTTAAAGGGAACAACGATGCTGTCTGAATCACTGCTCTCGGTGTTCGCATTATCGTAGTTATCATTGATGGCGATGAACCGAATTCCCATCATTGGGAAAATCTGTTCCAGGTACTTTCCCATCTCAATGTAGTTTCGGCCAAGTCGAGACAAGTCCTTGACTATGATGCAGTTAATTTTGCTGGATTTGATGTCCTCCATCATCTGCGTAAAGCCTGGTCGCTCAAAATTGGTTCCCGTGTAACCATCATCTGCATATTCTCCTACCAAATGCAGTTCTGGTCGTTCTGCAACGAAATCTCGAATCAGTTCTCTCTGGTTTCCGATGCTGTTGCTTTCAGCCTTATCTCCGTCCTCGATAGACAACCTCAGATAGGCTGCTGCTCGTATGTCCTTATTCTTTTCCTTATAAAAAAACAAAGCCATTAAACCTCCTGTCTCCACGCAATTTGCATGGTAAAATCCAGAAAGTCAATGGCTTTTGATTGCACATATTTACTTAACCCGTCTGTATTCTACCAAGCTGCGGCACGAAAATCAAGCTGTAGCGCACAATTTTAAAAAATCTTTTTTTCAGTGTTTCCCCATACTCTGCAAGAGGCAGTCCCACAGTTCACTGCCTTCTGGTCGGAACGATTCATACACGGTGATGCCCTTGATAATGATTTTTCTGTGATAGTCTGGCTCCGTTTGCTCCTGCTTCACCTTTTTGTCCAGCCGCTCTTTCTGCTTCATCGGATCAATCCCCCTTTACTAATAGGAATCCAGAGGGGCATTTTGGAATACAATTTTTGAAAAAATTTCAAAAAAATCCGAAAAGTGTATTCCAAATAAAGGCTGCGGATTCCTATTTATAGAAGCACTTCTTTTTCTGATGGCTAGGCCTATACTGCAACACCAGGGTCTCCCTGTCTTAGAGCAAGATTCGCCTATGGTAACTCAAAACTCCCTTTCGTGATTTTTCGTTCCCGGCAATCTTGATGGGGATTCCGTTCCCCATTCCCACGGTACGCACAAAATCTCGGATTTTGGCTATCTGGCTCCACATGAATGTGTTCGCAGCCGAACGCCTACGGCTTATCGGGAATTGCTTCGCAACTATAAAATGCAGGAGGATCACACCATGGCTCGGCCCAAAAAAGACGAAAGTATCAGACGGACTAAGAATGTAATGGTTCGTTTTACCGATGTGGAGTACGCACTGGTTTCGTGTTCTGCTGAACAGGCTGGCTATCCCGTTGCCGTTTATGTGAGGAAACAGGCCATAACCGAAAAACTTCACGTTCATTACAACATCGTTGCCGACATTGCAGAACTGCGAGATTTTGCAAGACAACTTTCCCATATCGGAAATAACCTGAACCAAATTGCAGTTTTTTTCAACAGCGGCGGCATCCAATCTCGTGCCATGTTGGAAGAAATCAATCGTTGCATGACCGACCTCCGCGCTATGCGGAAAGAAATTGCAGGACTGGCAGGTGATTATCGTGGCAATCTTAAAACACGTCGCGGGTAAAAGTGCAGACTATGGCGCGGCACTCGACTATTTGAAATATGAGCATGACGAAGTTCTGAAGAAACCCCTGCTGGATGCAAACGGGAACTGGGTACTCCGCCGAGATATTCTTCTGGAGGGCATAAACTGTGAGCCAGAACTTTTTGATGTGGAGTGCGAAATGCTTAATGCGCAGTACCACAAGAATCAGAATTACGACGAAATCAAGACGCACCACTACCTCATCAGCTTCGATCCTGCCGACAAAGACGAGTGTGGACTGACAGGTGAACAGGCGCAGGCCATCGGCATGGAATATGTAAAAGCCAACTTTCCGGGGCATCAGGCGTTGGTCTGCACCCACATGGACGGTCACAAGGGCAGCGGCAATATCCATGTGCATATCGTAATCAACAGTCTGCGAAAGCTGGATGTTCCGCAGCAGCCCTTTATGGAACGTCCCATCGACTGTAAGGCGGGCTACAAACACCATCTGACGAAAGATTACCTAAAGCATTTACAGCAATCTCTTATGAATATCTGCATGAGGGAAAATCTCAATCAGGTGGATTTGCTTTCCCCGTCCGTCAACAAAATCACGCAGCAGGAGTATTATGCTAAACAGCGCGGGCAGATCAATCTGGACAAGTTGAACGCTGAACTTGTTTCAGAGGGTTTCACTCCCATGAAAACCAAATTTCAAACGGAGAAAGATAAGCTGCGCGATGCCATTACTGCTGCGGCGAAGAAAGCAAAATCTTTTGAAGAATTCAGCCGCCTACTCCAAACCGAATCCAACATTTTAGTAAAAGACCACCGTGGTCGATTTAGTTACCTTCTCCCGGACAAAGAAAAATACATCTCTGCCAGAACGATGGGAACCAGTTTTGACCGTGAACATCTTCTGACGCTTTTTGAAAGCAACGCGATCACCGCTGCAAAAGAAAAACAGCAATGGAGTGTTGCTGACCCCATTGCCGTTCTCTATATCAAGTCCAATCTTCGTCTGGTAGTGAATTTGCAGGACTGCGTAAAAGCCCAGCAAAGTCGCGCCTATGCTCAGAAAGTCAAAATTTCTAATTTGCAGCAGATGGCAAATACCATCGTCTATGTGCAACAGCACGGCTACGACAGCTACGAGGATTTGAAAAAAGCGCGCGATGAACTGTCCGTCAAAATGTCCGATGCCCGCAACACCGCCAAATCCACCGATGCCGACTTGAAGCTGCTGAATGAGAAGATTTACTATCTGGGGCAGTATCTTTCCACAAAAGCCACATACAAAGCATTTTTGCAGGCGGGCAATAAGAAGATGTACCGTTCTGCACATCAGGATGAAATTGCCAGATACGAAGAAGCCG
>ERZ1034949.1472-NODE-1472-length-10478-cov-11.958553_pt1 | contig 10478 bp, 10 predicted proteins | sample MGYA00520590_ERZ1034949 | MGnify/ENA primary metagenome ERZ1034949 (study PRJEB33766, sample SAMN09781752) | gut metagenome | biome: gut microbiome | host: Homo sapiens | place: Madagascar | study: EMG produced TPA metagenomics assembly of the PRJNA485056 data... | reverse complement strand
AGATAAGATTGAACAAAATAAAACAGATTATAAAAAATTACCATTTGACTATTCAACTGTTCAAAAAAGGACATTTATGTATAATGCAATAAGGTTTTTAATCGAAAATACAGAGTTAGAAAGAGAATATAATAGAGATTCTGAAAAAGAAATTGATAGAATATTAAAATGTCTGCAAGATATTTCTAAATATTATCAAGAGGAGTATAAGACTGAAGGTTCTAGCGCAATGTTTTCTTTTTTATTATACTATCAATACAAAGAATCCACAATAAATCCACATACATGGTTACTACAGAATTGTATACATAATATTTCTGATTATAATTTGCAACCTGAAAGTCTGATAATTTTGTATGAATCTGCTCTAAAGAATAAAGCAAGTAATATGTGGGAAACAATAAAATGCTGGGTTGGTCTTATTTGGAAAACTCTCGGATTGATTAGAAAAATCCAATTTTGGAAAAATAAATAATATTTAGTTTATTCCTTCATTATTTCATCCCACGTGTAGGTATTTACTTTCTGTTTTTTTACTTTATGTAGCTTGCGAATACCGTAATTTGCGTTGAGAAGTGCTACGTCAAAATCTACAAGACACTTACGATATATAGGAATTACCTTGTCAAACGATGGATTATTTTTATATAACTGTTCTAAGAGTTCTTCAAAAACATCAAGATGATGCAAGTCTTTTTCATTTAATAGATACATAAACTGAGATTTATTTTTATTAAACCAATCGATAATCTTTTTAACGCTTTCCTTGTCGAATCTGTAAATTATACAAGCTTCATCCATTTGATGAGCGAGGTCAAACCGTCTAAAGCGTAATTCTTGTTTGAATTGAGAATAGCTAATCAAGCACTGTACAGCAGTAAATATAACGATTGCAATAGCACACATCCATTCAGCATTTTGTTGTAAAAATTGTAACATCATTTTAGTCCTCATAAAGCAGTCAAATTTATATCTTTTATGTAGGTAAAATTTTATACTGATGCAAGTAGATATTTAATATCATAATTTTATACGAAATCTTGAGCTTTTTAAAACTAAAACCTAAGTATATATTATGATAAAATATTTTAATGACAAAGAAAAATTACTGAGTATTGGGCAGTGTTATTTATGTAATCAATCATTAAATAATGAGAAACCAGAACATATTATTCCTAATGCTATTGGTGGAAAGCTTAAAAGTAGATATATATTATGTAGTAAATGCAATAATGCGTATTCAGATATTGATAATAAATTATGCTTGGATTTGAAGCTACTTACAAATTTTATTTGTCCTCAACGTGATAATAAAAATACAATACCTTCTATAAAAACACAATGTAGAGATGGTGAATATATAAGATATGCAGATGGTTCATATAGAAAAAGTAGTCCAATTGCATTTAAGGATGGAAATAAATACACTTTAATTTTGAACATACTCCTAATTCCCAAGCTGAAAAATATGACTTAGAATATTTAGAAAATATATTTAGTCAAATAGCTAAGAAGCAGCATAAAGGTAAAGAATGGGCTATCCAACATTTAAGTCAATCCTTAAAAAATACCATTATTAGACAGAGAAATAATGATATTCACCATTTTCAGTTTTGTGCTAATGAATCTGGTTGTTCTTTTTTAGGAGTATTAAAAATAGTTTTGGGATTTTGTGCTTTTAAGAAAGTAAATAATGAATGTTTACAAGGAACAATTGATATATTAAAAAATAGGGATACAAAGGCTTGCAATAAAATAACCAACTACTTTAATGATAATTCAATATTTCCCAAAGATAGTGTATGCCATACTATTTATCTTAACGGAAACCGTGATACTAAACTCTTATATGCGATAGTATCTCTATATGGCGTTTTTAATACTTTTTGTTTGGTTTCAGATAATTATACTGAAGAAAATATTACAGAAACTTATTGTTATGATTTGATTAATAATAAATTTAAGTCTTTTTCTATTACTTACAACGCAAATTTAGATAAAGTACAAAAAATATTGAATGAGATTATAGATACAAATATTGCAACTGAAAATTTTAATATTTTTATGAAGTTTTTTATGATGAAAGATAAGACAAACTATCTGTTAAAAGTTATGGAACAATTAATGTCTAATATAATGCAATTGATTGTTATGAATTATCCCATTTTAGATAAAACAGATTATAGTAATACTTATGCTGCGCTTTTTATAAAAGAGTTTAAAGAACAACCGAATGTTAAATTTGTTTCAGATAATGATATTCAAATGTTCTCAAAAATTATAATTGAGCAGATACATACATATAATTTGTATAGGTACAATAAAGAAGCAATGGAATTAATAGGTAATACTGTTACATTTCTTTTTAATAAAAGATGTGAGAGTAAAGAAGAGTTGTTCTCATATTTATGCGACCATATAGCACAATACAAAAGTGAAATTCCAGAAGTAAATGATATATTTCAGAGTAACAAAACTATTTTACAAAATTTTTTAGTTTGTCATTATAAAAAGATACTCAAAAATCCTTATTTTAAAGAATTTTTGTTAAAATCTTGAGTAAATCATTCCATTCCAGCCTTTATAAATTTATGGGTTTTGTTTTTGTATGGGGAAAAGCGACAGATACCGCCGTGGGGAGTGGTGGTTTTCTTTCCGCAGAATTGGCAGATATAGGCTGGTGTGCTGGGTGTGTCATCTTTTAAGCGTGCAATGATTTCGTCAAGTTTGTGGCGATTTTCACGGTTGGCAACATCTCTTTTTAATTAGACATTAGGCGCATTCCAGAATATAAAGCGATTATCGGAACTCAGAAATCATATATTCTATCAATGGTAATTTTTCTCTGGTAAGTTTTAGGATTGAATATCTTTTTCAATTCATCATCAGTAAAGCCGGCTCGGCTGTGTATTATTTTTGCCGCTTAGAGATTTCAAGCAGGCGTTCACCATCGGATGAATCCACTTGTCCATTGTTTTATCATCGTGTTCGCACTCAATCATATCAGCGGTGTACTTATCAACTCCTTTAAGGGCGTTAAATAGCGTTTTCTGTGAGGTTTTTACAGATTTAACTTCTTGAATTAACGTCATATTTGTGTCTATTATGCGGTTGATTTGTTTTATCACGCTGTGATGGGTTTCCGGCTTGTCTTTCAGGTCGGTGATGTATTCTCGGAAAACGCTTTCCATAGAATTTGCCACGTGTTCGTCATCGCTGGTGTTGCCCTTGAAAACCGAAATACTGTCTTTATCAAAAGTTCCGTCAACAATATCGTCATAGTTATCGGACAAAGCATCTGTGAGTTGGTCCAGTTTGTATTTGATGATTTTGTTGATGTCGTCTTTATCCAGAACAATCTTGCCGCTTTTTATGAGCATATCCAGTTTCCTCAAAAGTTTAATTTCGAGGTCCAGTATATAACTGTGCGACAGGCTCTTGGCAAGTGCTTCTTTGCGGTTTCCGGTGTGCAGAGAGCGGAAGAAATATTTGACTGGGGCGAGATATTGCAGCGGAGCCGGTATTCTGGCTCTAAAATACCAGGTATTGTTTCTAAGTTGCACGCGATTCATCAGCATTTATTTGTTCCCTAAACTGTGGATAACTTTGTTATGCTGACCAAATTTGAGGAAAACGAGGCGAGGGCGTTGGTGTATCAGGATGGTGTATCACCCTAAATAGCCGCAAAAATGCGTTTTATAACACAAAAAAGTCCTTGAATATCAAGGACTTATATTTGTTGTGGCTGGGGCGGCTGGATTCGAACCAACGAATGTCGGCACCAAAAGCCGATGCCTTACCACTTGGCGACGCCCCAACAAAAAGTACTTTAACAAAGCAGCGAGCGTTGTTCTCAAACTTTTCGTTATTCTTTTATGATATATTTTTTATAATTGCAAGCTTTTTTTTAAAAAAAATTCATTATTTTACTATTTTAGTATATAACGTATTGATTATGTGTATAAAACATAAGTAAAAATTTTTGTAAGCAAAGGTTATTTTTATCAATAAATGTGTAAAAAAAACGACCGTTTAAAATGGACAGTTTTTAGGCTGTTTTTTATAGTCTAGCAAAGGTTGCCGGAATTTGCAATAACTTTTTATATTTGCGATGTTTTTTGTGGTTTTGTAAGAATTATCAGCGTCTTATTCTGAGTGTGTAAAAATAACGGTCGTTTTTTTTACACAATTGAGGAGGAATAAGATGTTTAAGGGTATAGAATTTTTAAGAGAACAGAGCAGGGGTGAGGAGTATGGATTGCTTCACTTTGCTCGCAATGACATTTGCTATGTCGGTCGGTCAATGATAGAAATGCTGGGGGTGCTGGCAATTGTCGGAGTTCTTTCGGTCGGAGGCATTGCCGGATATTCTAAAGCCATGATGAAATGGAAAATAAACAAAATGATAGAAGATTATACCATGCTGATGACTGGTTTAATGGAATATCATGAAAGTTTGTTTAAAACATATACGGGAGATTATAACAATAGATTTTTGGCTCAGTTTATTATAGACGCTAAATTGGTGCCGGAAACTTGGAAATTAGTAAATCAGCAGTATATAGCAGATTCTTTGGGCAATAAAATCAATGTTTATGTTGATACAGCTAAAACAGGCACTAAATTTTCTTCAGATACATTCATTGTGCCAGACGGAATAAATAAAGATTCGTAATATGCCTATGAACTATGTATGGCTTTGGCAAAGGATGTTGTTTATCCGCTAGCTGCAAATATGGATTATGCCGCATTATTTATTAGCAATGACGCAATAAGGAATAGCGGTAATTATATGGTTTATACAAAAAGCTGTTATAATTCTGATTTTGACAGGGTGAAATGTCTGTCGGAAATGACGCTGTCGGAAATTAGTACAATCTGTAAATCATGTATAAAAAAAGATTCCTGTTACTTTGGGATGAGTTGGATATAAATTTTTTTACTTTATCAATTCTATAGCGGTTTTACGTTTATCTCGGTAACGGAACAAACTTTAGATTAAGATTTTTTAGGCAGTCATAAAGAATTTAATGTCTTATATCTTGACAAAAATCTGGGATTATGCTTTCATAACAGCAGATTTTTATTAGTGTGTAATTTTTAAATTTTATTTTTATGCGTAAAAAATTTATGATTTATTTCCGTAATTTTGCGGTTGTTGTTACCTATTTGTCGGCAATATTCGGCATTATATTTATTTTGGCTTCAACAATAGTGTTTTGCTCAGGTTTGCTGCTGGTCGGCGTTTTAGGTTTGGCGGCAGGAGCTATATTGCTTTGGGCGGCTCATCTTTTGACCGGATTGTTTGCTTTACTTCCGGAATAGCGAATAACATTTATATACATCCTCCGGTTTTTGTTCGGGGGATGTGTATTATATATGCCTTTTTTATCTTTTTGCTTGAAAAACTAAACAGAAATGTTTATAATCATAAGTGTAACAAAGCTTTTGTATCAGCTTGGTTACATTGGATTAACAACGATGGAGTTTTTATGTTAAATCGTGCGTCGGCCGCTGCCTTATGCGGTTCTAATGATGGAGACCATCACAGGTCCGTCTTATTATTTGAAACAACAACTTTCTTATCTTATACCGAGGGAAATGCCGTTCTGAAAGGAGTGTAATCATGCTCAGTTTCAGAAATACTTTACGAGAAAACGACCCCGAGGTTATTGCTCAAATTGCTTCTTCTACCGGCTTTTTTGATGATAGAGATGTGCAGCTTAATGCTGATATCGCCCGTCATTTATTGCGCAACAAAGATTGTGAACATCGTTTTCTGTTTGCCGAATATAATGGAAAAACAGTTGCTTATGCTTGCTTTGAGGAACTTCCTGATGCCAAAGCCGGAACTTATGAACTTTATTGGCTTTCAACCTTAAATGAATATCGCGGTTTGGGAATAGGTCGTCAGTTGGTTGAATATCTGCTGACTCACCTGAAAAGCTTGGGCGCAGAGCGTCTGTATGTAAAAACAGACAGTACGCCTCAATATGAGCCGACTCGGCGCTTTTATGAAAAATGTGGATTTAAGCTTGGTGCCGTATTGCCGGAATATTATGATACCGGAGACGATTGCTGCATATATTGCTTGAATATGAAAGCAGATGAACTCGGAATAACCGAGCGTCAATATGCCGCAGCCGAATAAGACACCTTAAAAACGTGTTGAAAAGGGAGCTTAGCGGCTCCCTTTTGCAGCTAAAATTCCAGAGTTATAGAACATTGCCGTTTGCCGTCGCAAAGTCCGCAAGCTTCATGAATATCGCTTATAGTAATCTCGCTCAGGCAATGTCGTCCTTGACCGCAGCGGCTGTCGCCATAAAAATATTTGCTGGGAGCGGTTGGGTTGCTGGATAAAAATATCCAAACAACATAAACGGAATAGTGCAGCGGCGCCGCGACATCGCGCATTAAAGTTTCGCAGGTTCTTTTGCTGAAGCCTTGAGTTACGCTTACATTATCAGAGTTTTTAGAAATTCCGCCCAGATAAAAATCAATAACTAAACGGTTATCACGGATATAAGGTTTTATTATATTTCCAAAAGTGTCAATCACATGCAGAGAAGTATCTTTTTTCCAAGTGTCTGGAATAATACCTAGGGCAAAACTAGTATCAACCAGTCCGGTTCCAACAGGTAAGTTTTGAAATTCTGTCAGATGCCCTAACAGTCCGTGTATAAGATAGCTGTATTCTTCCGCCATTTTGTTAATTTTCCATTTTTCCATCGCTTTGGAATAACCGGCAATGCCGACAACCGATAAAACGCCGATAATAGCGAGAACTCCTAGCATTTCTATCATACTGCGGCCAAATTGATTTTGTTGCATAACAACTTCCTTTCATGTTGAATTTACAATAAAAAAAGCTGTCGGCGAGACAGCTGGAAGTTGGTAAGCTATTCAGTATAAAAATAGTGTAGCATATTAGCTTATAGCATATTTTGCTACCTTCCAGCTTTCGCCAGAAGATATGCTTGATTAACGTCTGATAACGCAGACGTATACTGAAGAGGCTACCACACCCCAGACAGACTATTGCCCATCCGTAGCTATTTTAATCATAAAGTTTTTGTTTGTAAAGTTTAAAAATCTGTGCAGATTCCGTAGATTTCAGCTTGCTCGCCGTTACAATATAATTATATTAGAAACTGTGTTATTGCGGCATAAAATAAAATTTATAAAAAATCGGTAAATCTTGAAAAGCAGATATTGACAAATTAAATAAAATTTAATACAAAATACACGCTAGCAATTTATATTGTCCGCAATGGATAACATATGATTTTTTAAGGAACGTTATGTCAGATAAAGAAAATCAGAACTTGTACGAAAATGAAGGTACAGACTCCGTTAACGCTGAAGCTATGACTACGGCTTTCAGACATCTTCTTGCCAAAGGCAAAAATCTTGGATATATCACAATGGAAGAACTTAATAAAGTTCTGCCGCCTGACAAGCAGTCTTCGGATAAGCTTGAAGATATTATGTCATCTATTTCCGATATGGGTATCAATATAATCTCCGATTCGGATGTGGATGAGAGCGAGGAAGAAGATTCTAATGAATATGACTATGAAAATGATGATTCTTCTGATGAAGAAGTTGGAAATATAGATTCTAAAGATGTCGGACATTCAGACGACCCTGTTCGTATGTATCTAAAAGAAATGGGGTTGGTTGAATTACTCTCGCGTGAAGGTGAAATCGCTATTTCTAAACGAATTGAAGCCGGTAAAACCGTGATGATTGGCGGGTTGTGCGAAAGTCCGATGACAATTAAAGCCATATCGGATTGGCGCGATGAATTGGTGGCTGGTACAATGCAGCTGCGCGATATCGTCGATTTGGAAGTTATGTATGGTGACGACTCTGAAGCTATGGTTTATGATGATGAAACAGAAAATGCCGGAGTTGACGATTTAGAAAAGGTAACCAAAGAGCTAAATGAAAAAAATTTAGACGAAATAGATGATGATTTGGATACCGATATTGAACTTGATGACGATGTAACCGATGATATGGATGATTCTGACGATGGCATGGAAAGTTTAGATGATGAAAATTCCGAAGAAGGCGGCGATAATGAAGATAGTGACGGCTCCGGACATAGTTCAACATCTGTTTCAACAATGGAAGGGCAGCTTTTTGAACCGGTTCTTGAAATATTGAACAAAATCGCCGGTTATTATGATGACCTGAAAAAAGTGCAAAGTCAGCGTATGGCCGCTATTTTGGCTGGACGCAAAATTATTCCGTCTACCGAAAAGAAATATCTGAAGCTCAAAAAAGAATTGGTAGAACTTATGAGTTCTATCCATCTGAACAGCGCTAAAGTAGAGCAGCTGGTGGAACAGCTTAATGAAATGAATAAGCGTCTTATGGGACAAGAGGGTAAGCTTTTGCGTTATGCTTTATCTTGTAAAATCAAACGCGAAGATTTTTTGGAAGTTTATCAAAAGTCAGAGCTTGACCCGAATTGGCTGGATAAAATTTCTCTTAAAAAGGATAAACATTGGACTGCCTTTATTGAAAAATATAAAGACGAAATCGTAGATATCCGAAACAATGTTGCGCAAATGGCTCAAGAGTGCGGATTGCCTATTAGTGAATACCGCAAAATGGTTGATACAATAAAAAAAGGTGAACGTGAAGCGGAGCGCGCCAAAAAAGAAATGATTGAAGCAAATTTGCGTTTGGTTATTTCTATTGCTAAAAAATATACAAATCGCGGTATGCAGTTCTTGGATTTGATTCAAGAAGGAAATATCGGTTTGATGAAGGCCGTTGATAAATTTGAATATCGCCGCGGCTATAAGTTTTCTACCTATGCGACATGGTGGATTAGACAAGCCATTACACGTTCTATTGCAGACCAGGCTCGCACTATTCGTATTCCGGTTCATATGATAGAAACCATAAATAAATTAGTGCGCACCTCTCGTCAGATGCTTTCTGAAATGGGACGAGAACCGGTTCCTGAAGAATTGGCTAAACGCTTGTCTATGCCTTTGGATAAAATCCGCAAAGTGATGAAAATTGCCAAAGAACCTGTTAGTTTGGAAGCTCCGGTCGGTGATGAAGAAGATTCGTCTTTGGGTGATTTTATTGCCGATGAAAGCGCTTTGCAGCCTTTGGATGTGGCAATTCATTCTAATTTGAAAGAAACCTGCACCAAAATTTTGTCTTCTTTAACTCCTCGCGAGGAAAGGGTTTTGCGTATGCGTTTTGGTATAGGTATGAATACAGACCATACTTTAGAAGAAGTTGGCAAACAATTCAATGTTACGCGTGAACGTATTCGTCAAATAGAGGCTAAAGCTTTGCGTAAATTAAAGCATCCTAGCCGCTCTAAGCGTCTACGTTCATTCTTAGACCAATAGAACTTTATAAATCAATCAGTTTTTAGGGAGAGTAAAATGACCGAATATACAGATGAAGATATAAAAAGAATGAATATTTCGGCTCTGGCCTGCAACAAATCTCGCCTGAAAGAACTGATTGATTTTGCAAAGCTTAGCGGATATCATAAACTTGGTATTGCTAATTGCTTTTTTATGCAAAAATATGCGGCTCACTTAAAACAGCTATTGGAAGATGCCGGATTCGAGGTATATTCCATGAGTTGCCGTGACAGCAAATTGGATGGCGAAACTATTTCCGCAGAGCTGAAAGGGCCATCTTGCGACCCAGTTTCGCAAGCCGATTATTTGAACGAATGCGGCACGGATTTTAATATAAACGTTGGACAATGTTTGGGGCATGGTCTGATTTTTCAAAAATATTCAAAAGCCGATGTAACTACAATTGTTGTGAAAGATTTTGAAACTCATCATCGCAGCGTGGAAAATTTTGAATAAATAAAAAAAACTTCCGATACGAAGAATATCGGAAGTTTTTTTGTGGTTTTAAGTATTATTTTTTAGCTTTTATTTGTTTGCACATACTTAAAACGCAGAAGCATAAATCATCAAAAATCAGAGCGCCAAATATAAATTTGCTTAATTTACAGGAGATGGCATAATTTTCCTGCGCTTCTTCGGCCGATTTACACAACCCTTTCGCGGCCATCATTTCAGCTGTTTTTTGGGGCAGGGGTTTGTTTCTGATGTTTGTTGACATTGTTGATTTGATGCTTTGCTCCGCAGTTTTACGAATCAAAATGCACCATTTTTCAAGCATCTTATCTCCTTCTTTTGGTGAGACAATATCTTGAAAACGCTTGTAATCATCCGCCGCGGACAAAGCTGCAAAAAATCTGTCTTTATCAAAAGCTTTGATATAAGAGTCAGCCTCTTTGGTGCTGAATAGCGGTTTTACATTATTATCATCCAGCATAGTTTTGGCGCGTCTGTGTACAAAATAATACACCAGAACTCTGTATAAAAAGTCAAAATCGCAATCAGTAAGTGGTTTTTGTGTAAACTTTGGATAAAGTTCTTTAACAACAGATGTCAGCTTTTCACTATCAATCATAC
>ERZ1034949.1471-NODE-1471-length-10481-cov-3.964416_pt1 | contig 10481 bp, 8 predicted proteins | sample MGYA00520590_ERZ1034949 | MGnify/ENA primary metagenome ERZ1034949 (study PRJEB33766, sample SAMN09781752) | gut metagenome | biome: gut microbiome | host: Homo sapiens | place: Madagascar | study: EMG produced TPA metagenomics assembly of the PRJNA485056 data... | reverse complement strand
GGATAGAAGAATCCGGAATCGAAGAATTCGGAATCGAAGAATCCGGAACAGATGAATCTGATCCGGATGAAATACAATCAGAAGAAAATTCGGAAGAAACTGAAGCTGAAGAGACGGAAGATTCCGAAGAGAAGGATCAGGAGAAGACCAATCTGTCTGATGGTAAATCGGAAGAAGAGGATAAAGAGACCGAGAATAAAAAGAAAACACCAAACTTTACGGTTAGCGTAGTCGCAGATGAAAATACAGTAAAAGCAGGAAGCGACCTGGTATATACGGTGACACTGGAAAATACAGGTGATGTAATGTTGAAAAACATACAATTGCAGGCATTGTTTTCAAACCAGAATTTGCAGGGCGAGTGGTCCGGGGATAATTTAGAACAGCTAGATGTCGGAATTAAGAAAGAACTGTATCTGACAGTGAGACTTCCAGAGAATCAGGAGTCGGCCGTTTCTGTGAAAATTCTGGCATCTGCAGAAGTGGAGATGACAGAAGCAGATACGGAGGATGCTGTAGTCAACAGAGAAGCATCCCTTGATACAGAAATTATCCCACTGAAAGCCTCTTTTGAAGTGACGAAAACGGCTGACCGTTCCGTCGCAGTGCCTGGAGATAAGATTCTGTTTCAGATCTGCATTCGAAATACCGGAGAGCGGACACTGCATTCTGTAGTTACGACAGAACGTTTTCAGCTTGGAAATGTACCGGTACAGTTTTTAGAAAAAGAGGGAGTCGTGCTGAATAAGTCAAAGACGAAAGCGCGTATCGAAAAGATTGAACCTGGCAAAGCAGCAGGCTTGCAGGCAATGGTAACATTGCCGGAAAACCTAAAAGAACAGGAACTTTTGAATGAAGTAACCGTGACGACACTGGAGACAGGGGAACAGGTGATGACTTCTCAGGCAAAAATTCAGATCAGGGTAGATGAAGAGATGGAAACAGAAGATGCAGACAGAACATCTGTGGATATGGATAATAGTGCAGTTTCCCATACGGGAGAGAGTTATCCGGCTTCTACACATCCAAAAACCGGAGATCCGTACCAGCCGTTTCTGTGGCTGGCAATGATCCCCGGTTCTATGCTGGCTGCGGGCTGGATCCGCAGACGGATGTAATTACAATTACAGAATATCGATATGTTCTCCGGCAAGTGCTTTGTTCATACTGCGGACAGCACAGAACTTACCGCACATACTGCAGGTATCGCTGTGGTCATCTTCCGGAAGACGGTCATCACGGATAGCTTTGGCTGTTTCCGGATCAAGTGCACATGCAAACTGTGCATCCCAGTCAAGGACGCGGCGGGCATCTGCCATCTTGTCATCGATATCTCTCGCGTGTGGGATTCCTTTGGCAATATCTGCCGCATGGGCTGCAATCTTGGAAGCAATGATTCCCTGTTTGACATCTTCTACATTCGGAAGAGCCAGATGTTCTGCCGGTGTTACATAGCAGAGGAATGCGGCTCCGTTCATGGCTGCAACAGCACCACCGATCGCAGCAGTGATATGGTCATATCCAGGTGCGATATCTGTAACGAGAGGTCCGAGTACATAGAATGGCGCTCCCATGCAGATGGTCTGCTGAACTTTCATGTTGGCAGCAACCTGATCAAGCGGCACATGACCTGGTCCCTCAACCATGACCTGTACGTTATGAGCCCATGCACGTTTGGTAAGCTCTCCAAGACGTACCAGCTCTTCAATCTGGCATACATCAGTGGCATCAGCCAGACAGCCAGGACGACATGCATCTCCAAGAGAAATAGTAACGTCATGCTCTTCACAGATGTCCAGAATCTCATCGAAGTATTCATAGAACGGATTTTCTTCACCGGTCATGCTCATCCATGCAAATACAAGGCTTCCGCCACGGCTTACAATGTTCATTTTACGTTTGTGTTTTTTGATCTGCTCGATGGTCTTTCTTGTGATTCCGCAGTGGAGAGTAACAAAATCAACACCGTCCTCAGCGTGAAGGCGAATTACGTCGATAAAATCATGAGCAGTCAGTTCAGAGAGATCGCGCTGATAATGAATGACACTGTCGTATACCGGAACGGTTCCGATCATTGCAGGACACTCATGTGTCAGTTTCTGGCGGAACGGCTGTGTATTGCCGTGGCTGGAGAGATCCATGATCGCTTCTGCACCGAGATCTACTGCTTTCATAACTTTCTGCATTTCGATATCATAATCTTTACAGTCTCTGGATACACCAAGGTTTACATTGATCTTGGTGCGCAGCATGCTGCCGACACCTTCCGGGTTCAGGCAGGTATGATGTTTGTTGGCACAGATCGCTACTTTACCTTCGGCAACCAGTTCCATCATTTTTTCAACCGGCATGTGTTCTTTTTCTGCAACAGTTTTGATCTGAGGGGTTACGATGCCTTTGCGTGCGGCATCCATCTGTGTTGTATAAGTTGTCATATGGTATATTCTCCTTTTATGTAAATGATAATTTTTATTGTGTTTTTCCAAGGGTGTGATCCAGTGGACCAGAACCATGTCCGAGATCCAGCTGTGCCTTCAGGGCATCAGTCAGATACTGCTTGGAACGGCGCACAGAATCTTCAAGAGAAAATCCTCTGGCAAGATTTGAGGCAATCGCACTGGAAAGTGTGCAGCCGGTGCCGTGAGTATTTGGATTGTTGATGCGTTCACCATGCAGCCAGATGCCATGTCCTTTTGTATAAAGAAGGTCATTTGCATCGTTGATGCGATGGCCGCCTTTCAGAAGGACAGAAATGTGAAAGCTTTCATAAAGTTTGTGAGCAGCTTCTTCCATAGAGTCAGCATTTGTGATCTGCAGTCCGGTGAGCGCTTCAGCTTCCGGAATATTGGGTGTGATGATCTCTGCAAGAGGAAAGAGTTCCTTCTGAAGTGTTTGCTCGGCATCTTTGTCCATCAGACGATGTCCGCTGGTGGAGATCATAACAGGATCCAGTACGATATGGTGTGCATGGTACTGCTGTAATTTGACAGCAGCGTGATGCATGATCTCAGCGGATGAGAGCATGCCGATCTTAACTGCATCAGGAAAAATGTCAGTAAAGATGCAGTCCAGCTGGTTGTCAAGAAATTCCGGAGAGGTTTCCTGAATTCCGTAAACACCGGTTGTGTTCTGGGCGGTCAGAGCTGTGATCGCACTCATGGCATAGACTCCGTTCATGATCATGGTCTTGATATCTGCCTGAATGCCGGCACCACCACTACAGTCGCTTCCGGCAATCGTTAATACTGTTTTCATAATCGTGTTATTCCTTATTGTTTTGTTGAGATTTACAGTTTTTGCAGTTCCGTAAGAAAATGTCTGACGGCTTCGGCTTTGTTATCAGGTTTAAAAAGTCCGCTGACAACGGCGGCACCGGAAATCCCACTTCCTGCAAGAAGATAAAGGTTGTCAGCAGTAACACCGCCGATTGCAACAACCGGAATTTCTACAGCCTGACAGATCGCTCGCAGAGTTTCGACAGGAAGTTGTGTGACGTTGGTTTTAGTGGTGCTTCCGAAGACTGCACCGCAGCCTATGTAGTCTGCTCCGGCATTCTGGGCTGCAAGTGCTTCTTCGACATTATGGGCACTTCCGCCGATGATAAAGTCAGGCCCGAGAAGCTGACGTGCTTTCTGGATGCCCATATCAGAAAGTCCGACATGAACACCGGAAGCATTTGCTTTCTGTGCAAGATCCGGGCGGTCATTGATGATCAGTGGAACATTGTAACGTTCACATATTTCTTTTAAAAGGGCGGCTTCCTGAAGGATTTCTTCGTCAGAAGCATTTTTTTCACGAAGCTGGACACAGCTGACACCTGCGCGAAGGAGTTCCTCGGTAACGGATGCAAGTGTTTCATCGGGTTTCAGCCAGCTTCGGTCTGTAACAGCATACAGTTTCAGCTGTTCTGGTGATATTTTCATAGGTCTTTCTCCAATATCTGATCAGAATTTATGTTTCGAGGTGTACATTAATTTCTCTTCCAGTACATCAAAAAGATGTACATGAAAACTTCCAATGCCGGATTTTTCTGCGTCTGTTCGTCTGCCTGCTTCAAGGGCAGTTTCACGCCAGAGTGCTCCGGCGGCACGGACCGCATCAAATGCAGAAGTGTCCGTACACAGAAATAATGTGCAGAGTGCAGAAAGCATACATCCGCCACCGGTGATTCGTCGAATCCTGGAGTCACCGCCGGTCAGAATCTGTGTCTGCTTTCCATCAGATACCACATCCTCTTTGCCCGTGATCAGAACTGTGCAGTTGAGAAGAGATGCCGCCTGCCCTGCAATCAGACAGACATCACGTTCCGCCATCTGCAGGGAACTTTCTACACCGCCGTGTTTCTCGGGACTGTCGGTATCTGAAAGAAGAGAACATAGAACAACGGCTTCTTCCTGATTACAGCGAACAGCAGTCGGATGAACGGCTTGAAGAAGTTTTTGCAGCTCTTTTCTTCGAAATGTGCTGGCACCGGCGCCGACCGGATCCAGGACGACCGGGTGGCCAAGAGCATTTGCCTTCTGTCCGGCAAGGATGCAGGCATGTATTTTGGCAATGTCCGGTACTCCGGTATTCAGAAGGGTTCCATGACAGAAAGAAGTGATTTCTTCGACTTCCTGTTCATCCTGTCCCATTACGGCACTTCCGCCGGCTGCAAGCAGTAGATTGGCAACATCCTGCATGGTTACCGGATTAGTGAGACAATGAATCTTGGGAGCATCCTGGTGAATGCGGAAAGAAATTTCTTCTATATTATTAAGTGACATAAATTATCTCCTGGCGGCAAGAAATACCTGGCTTTTTTCAAAAACACGAAGCAGGATAAAGGCCAGTACACTTCCGGTAAATGTTGAGATAAAAAACGGGATCATGTATACGGTGAATCCGGCCGGGGCAAGTCCCATGAGAAGTTTGGCTACCGGATAGGCTGCAAGACCTCCGAGGATTCCGGTTCCCAGTGCTTCTGCAACACAGGTAAGACTTAATTTGCGGGTGAGTCGGAAGACCAGACCACAGCATAAGGCGCCAACCATGCTTCCGGGAAAGGCAAGAAGACTGCCGATTCCTAGCAGGTTGCGGATCAGACTTGCACAAAAAGCAATGCCGATTCCCCACCATGGGCCAAGCATGACTGCTGCAAAGACATTGACCATATGCTGGACCGGAGCACATTTGCTTCCGGCAACAGGAACGCTGATCAGACTTCCGGCAACAGCAGCTGCTGTCAGTACACCTGCAATGGCCAGTTTCTGAGTGGATGTTGTTTCTTTTGTGTTCATTTTGAGTAAACCTCCTGTTCTACCTGATGAGGGATGAGCCATTGACAGCTTCTTAAAAATCTGATAACAAAAAAGAAGATACCGCAGGGGTACCTTCGTTCAATGTGTCTGGTATTTCCCTACGTTGGCATTATCCAAATCAGGTTAAGGGTCGAAACCAATCAGTTTCCTCTCAGCCGGCTTCAGCCAGCTCCCCTGTTTTGTAATTTTACTTTCCTATTATACTGCCAGTTAAAGAAGATGGCAAGACTATATTCAGTGATGTTTTGTAAAAAAGCAGAAAAGCAGAAAAGGAAGACAAAATCTACAAACATTGAAAAGAGAATCTGTTTGTGCTATTCTGTAATGGAGTATATATCCCTAGGCAGAGGAGGACAATATGAAAGTATCAACATTATTGGAAGGTTTGAAATATATCTGTTGTCAGGGCAGCACAGAACAGGAAGTCTCTACAGTTGTATATGACTCCCGAAAAGTAGAAGAAAATTCCCTGTTTATCTGCATTCGCGGTGCGGTTGTAGATGGACACAAATTTGTACCGGATGTGATCAGGAAAGGTGCGAAAACACTCGTTGTTGAAGAAGAGGTAGAAGCACCGGAAGATGTAACTGTGATCAAAGTTGCAGATACCCGTTATGCGATGGCCTTTATTTCCGCTGCATATTTTGGACATCCGGCGGAGAAACTGAAAACGATCGGAATTACCGGAACAAAAGGAAAAACTACCACAACATATATGGTAAAATCCATTCTCGAAAATGCAGGATACAAAGTTGGACTGATTGGAACCATCGAAGCGATCATTGGAGAAGAATCCATTCCGGCATGCAACACAACTCCGGAATCTTATCTGGTGCAGGAATACTTTCGTAAAATGGTAGATGCAGGATGTGACTGTGTAGTTATGGAAGTTTCTTCACAGGGACTGATGCTTCACCGTACACAGGGATTTGTCTTTGATTATGGTATCTTTACCAATATTGAACCAGATCATATCGGACCAAACGAGCATAAGGATTTTGATGATTATCTCAGATGCAAATCTATGCTGCTCCAGCAGTGTCGTGTGGGAATTGTCAACAGAGATGATGAACACTTTGAGAGAATTATCGAAGGTCATACCTGTCAGCTGGAAACTTACGGATTTTCACCGGAAGCCGACCTGCGTGCAGAAGATGCACATATGGTAGGGGGCAAAGGATATCTCGGTATCTCTTATCAGCTGAAAGGACTGATGGAATTCCCGGTTGAAATTGATATTCCCGGTAAATTCAGTATTTATAATTCACTGACTGCAATCGCAATCTGTCGTCATTTCAATGTATCACAGGAAAACATCATCAAGGCACTGAAAGTGGCGAGAGTCAAGGGTCGTATCGAGGTGATCAAAGTTTCTGATGAATTTACATTGATGATCGACTATGCACATAATGCAATGGCACTGGAGAGTCTGCTTACTACATTAAGAGAATATCATCCGCATCGACTGGTCTGCCTGTTTGGCTGTGGAGGAAACCGTGCAAAATCCCGCCGTTATGAGATGGGAGAGGTTTCGGGCAGACTGGCAGATCTGACGATCATCACATCCGATAACCCGAGATTTGAAGAGCCACAGGATATCATTGATGATATTAAGATCGGCATCAGTAAGACGGATGGAAAATATGTCGAGATCTGTGACCGCAAAGAAGCGATTGCCTATGCAATCCATCATGGAGAACCCGGAGATATCATTGTTCTGGCAGGAAAAGGACATGAAGATTACCAGGAGATCAAAGGTAAGAAGTATCCTATGGATGAAAGAGTCCTGATCGCAGAGATTCTTCAGGAGGATAAAGAAAGAGCAGATAAATGATCTACGCGGATATCATTGTGGATATATCCCACGAAAAGCTTGACCGCAGTTTTCAATACAGAGTTCCGAAAGAACTGGAAGCAGAGATTCAACTGGGAATGGTAGTGACCATTCCCTTTGGAAACGGTAATCATGAAAGAAAGGGATATGTGACAGGCCTTTCTGACAAACCGGCATTTGATATATCCAAAATGAAAGAACTTCATGGAATCTGCAGCAGTGAGGAGACCACAGAAGAACGCCTGATCGCACTTGCGGCATGGATGAAGAACCGATACGGTTCTACAATGGTACAGGCGCTGAAAACGGTTCTTCCGGTCAGGGAAAAGGTCAAAGCAAAAGAAAAACGTTATATAGTACTGAATATGGATGTGGCAGCGGCAGAGCAACTGGCAGCGGAACTGGAGAGTGGCAGATGCAAAGCCAGGGCAAGACTGGTTCGGGCGCTTCTGAAAGAGAAGAAACTGGATTATACAAAAGCGTCCAGAGAACTTGGGATGACAGCAGCTGTGATAAGGCCGTTGGTGGATCAGGGTGCAGTGCTGGTGACACAGGATGAAGTCTATCGAATGCCGGTAGACGGTTCTGATATTCCACGGGAACAACTGTCCATGCTTACAGAGACACAGGAAGCTGCGCTGTTGCAGATTCAGGAAGAGTGGAAGCAGGAAACACCACGTCCGGTTTTGATCCATGGAGTGACTGGAAGTGGAAAGACGCAGATTTATATGAAACTGATTCAACAGACAGTGAATGAAGGAAAACAGGTTATCGTACTGATTCCGGAGATTGCCCTGACTTATCAGACAGTCCGCAGGTTTTATGGATGGTTTGGGGATAAAGTTTCTGTGTTGAATTCCAGACTTTCACAGGGAGAGAGATATGATCAGTTCAAGAGGGCAAAACGTGGTGAGATCCAGATTATGGTTGGCCCCCGTTCGGCTCTGTTTACACCTTTTTCCAGACTGGGTTTGATCATCATTGATGAGGAACATGAACAGACATATAAAAGTGAAAACAGCCCAAGATACCATGCAAGAGAAACGGCAGAATATCGTGCACAGATGGAAAATGCCCGCCTTGTCATGGGCTCGGCTACTCCATCACTTGAAGCGTATACAAAGGCAAAAGACGGAGAATATCGTCTGGTAAAGCTGGAAGCACGCTATGAGGACCGGCCGCTTCCGGAAGTTACTGTTGTAGATCTTCGCGAGGAATTAAAAAACGGCAACCGTTCCATATTAAGCCGTAGTCTGAAGACTGCAGTTGAGAGGAGACTGGAGAGAGGAGAACAGTCAGTACTTTTTCTGAACAGAAGGGGATATGCCGGTTTTGTATCCTGCCGTTCCTGTGGGGAAGCGTTGAAATGTCCACACTGTGATGTGGCGCTGACAGAACACAACAACGGAAAGCTGGTCTGTCATTATTGTGGCTATGAACAGCCACGGGTGGAAAAATGTCCGAGGTGTGGTTCTCCGTATATCGGCGGTTTTAAAGCCGGGACACAGCAGATTGAGCAGGTTCTTCGAAAGACTTTTCCAAAGGCACGCGTTCTTCGAATGGATTACGATACAACGAGAACAAAAGGAAGTTATGAGAAAATACTGTCATCTTTTGCAGAACACAAAGCAGATATTCTGGTAGGTACGCAGATGATCGTTAAAGGACATGATTTTCCGGATGTGACGCTGGTCGGTGCGATTGCGGCAGATCTGTCGCTGAATGCTGCTGACTATCGCTGTGCAGAACGTACATTTCAGCTGCTGACACAGGCCGTCGGCCGTTCTGGCAGAGGGAGAAAAGCCGGTGAGGCGATCATACAGAGCTATCATCCGGATCACTATAGCATTCAGGCGGCTGCAAAGCAGGATTACGAAGCTTTTTACCAGGAAGAGATGGCATACCGTATGCTGATGGATTATCCACCGGCGGCACATATGCTGTCTGTGCTGGCATCCGGAGAAGATGAGAAGCTTCTGGAGCAGGGAATGGACTATCTTGCGAAGTTTGTAGAGCGCATTAGCGGAAAGTACAGAGTACATGTGATCGGCCCTGCATATGCATCCGTGGGAAAGGTAAATGATATCTACCGAAAGGTATTGTATCTGAAACACAAAGATGAACGTGTACTTCAGGACATAAAGAATAAAACAGAGAAATACATTGAAGTAAATTCCGGATTCCGGAAATTATATATTCAGTTTGACTATACATAAATATCAGGATCGCAAGAACAATTTGTTGTGGAGCAATCCGCAGTATTTATATGCACCACAAAAGAAGAAAAAGAGAGGAAGAATAATATGGCAATCAGAGTAATCAGAACAGAAGAAGATCCGGTTTTGCGAAAAATCAGCAAGCCGGTAAAAGAAGTAACTCCAAAGATCATAACACTGATCGATGACATGCTGGATACCATGTATGAGGCAATGGGTGTCGGACTTGCAGCACCACAGGTCGGTATTCTGAAACGAATTGTAGTCATTGATGTAGGAGAAGGCCCGATCGTGCTGATCAATCCGGAAATCCTTGAAACTTCCGGAGAACAGACCGGTGACGAAGGCTGTTTAAGCGTGCCGGGAATGGCAGGTCAGGTAACTCGCCCAAACTATGTCAAAGTTAAAGCCATGGATGAAGAGATGAATGAAGTGATCTATGAGGGAACCGAACTTCTGGCACGTGCATTCTGCCATGAAATCGATCATCTTGACGGAAAAATGTACACAGATCTGGTTGAGGGAGAACTCCACAGAACCAGCTATGAGGAAGACTGATTGCAATAAAGAGCAATTAAGGTGATCACAGATTAAATAATGAAACAGCCCCATGTATAATGGGAGAAAAGAGGAGCAGACTACTATATGAAAATTGTTTATATGGGAACGCCGGATTTTGCGGTACCGCCTCTTGCGGCACTTGTACAGAATGGATATGAGGTGACTGCAGTTGTAACACAGCCGGATAAACCAAAGGGAAGAGGCAAGACACTTCTGCCGACACCGGTCAAAGAAGAAGCAATGAAACACGATATTCCGGTTTATCAGCCGCTCAAAGTGCGTGAACCGGAATTTGTGGAAACTTTAAAAAAACTGGAACCGGATATGATCATCGTAGCCGCTTTTGGACAGATCATTCCAAAGACGATCCTGGATATGCCAAAGTATGGATGCCTGAATATTCATGCATCGCTTCTGCCGAAATACAGAGGTGCGGCACCGATCCAGCAGGCCGTGATCGACGGAGAAAAAGAATCCGGTGTAACGATCATGCAGATGGGGGTTGGATTAGATACAGGAGATATGATCTCTCAGGCAGTCGTACCACTTGCAGAGGATGAGACAGGTGGA
>ERZ1034949.1461-NODE-1461-length-10531-cov-36.899198_pt1 | contig 10531 bp, 5 predicted proteins | sample MGYA00520590_ERZ1034949 | MGnify/ENA primary metagenome ERZ1034949 (study PRJEB33766, sample SAMN09781752) | gut metagenome | biome: gut microbiome | host: Homo sapiens | place: Madagascar | study: EMG produced TPA metagenomics assembly of the PRJNA485056 data... | reverse complement strand
AGAGCACCTGACTGTTAATCAGGGGGTCGTTGGTTCAAGCCCATCCTGAAGCGCATCTTTCAATCTCTTTCGGGCCCTTGCAATGATTTATTGCAAGGGCCTCTTCTTTTTGTACGATTTGTGCGCCCTTGGGGGCTTTTATTGAAAATGTGCGGACTTGGCGCAACCGCCTTTTATTCGTATCTTCGCAAACACAACCGCTTTATACTCTGAAATTATGAAATTTCCCATTGGCATACAAGACTTTAAGAGCATCATCAAAGATGGATATCTCTACATAGACAAGACCGACTTGGTTTACCAGCTCGTGAAAGGCGGAAAGACCTACTTTCTGAGTCGCCCGAGGCGATTTGGCAAGAGCCTGCTTGTGTCGACGCTCGAATACTACTTTAAGGGGGAGCGCGAACTGTTCAAGGGGCTGGCCATTGATGCGCTGGAGAAGGATTGGGAAAGCTACCCGGTGTTTCACGTGGACTTTAACGGCACGAACTTTACTGAGGCCGGGGCCTTGCAAGGCATTGTGAAAGGGCTTGTCGAGAGTTGGGAAAAGCAATATGGCTTTCAGCCTAACACAGATTATACCTACGGCCAAAGGTTTTGTGAATTGCTGGCACACGTGCACCACACCACGGGCAAACGCTGCGTGGTGCTGATTGACGAGTACGACAAGCCGTTGCTCGACGTGATGGACACGGACTACAAAATGGAGATGAACGGCGAAATGCGCCTTATCGAGGATTGCAACCGCGAAACGCTCAAGGGCTTCTACTCCACCTTCAAGGCAGCCGACGCGCATCTGCAGTTTGTGCTGCTCACGGGCGTGACCAAGTTCTCGCAGGTGAGCGTGTTCAGCGGCTTTAACCAGCCAATGGACATCAGCATGAACCGCCAGTACGATGCCATTTGCGGCATTACCAAGGACGAACTGATAACGCAGCTCGACGAACCGGTGGCCAACATGGCACAAGCCTTGGGACTGGACAAGGAGGAGATGATCGAACGCCTGGTCAAGCAATACGACGGCTATCACTTCAGCCGTGGCATGGTGGACATGTTCAACCCCTTCAGCGTACTCAATGCGCTGAACGAACAGGAACTAAGAAGCTACTGGTTTGCCACGGGCACACCAACCTACCTCATCAGACTGCTCAAGCATAACCACGAGAACCTTAACGACCTGACAGGGCACTACTACCGGCCGGCCGACTTTGTGGACTACAAGGCAGACATCGAGAACCCGCTGGCCATGATTTACCAAAGCGGCTACCTCACCATCAAGAGCTACAACCCGAGGTTTGGCACCTACATGCTCGACTTGCCGAACAACGAGGTGAAGGAGGGATTTGTGAGTCTGCTGGCCAACAGCTATCTGCAAATCAGACGCGACACGGCTACCACGGCCATGGACTGGGTGACGACGCTCGAAAGTGGTGACCTCAACTTGCTGCACAAGCAGCTCACGGCATTCTTTGCGAGCATTCCCTACTCGATGCGGCGCAAGGAGAACGAGCGTGAAAGGGAGCGCTACTTTCACTACACTTTCTACCTGATGTTCAGACTGATGAGCACCTACCTTGTGCTGACTGAAAAACAGCAGAGCGAGGGACGCGCCGACTGCATTATCGAAACACCCGAACACGTGTACATATTTGAGTTCAAACTGGACGGCACAGCAGCCGAGGCCCTGGCACAAATTGAGACCTGTGGCTACGCCCGCCCCTATGCTGCCGACAAGCGCCACCTGCACAAGGTGGGAGCAAGCTTTTCATCGCAAACGGACACCATCGAGGAGTGGCTGGTGGAGGACTGACGCATGGTGAACCGTTTTGAACCGATAAACCTATAATCTCTGAAATTATGAAATTTCCCATTGGCATACAAGACTTTAAGAAAGTCATAACCGAGGACTACCTCTATATAGACAAGACTGCCTTGATTTACCAGCTCGTGAAGGGTGGCAGCATCTACTTTCTGAGTCGCCCGAGGCGATTTGGCAAGAGCCTGCTTGTGTCAACGCTCGAATACTACTTTAAGGGGGAACGCGAACTGTTCAAGGGGCTGGCCATCGATGCGCTGGAGAAGGATTGGGAGAGCTACCCGGTGTTTCACGTGGACTTTAACGGCACGAACTTTGAGGACGGCATGACACTGGCCAACAAGGTGGAGGATTATGTGACCGAGTGGGAAGCGCAATATAACTTTGCCGCCAACAAGCAGTTGGGCGCAGGCGACCGCTTTGTGCAGCTGCTGGCACACGTGCACAATACCACGGGCAAACGCTGCGTGGTGCTGATTGACGAGTACGACAAGCCGCTGCTCGACGTGATGGACACAGGGCTTAAAGTGAAGGTGAACGGTGAGGAGCGCCTCATCGAGGACTACAACCGCAGCATTCTCAAAGGCTTCTACTCCACCTTCAAGGCAGCCGATGCGCATCTGCAGTTTGTGTTGCTCACGGGCGTGACCAAGTTCTCGCAGGTGAGCGTGTTCAGCGGCTTCAACCAGCCAATGGACATCAGCATGAACCGGCAGTACGATGCCATTTGCGGCATTACCAAGGACGAACTGATGACGCAGCTCGACGAGCCGGTGGCCAACATGGCACTGGCCATGGGGCTGGACAAGGAGGAGATGATCGAACGCCTGGTGAAGCAATACGACGGCTACCACTTCAGCCGGGACATGGTGGACATGTTCAACCCTTTCAGCGTGCTCAATGCGCTGAACGAACAGGAACTGAGAAGTTACTGGTTTGCCACGGGCACACCAACCTACCTCATCAGACTGCTCAAGCATAACCACGAGAACCTTAACGACCTGACAGGGCACTACTACCGGCCGGCCGACTTTGTGGACTACAAGGCAGACATCGAGAACCCGCTGGCCATGATTTACCAAAGCGGCTACCTCACCATCAAGAGCTACAACCCGAGGTTTGGCACCTACATGCTCGACTTGCCGAACAACGAGGTGAAGGAGGGATTTGTGAGTCTGCTGGCCAACAGCTATCTGCAAATCAGACGCGACACGGCTACCACGGCCATGGACTGGGTGACGACGCTCGAAAGTGGTGACCTCAACTTGCTGCACAAGCAGCTCACGGCATTCTTTGCGAGCATTCCCTACTCGATGCGGCGCAAGGAGAACGAGCGTGAAAGGGAGCGCTACTTTCACTACACTTTCTACCTGATGTTCAGACTGATGAGCACCTACCTTGTGCTGACTGAAAAACAGCAGAGCGAGGGACGCGCCGACTGCATTATCGAAACACCCGAACACGTGTACATATTTGAGTTCAAACTGGACGGCACAGCAGCCGAGGCCCTGGCACAAATTGAGACCTGTGGCTACGCCCGCCCCTATGCTGCCGACAAGCGCCACCTGCACAAGGTGGGAGCAAGCTTTTCATCGCAAACGGGCACCATCGAGGAGTGGCTGGTGGAGGACTGACGCGACACCTCAAAGTTTCATCTATCGAGCTGTTAAGCAGGTGCCCCAAAATATGACTGTCCGGTAAAACATAAACATGCAAACGGACTCAAGCACCAAACGCAAGCACTAATGGGGGCGACGCGTCCCGCGTCGGGAAAATATTCAGCTATTATTTAGTATAGTTCGTATTTCCCTTCTCTCTATCCCGACGCGGGACGCGTCGCCCCCATTAGAGCTTGCGTTGGGTGCTTGCATTTGGTGGTAGCGCGTTTCAGGTAACTTAAAATGCCCCAAAAATGGTCTCGCTTTTGATGCCTATTCTGAACACCCTATTAGTTAACTTACTATTTTGTGGGGTGATGGCAATGGTGGCTATTGTGCGGTAAAACATCGCACCAATAAACACCACAGCCGCACAATCATAGAAGGATTGCGCGGCCGTGGCCTATATTACTATCCGGTTAGTGCTTTACTCTTCACCGCCCCACCCTGTGGTGGTGCCGAATAATTGGGAGGGACTTTTGTCGGAATCGTCCACATCCACATCGGGTTTGACGGGGAGGCTCGTTGTGCCATTGCCGCCACTTGTGGCTATGAGGCCTTCGGGGTGGAGGGATACGCCCTGTGAGAGGGGGCGCTCGTAGTGTTTCTTTTTCATTATAGAGGTGTTGTTGCGTTTACTTTATTATTACTTTTCTGCCATTCATGATGTACAGGCCGGGGGTAGCGGGGGTGCTGATGCGACGGCCACTGAGGTCGTGAATGGTGACAGGGGTGGTGGGGGTGCCGGCAGGGACACTGGGTAGGGCTGTAACGGTGCCGTCGGCATGGATGACCTGCAGGGCGCGTTGCGAGGCTGCAGTTGACGGGGCGTAGTAGCAGCGGAAGGCTGTGACGCGACCGGCCGGGGTGGTGACGCCAAAGGCGGTGCCTGAGGCATTGAGCTTGTACTTGCCAGCGCCTATGGTGCCGTTGACAAAGGTGCCTGTGAGTGTGCCTTCGGCGGCTGGGGTGTTGAGCGGATTGGCCACTACGGCGGCATCGTGCTTGGTTATTTGCCATTCGGTCACATCGTCGGGGCTATATACCAGGCAGGGCTGGCCTGCGGGTTGTTCGCCGTTAGCGGCTATGAACTGCAGTGCCTCCGCTCCGTCGGTGCCGGTGGTGAGGGCACTGAACTGCTCAATTATCGCTCCCGTGCCAAAGTCGGCAGGTTCGGTGGCAAAGGGCAGGCACACGCTGTTGTAGCCGGCCGTGTTCTGGCGCTTGTAGGTGAGTGTGGCAGCCGTGAAGTCGGTGGGTGCGTAGAAGTCGGCCTTGTCGGTGATGACCACATTCTGCGCGGTGGCAGTAGCGGCGTCAACGATGTTGGCTGCCTCGGTCAGGGTGGCGGGCAAGGCGTTGGCGGTGGGCTGTATGTAGGCCAGGGCATTGCCCTCGAGGGTAGGCAGTGTGGCGGCTGTGCCATCGATGTAGACGGTGCTGCTCTTGTCGGCAGACAAGGCGTCGGCATGGTACACCTTGAGCGTGTAGGTGGTGGCACCCGGTGCAGGCAGAGTAACGTCTGTGCCATCGGGCTGTGCAACCTTTACTACCATGCTCTTGCCGTCGGCGGCCAGGGCATTGACCACACTTTGCGGCAGAGTGAAGGTGTTGGTGTTGGCAAAGTAGAGCAGGTTGCCCTCATTGTCGTACACCTTGTAGCCTACTGCGCCCTCGCCCTTCATGGTGATGGTGCTGTCGCGGCGGGTGTAGGTGTAGCCCGAGGCGTAGTGGCCGGCAGTGAAGTCGGAGTATGAGCCTACATCGCCGCACTTGCCTACTGCATCTTCGGTGTCAAAATCGGTGCGCAGTATGAGGTTACCTGACTTGTCGTACAGATAATTGCCGTCGTGGTCCTGGGCTGGCTCGTGCTTGATGTGGTTCTCAATAAAGAGCAAGTTGCCCTTGGGCTTGCTATACTGCTTCATGTGCGCCTTGGCGGCATCAATCATCTCCTGCGTACAAACGGTGTAATAGTTGCCGTAGTCGCCAATGACGCGGGTGCTGAACGGCACGAAGAAGCCGTAGGCCTGGAAGAACTCTGAGAGGTCTTCCTTCACTATATCTGACACCTTGACGGCGAATTTCAGAAAGTCCTCCGAGGCCGGTATGGGATTTTGCTGCGAGCCTCTGCCGTGGTTGAGGGGATCCTTGCGCAGCTGACGGAAGAGTTCGCTACAGAAGCCGGGATAATGGCCTGCCACCTCGTAGTAGAGGTAGAGCTTGAGGTACATGGTGTTGCGGTCCCACAGATTGTAGTCGTGCCAGCTTGTGCCTGCAGCGTAGAGGTTGGCCACATCACGGAATTTGCGATGCTGGAGGCGGGTTGAGGTCCTGCCGTTTTGGTGTACCACGGCTTGTGCAAAGAGGTTGTTTGATATTTCGGTACAGCCAATCATGTTGATCAGCCCCTGGTGGTTGTGTCCCACCTCGTGGGCCGGCCCCCAGAGCGAACCACCACCCACAGACATTTTGTCGTAGTTGAGAATTTCGCCAAGCGTACTCTCATTGTAATAGGTGCCATAGCTTGAGGCGAACATGTAGTTGTAAGTAACTGAGTAGAAACCGAGCATGTTGCGCCAGCGGTCTTTATACTCGTTTACAGCCATCATGCTGTGCTGCACGCCCACCATCCAGTCCCAAAAGTCTACTATCTCGCGCATCTTTACGGGAATGATATTTTTGGTCGAATCGCAGTTCATCTGGTAAATGACGTTGGTGCCCTTCATCATGGCAAAAGGCTTAACAAAGAGGCCGTCCTTCACCATCTGCTGCCATGCCTCGTCGGTGTCGATGCCGGCACGTGTGGCATCAAAGTAGCCGTCTACCTCACCACCCTCGATGTGGACGGGAATGTCGGGATAGTCGCGCCACTTCTTTGAGTTGGCGGCATCGCTCGTGGCTACCTCGTAGTGTACGTACAGGGCCGAGGCATCGTCGAGGCGCACAATGTTGAGTCCCTTTTTGAGCTGCGTGCTGTTGCCCTGGCTGTCGGTTTTGGTCACAGCACGCAGGTTGATGGTGCTGCCTTCGGGAATGTCGGCTCCCACAAACACGTAAACCAATTGGTTGAGTTTGCCCCAAATGCCCGTCGGGTTGCTGAGGTAGCTGTAGGGGTAGCCTATCTTAAGAATGCTGTTCCATGTGTCGGGATTAGTGTATGGCTCTATGTTGCGCACGCGGAATATTTTCTCCCACTTGGCCCACGAGTTGTTCTTTACCTTGAGCGCCATGTTCTGCAGTACTGATGAGGTAATGCCGGCCGTGTTCATGGCCTGCTTGAGCTCGTTGTCGGTCATGCTTTGGTATGCGCTGGCCAACTGGGTGCATGCGGCATCGGTAAAGAAGGTGGCGAGAGCTGTGTTATAAGTATCGGCATTGCCCAATTCGCCATTGTTGGCAAGATATTCCTGGCGTGCGGCAGCCAGTTCGTCGTCTGTAAAGTTGGTTGCCTCAATGCTCCACACCGAAGCGCTTGAGCGGTCGCTGGCATAACTGTTCCACACCACGATACGCCCCTGCGAACTGTGCAGTGCATGCGTGGGCTGCTGATTGAGGGTTATGTCGAAGTGGGTAGAGAAGCGCGAGAAACTGCTTACCTGGCCCACCTTGAAGCCACCATCGGTTTCGTTCTCCGTCACATAATTGCGCGCGTTGAAGGCAGCAGCATTCATGTAGTGCTGCGTCAGGGCATTTTGCAACTGATAATAGCCTTCCTTGCCCTCAACTGGCACGAAACGCCAGTATTGGCCAAATTTCGCTGCATTATACGTGGCGGCGTCACCCTGGCCCGTAGCAAGATTTTCGGCCATCACGGTGCCATATATATCGCGCAGGGTCACCCATTGGTTAGCGTCGGGCACTGCTGTCAAGCGGTTGTTCTGCGCATCAAAGTGATTGCGCACTACATCGTCTGTCAAGTCGTCTACCTTTTCGAACAGCCAGTCGCAGCCCTTATAGTCATCGGAATTGACATTCCAACCCATCACCACATCGTTATACACCTGATAGTGCAGGCCTTTGTCTGAGAAATTGCTTTGATCAGACAGATGCACATAGTACTGGCTGTCAGTATTGTCGGGATTGTAGCGTATGTAGAAGGTGCGGGCTTCGCCCGTATTGGTATAGTTGAGGTATTTGCCCGTATAGTAATTGCGGAAGGTGTAGCCTCCGTCACTGGTTTTTTCGGCTATCCACACCTGGCGGTTGGCCTCACTGGCATCAGTCAGGGCATTGCGCATGCGGCAGGTGCCATTTGAGGTATCGTCGGTTGTCAAACCTGTTATGTCTGTTACATAAGGCATTAACGAAGCATCTACAGCACGGCGCGACTTGATGCGCATCTTGCCATATTGCAGCAAATCGGTCAGATAGTCGTCCTTTACATAGTTGGCGCGCTTGGCCATGATGGTGGCTATCTGGGCGTCTGTCAGCCCCGCAGGCTTGAACACCCACAGCGAGTTGAAGTCATTTGTGCCATCACACGATGTCCAGCTGTATATGGCACCATTGGGCTTGTCTGTTCAATTCAGACCTAACATGCTGCCACCCGATTCTGTATCAGCTATGTCGTATGCGTTGGCATAATTACTCATGCCAATGCTGAAACCATAGGCCTGAGTACCCATTTTGAACTGCACGTTTTTCGTGCCATTGAGTGACTGCACATAGTGGCCCGTCATAAGGTTTTGCAAGGCTATGGTGCCGTCACCCTGGTCGATGAGTTGCCAATACTGCGCATCGGTTTCGGTGCCATCGGTCACACTACCCAGCATGCCGTTGTACTCATAGAGCGTATTTGTGGCAAACTTGCTCGAATAGTTGAATATGCGATACACTTTGTCACCTGTCACGGGGCGCACTTGGCCTAAAGCGGCAAGTTCCTCGTCAATTTCAGCCTCGGTATAGTCGTACATAAAGCCCCACTCCGAGCCTGTCAAGCCCGAAGCCTGGCCATCATTTGGCTCCCAACCGCACACTATGTTGTCGTTGCGCCAATTATAGCTGTAAGTGGCACTGGCACTGGTCATGATGTTGAACCATGTGCGGGCGTCGCCCGTTTTGGTGTTTTTGGGCACATAGACTTCGGTCGCGGCGTCAACGGTCGTTATCTGCGAAGCGTCGTCGTTGGTGCCTTGCAGATATTTCAGCGTCTGCTTGTTCTGCACAGTGTAGTAGTCGGACTTGCCGGCTACGGCTTTCACCAGCCACAGTTGTGCGTCGGCATCGCCCGAGGTGGTGTTGAGCGCCTGTGTTTTGACCACACCTGCCACATCGGCCAAATACGGGGTTTGCTGCGCAGTTTGCCCAGAATTGTGATTACCCGTCTTAATGCGGTAATAGGTACCGCTCTTGAGCTGGGTCACTTGCTTGAGTTGCGCACTGACGGGCAAGCTCATGCACAGCCCTATGCACAATAAGAGCACGGACTGTAACATCGTTAAGAATGGGGATTTGTTCATATTGTTTATATTTGTTTTCCTTCTCTATACAATAACCGCCCACAAAGGTAGGATATATAAACGAGAAAACAGCACACTACGATTAGGTAATGTGCTGACGATAATATAATTATGTGATTATTATACAATAGGTTTACAACTTCATGCTTCGCGGCTCTTACTTTGCTGCAACAACAGGTAATTGCAGAGCCGGTATAAGTTGTAAAGCCGGACACTGGGTTGTGTGCCAGTCAGGTTGCGACGCATGCAGCCGCCAAAGATGCGGTAATACAGCAGGAGGGGTGTCACCACATGCCAGCGGTGCAATCTGTCTGCACAACGCAATATGTTGGTGTAGTCGCGCATTTCGGGGGCTAACGTCAAAAGTGTGCGCAGGCCTTCATCGGTTTTGTTGAGAAATGCCTCGTTTGATTCAAAGTCATCAACCGCCACAGGGTTGTCAATGTGCTTGACGGGTATGCCCTCGGCCAACAGTGTGCGGCCAAAGAGCACGTCCTCATAGCCATAATGCCTTATGCGCTCGTCGAAGGGGTGCGAAAGCAGCACGTCACGACGCATGAGGAAATTGCTCGTACGAAAGCCTTGATAGGGTGACACCTTGCGGCGCTCTACGCTGTGGCGTGGCTCACAAGCTAACTCATAGCGGTAGCGCAAGTTGTGTGCGGCAAGCTCGGCATTGGGCACAATGCACACGCCACCATACACTACGTCATCGCCCTTGCAGCGCAAATAGCGCGACAGGTAGTCGGGCACGACAACCTGCACATCGCTGTCGAGGAACAACAAGTAGGGGTACTTGGCCTCGCGCGCCAAATAGTTGCGTATACATGCCCTTCCAATGTTCTGTTCCAACTCTATCAAACGGCAGTTGTCCCAATCGCGTATCATGCGGTTGGTTTGCTTCACCGCACTGTCGGTCGACCCGTCGTCGGCTACCAATACCTCATAGTGCAAGCCGTCAATATTCTCGGCCTGCAGCTGAAGTGAACGCACCAATGTTGTGCATTCGCGGTTATAAGTTGGAATGACTATTGAAAGCGTAGCTATCATGAGTGCAAAGTTAATAAAAATAATTGTGGTAACGCTCGCTATAGCTCGCGAATGTGCAGAGGTACGAATGTGCTAATATGACAATGTGTGTAATATGCTAATGGTCAGACACTCATGCTCGTTGTCGCGAGCTGATGTGCTGATGTACAGATATGCAATGCTTGCGTCCTTAATCCACTTTTCAACCTGTCAATCTGAATGAAAGCACAAGCACTAAACGCTATCACCAAACGCTAGCTTTTAACACTACCTCTAAACGCTAGCTCTAAACGCTAGCTCTAAACGCTAGCTCTAATGGGGGCGACGCGTCTCGCGTCGGGCTAATGAAAGATCTACAAAATAATAGCTGCTTCTTTTCCCGACGCGGGACGCGTCGCCCCCATTAGAGGTAGCGTTTAGAGCTAGCGTTTAGAGCTAGCGTTTTATTAGAGGCAGCGTTTCGTGCAGCGCATTTCTGACAACTGCTGACCTCAGCAGATGTGCAAACGCTCAGACATGTTGGGACAATAAAAAAGCCTCTCTCAGTTGTGACACTGAAAGAGGCT
>ERZ1034949.1460-NODE-1460-length-10538-cov-10.651054_pt1 | contig 10538 bp, 7 predicted proteins | sample MGYA00520590_ERZ1034949 | MGnify/ENA primary metagenome ERZ1034949 (study PRJEB33766, sample SAMN09781752) | gut metagenome | biome: gut microbiome | host: Homo sapiens | place: Madagascar | study: EMG produced TPA metagenomics assembly of the PRJNA485056 data... | reverse complement strand
AATCAACCCAGATGGAAGCGTAACTTTACCAGAAGGTGGAACAGTTACATTACCAAATGGTGAAACAGTTAACGTACCTAATGGTGGAACAGTTAAACCAGATGGAACAATCGTAGATAAAGACGGTAATATTATTAATCCAGATGGAACAGTAACTACTCCAGAAGCTAATCAAACACCACAAGGTTCTACACCTAATAAAGGTGATGTGGCTCACACAGGAACTAGTGTAAACTTAGTATTAGTAGTAGTTATTGCATTTGCAGCAACTGCTTTAGTAGCTATTCGCCGTCGTAAATAATAACCAAAAGAGATTGATTTAATCAATCTCTTTTTTAGTAAAAATTGCTAATTTTCCACCAACCTATCAAAAAATGTTATAATTTGATAGGTTAAGGAGAAGAAGATGAAACGTAAATCATTTAATATAACAATGTTAATATTGTTAATTGTCACTGTAATCGGTACTCATACAGTGAGTTTATTTGCTGAAGAAGTAGTTCCAACAGTTGAAAATGAAACTACTCAACAACAAAATACAACTATTGAGGAGCAGCCTACTCCAACAACGCCAGAAAATAGCGTAGTAGAAGCACAAGCCCCAAAACAAGAAGATAAAAATCAAGTTGAAGAACAACAAGACTTTAGTGTTAGTATTGAACCGACAATACAAACTTATAGTGATTATCCAGAAACAACAGAGAAAATTGACAATTCGCACTCTGAAGCTAAAAATAATGCTGGATTAAATCAAATTGTTGTCAACCAAGGACGTAGTGCTAGTAACTATAATGATGATAATACAACTATTATTGAAGGAAAAATAGTCAAAACTACACCAACTGTTTTTACGACATTAGGTGGAGCTAACCATTTAGTGCCTTTTTACAATGCACTAGATGATGCTATTAATCAATCTAATCCAGTACCAATTAGTGGTGCTAGTTATGATGGATGGTATTTATCAACAACACAAGTTGATGATAATTACTATGCTAATGTAATAATTGGTGGATTAAATTGTTATGTTAATATAAAAGATATTCAAATCATTCCTAGTAGCTTATTAAAAGCACGTAGTTATTATCAAAGAACTGGTAATGATTGGACTTATTATGAAGCTAATGATCCAATTACTAGTGATCAATATACAACTTACGATTTAGGTAATGCACCAAGTCAAGCGGTAGAAGGAACAAAATATGTCTTAAATACTAGTGAAGTATATCAACCGCTAGATGGTGGAGTTAGTTTTTCCACTTTTAATTATTTCCAAAATTTACCAGGAAGAGCAACAACAAGTTATACAGCGCAACAATTTCAAAGTTATTTAGCGCATGTTGGTAAAACTAATTCACAATATTATAATGCAACTAGTTCCTTTATTGATGCACAAAATCATAAAGGAGTAAATGCTCTATTATTATTTGCGATGGCAAATCATGAAAGTTATTATGGAACTAGTTATTATGCACGTACTTGTTATAACTTTTATGGACGTGGTGCTTATGATTCTGATCCAGATCAGGCTTGTAAAATTGTTGGATTTCCGTCAGCTTATGATGGAGCTGCAGCCCAAGCATACTTTTTAAGCAATGACTTTTTTGATGCACTAGATTGGCGTTATTATGGTTCTCATCCTGGAGATAAAACTAGTGGGATGAATGTTAAGTATGCATCAGATCCAGCATGGGGAGCTAAACTAGCTGCTCACATGCAAGAAGTAGATAATTACTTAGGTAAAAAAGATTATAATCGTTTCTCTTTAGCTCTTAGTAGTCGAACTCCAATTTATACTGATGCTAGTTTGAGTACAGGTCAATTAATTACTGGTAATAATAAACCTAATCAACAATATTATACAACTAAAGGAATTCCGGTAATTGTTACTAATAAAGTAAGAAATAGTTATGCAATTCAATTAGATACTGGTAGAAATACTGGTAGTGGTCAACAAATGTATGCGATTATGGCTAAGCACGGTAGTTTCCCTAACTATGATGGATTAAGTCCTTATGGAGCATATGTCGGAAATAATGTTAGTAGTTTTTGTGTTAATTATACAAATCACCGTGCTAATGAAGGATATGTAAGTGGAGGACTTTCGTTCTTAAACCACCAAAATTATGTATCTCCTTCTTTAGTCAATGATCCTGATAGTGATAAACCGTTATATGGGAATACGGTAACAGGGCCAATTGCTTATAGTGTTTACCAAAATGGTCGTTGGTTAGATATTGCTGGTAATAATACTGTAATAGGTGATGTTAATAGTGATGCACCAATTACAGCATTAACAATTGATAATAAAATCGGTAAAGATAATCTTCCTTTTAGAACTCATGTTAGTTATGAAGGATGGAAAGATAATAGTACTGATTTAGGTATTAATGGTAGTGATACATTTAGTCAAGGGATTGAAGCGATTCAAATTGATCCAGAAAAAGAATATCTAGATCAATTTGATGTTTATTATCGAGTTCACTCTAAAACTTATGGATGGATGGATTGGGCGAAAAATGGTAATATTAGCGGAAGTTATGGTAAGAGTGCCCCAATTAATGCGATTCACATTAAAGTAGTACATAAAGCAGATCATGTGTCTTTACCAATGACTCGTCCTTATCAAGGAGATGAGTTTTTATATCAAACCCATGCTGCTTTTGTTGGTTGGTCAACAATGCTTAAAAGTGGACAAGCAATAAACAATCCGTCAAGTGGAAAACAATTAGAAGCAATTCGTGTTTTCTTACCAACTAATATCCAAGGTGGATTAAATGCTTGGGGATATAGTCAAAATAAAGGTTGGATTAAAGAAGTTCATAATGGTGAAGTAATTGGGACTGTTGGTCAGAGTTTACGTTTAGAAGCTTATGAACTAAACTTAACAGGTAATATTAGTCGTAATTTTGATATAGCTTATCGTAGTTATGTCGATGGCTTTGGTTGGACACCATATACATCTAATGGTGGAGATAGTGGTAGTCAACATATGTCTGCACCAATGTTATCAACAGAAGTTAGTTTAGTTACTAAAGGAACTAAACTAAATCCTCAAGGTAAAAGTTTAGTTAATGAAATGTTTAAAGCTAAAGGACATGTTCAATATCAAGGTTGGCAACAAGAACAATATCCAGGGATGATGATTGGGACAGAAGGTCAAGAATTGAGAATGGAAGCCATTGAAATTGATAATAACCTAGGAAATGATAGTCATATTAACTATCAAGCCCATGTCCAAAACCAAGGTTGGCAACCATGGAAGAGTGATGGACAAGTAGTAGGAACTACCGGTCAAGGATTGAGAATGGAAGCCATTAAAATTTCATTAACAGGTTCAGCTAGTCAATATTATGATGTTTATTATCAAGCGCATGTCCAATACCAAGGTTGGCAACCATGGGTAAAAAATGGTGCTATTGCTGGAACTACTGGTCAAGAATTAAGATTAGAAGCACTACGCATTAAAATTGTGCTAAAATCTAATTACCAATATGTTATAAATAGAAATAGACAACAAGGAGAATAAACGTGGCTAAAGCTGTAGAAAAAAAGAAACCTAGTTTATTAAATCGAATTATCACATGGATTTTAGTAGTAATTATTATTGGTGCTACTGCAATGTTAGTTCCAGAATTATATGCTTTATATCGAGAATGGCAATTGAAGCACAATTACAATGGTATGGTAGTACGTGATGCTGGAGATGGTGAGGTAATTATTGATCCGGATTGGGAGCAATTAAAAGCTCAAAATGAAGATATAGTAGCTTGGATTGCTGTACCTAATACGCCAATTAACTATCCTATATTACAAGGTCCTGATAATGAGTTTTATCTAGATCATGCAAGTAATAAAGAGAAAAATAAATTTGGATCAATCTTTTTAGATAGTAAAGCTAATCCAGATTTTAGTGATGATAATACATTAGTATATGGTCATAACGTGTCTGGTAATAATTCGATGTTTTCAAAATTAACAAATTTTTTAAATCCAGAATTTTTCCAAGCAAACCCTAATTTCTACATTTTAACACCAAATGGTAAATTTCAATGCCAAATCCTTACAATTAATCGTTTATTAGATAGTTCCAAAAGTTATGATACTCAATTTAGCAATCCACAACAAGTCGTGGACTTGGTGGAACAAAACCGTGCTGAAGCACAACTTAAAAGTGAAGTTCCATTTGTATTAGGCGATAAGTTGGTTACATTATCAACTTGTGATTTAAACTTTGGATTAGAATCAGAACATAGAATAATCCTAACTGCTAAATTAGTACCATACGAAGGTGAAGTTAAAATGAAAATAACATAAAAAAATGAGAGATTTTATCTCTCATTTTTTACTACTTTTGCTTTAGAAAATATGGAATTGTTAAGTAATGTTCATATATTGGATTTGAAGCAAACACCATACCAAATGTTCTTATAAAGTTTGTTTCGTCTGCATTAAGATCTAAATCTTCATTAACCATTTTTTCAATAAGTTCTTTATAAAAATCATTTGCATCATAAATGTCAAGTAAATAGTTAATTCCAGATTCAAAATCCCCTTCTTTGATCCACATAAATGCTAGTGCAATCTCCATTTCAGTTGCTACTTCTTGATAAAAATCAATTAATTTTTCTAAAGATTTTCGTTTGTCATAATATAGATAAAGGCCTGGTATTACATATCTAACACCCATATTATCATTGGGATTTAATTTTAATATTAGCTCGAAATATTTCAATGCTATTTTATACATTCCTGCATCACATGCTGATTGAGCGATATGCAGTAAACAACGCATATAAGGTCTTGTTTCGAAAATGCCATACATTCTTCCTGGTTCATAAATATTTTCTTTTTTTAGTTTTCGCTTCTCGGCTCTTTCAAGTTCTTGTAATTTTTCAACGGCAAAATAAGGCGGATAATCATTAATTATCAGTAATATTTTTGCATCAAGATGATCTGGGTTTAAAGCAAGACATTTCTCTAATAATTCATCTTGCTTATCTAAATCATTAGTCTCTAATGCATCAAAATAATAATCTTCAGCCTCATCTAATTTTTTAAGTTCTTCGTCAGTAAATTGTTTCATTCTTCCTCCCTACTATATTATAACACAAGCACAAAGCGATTTTTTATGATATAATATTATTGTTATGGTGGGGTAGCCAAGTGGTAAGGCATGGGACTGCAACTCCCTGATCGTCGGTTCAAATCCGATCCTCACCTCCAATATTTAATCTTATGTTCTGAGTCACTAAGTGACTCTTTTTTAATTTTTAGTCAATAAATATAGTATAATATTTAAAAAGGAGCTAGCGTGAATAAGGAGATTGAAGCTTTAAGTCAACAAGAATATCAATATGGCTTTAGCGATGAACGTGAAAACGTATATCAAACCAACCGGGGTTTAAGTGAAGAGATTGTTAGAGAAATATCAAAACAAAAAAATGAACCTGAGTGGATGTTAGATTTAAGATTAAAGGCATATCACAAGTTTTGTGAAATGCCGATGCCAAGTTGGGGTCCTGATTTAGCTAATTTAGATTTTGATAACACTATTTATTACGTTAAAGCAACTGATAAAGTGGAAAAAAGTTGGGATGATGTTCCTGAAGATGTTAAACAAACTTTTGAAAAATTAGGTATTCCTGAAGCAGAAGCTAAATATTTAAGTGGAGTATCTACACAATATGATAGTGAAGTAGTATATGAGAATATGCTAAAAGAAGTAGAAGAAAAAGGAATAATTTTTATGGACACTGATAGTGCCCTTAAAAAATATCCAGAATTATTCAAAAAATATTTTGCTAAATTAGTACCAATGAGTGATAATAAATTTGCGGCACTAAATACAGCTGTATGGAGTGGTGGTACTTTTATCTATATACCTAAAAATGTTAAATTAGATATGCCATTGCAAGCGTACTTTCGAATTAATACGAAAGATATGGGTCAATTTGAACGTACACTTATAATTGTTGATGAAGGAGCAGATGTTCATTATTTAGAAGGGTGTACAGCTCCTAACTATAGTTCTGATTCACTGCATGCGGCTGTTGTTGAAATATATATTAAAGATAATGCGCATTGTCGTTATACGACAATCCAAAACTGGTCTAATAACGTATATAATTTAGTAACTAAACGTGCTAAAGTAGAAGCTAATGGCCATATGGAATGGATCGATGGTAATTTAGGAAGTGGAATTACGATGAAATACCCATGTTGTATTTTAAATGGAGATAGTGCCAAAGGCACATGTATTTCTGTTGCGTTTGCTAAGGGTCAACAAATTCTCGATGCTGGAGCTAAAATGATTCATTTAGCGTCGAATACATCAAGTAAAATTATTTCTAAATCAATCGGTCATAATGGTGGAGAAGTAAGTTATCGGGGAATTGTTAGACATGCAAAAAATGCGATAAACGCCAAGAGTAGCATTGAATGTGATACGATATTAATGGATGATAAATCTAAGAGCGATACAATTCCAATTAATATTATTGATAATGATACTTCAAGTATTGCCCATGAAGCAACTGTTAGTAAAATTAATGATGAACAATTATTTTATTTAATGAGTCGTGGGCTTAGTGAAGAGCAAGCAACCCAGATGATTATTATGGGCTTTATTGATGAATTTAGTAAAGAATTACCAATGGAATATGCGATGGAATTAAACCAATTAATTAATTTAGAGATGGAAGGAAGTATTGGATAATGCTTTTAAAAAAAGCATTACAATCCGGACTAATGTTAGCTATATGTATGATGTTAGTCCTAACGTTCCAACATTTTGGTTTACAATCAAATATTTATTTTATGGGAATTGGTGCAATTGTGACGATCAATCTAGCCAAAGATCAAGGTTTACGTTCAGGAATTGAACGATTAGTTGGTTGCATTAGTGGTGGAATTATCGGATTATTATTTATGATTGTATACAATCAAGTAAATATAATTTATATTGCACCAATTCTATGTTTTATTGGCGCAGTCATATTAGTATTATTTAATGGTAAGATTAATAATCAAAGTGGAACATTAGAAGCATTAATTATGTTTGCCACTTTGATTACTAATATTGGAACTGCGAATAATATTTATCAATATACTATTCTAAGAATTATGGATACCTTGATTGGATTTGTAGTAGGTGTAACAATTAATAAATTAATTTTTAAAAATTATTAAGGAGTAAAATTATGAATATAAATAAAAAAACAATTAGAGATGTAGAAGTAAATGATAAAAAGGTATTAGTTAGAGTTGACTTTAATGTACCGCTTAAAGATGGAATAATTCAAGATGATAACCGTATTATTCAAGCATTACCGACAATCAAATACTTAATTGACAATAATGCTAAACTAATTTTATGTTCACACTTAGGGAAAGTGAAAACAGAAGAAGACAAAGCGACTAAGAGTTTAGCACCAGTAGCTAAACGTTTAGCAGAATTATTAAATCAAGATGTAGTATTTATTGATCAAACTCGAGGAGAAAAATTAGAAACAGCAATTAATAATTTAAACCCAGGTGAAGTATTAATGTTTGAAAATACACGTTTTGAAGATGTTGATGGGAAAAAAGAAAGTGGTTGTGATCAAGAATTAGCTAATTACTGGGCTAGTCTAGCTGATATGGTAGTGATAGATGCCTTTGGGACAGCGCACCGAGCACACGCTTCAAATGTAGGAATTAGTAATGCTAGTGATATTGCTGTTAGTGGATTTTTAATTGAAAAAGAAATTGACTTTTTAAATAATGCCTTAACTAATCCTAAACATCCATTTGTCGCAATTGTTGGTGGAGCTAAAGTTAGTGATAAAATTGGGGTAATTAAACAATTATTAACTAAAGCTGATTATGTATTAATTGGAGGAGGAATGGCTTATACATTCCTTAAAGCGCAAGGTTATAATATTGGAGATTCTATTTGTGAATTAGATAAATTAGATGTTGCTAAAGAAATTTTAAGTTTAGGAAAAGATAAAATTATTTTACCAATTGATGTAAAACTTAATAATCAATTTGCTAATGATGGAGATATAAAAGTAGTTAGTTATGATCAAATACCTGATGGATATGAAGGATTAGATATTGGTGATCAAACTATCGAATTATTTGCTAAATACATAAAAACTGCCAAAACTATTGTATGGAATGGGCCAATGGGAGTATTTGAATTTAGTAATTTTGCTAAAGGAACTAATAGTGTTTGTGAAGCAATTAAAGATAATCCAGAAGCGATATCAATTATTGGTGGAGGAGATAGTGCAGCAGCAGCGATTAGTTTAGGATACCAAGATCAATTTAGTCACATTTCTACTGGTGGTGGGGCTAGTTTAGAATTTTTAGAAGGAAAAGATTTACCAGGAATTAGTTGTCTAGATAATAAATAACAATGATTGTCTAAAAGTGATATAATAATTTATATAAGGAGCAAGATATGAGTACTTTTGATATGATTTTATGTGGAGTTATAGTTGTATGTGTAATTGGGATTATTGCATTAATCTGTTTAATTGTTAAAGCTAATAAAAAAATTAAACAATTAAATGGTACTGCTAAAGTAAAAACAAAACCAAGCAAACAACAAGTACCAAACTACCAACAACCACAACAACAACCAATGGCTAGTCCAATGATGAACCAAGCTGGAATGCAACAACCAGTTCAACCACAACCAGTTGTGCAACAACCTGCTAATAACATGCAGCCACAAATGGTTAATCCAACGATGAATCAAGTAGGAATACAACAACCAACGCAACCACAACCAGTTGTGCAACAACCGATGCAACAGCCAGTTCAACCTCAAATGACACCACAAAATCCAAATAATATGCAACCACAAATGGAGATGACACAACAACTTGATGTAGTTAATAACCAACCTGATCAAGGTGTTAATCCTACTCCAGTTCAATAACTTGAAAGTCAAAGTTTAAAACTTTGACTTTTTTAGTTTAATTGGAATATTTACTCCGCATTTATAAAATTGTGCTACAATAATTTAAAAAGGAGGGCTTATGAATAATACGGAAAAGCAAAAAATGAGTTTTATTGAAAAAGTTGGAGCTAAATTACCTAATATTAATATTATTTTTTTAATCTTAACATTAGTAGTAATTGTTCTATCTTTCTTTATGCAAGGTGAGTATAACTTTAGGACTGCACCACAAGTGGAAGTATTTAACTTCTTATCAGTTAGTGGATTTGATTGGATTATCCATAATATGAAAGATAATTTTGTTAAATTTGCTCCACTAGGACTTATATTAATTAGTGTAATTGGGACAGGTGTTGCAGAAAAAACTGGATTTTTTGGTGCACTAATTAAACGTTTAGGATTAAAAATTAGTGATAAACTTTTAATCCCAATTACGATCTTTTTAGGGGTAATGAGTTCAATTGCGAGTGATGTTGGATACATTATTTTATTACCACTTGCTGGTTTATTATTTTTAGGGTTAAATAAAAATCCATTATTAGGGATTATTGCTGCATTTGCTGGAGTTAGTGCAGGATTTGGAGCTAACTTATTCCCTACGCCAGGAGATGCCTTATTAGGAGGAATTACACGTGAAGCGATTGATGCTAACGGAATTCCATTTGCCCTTAGTGACGTAACAATGAATCTATATTTTATGATTGCATCAACATTCTTATTATCGTTAGTGGGATGGTTTATTACTGTTAAATTTGTTAAACCATTCTTAGATAAACGAAGTTATATTGTGCCAAATGAATTTAAAGAAGAACATTCTAGTCATAATAGTGAGGTTGAAAATAAAGCCTTAAACTATGCTTTGATTAGTTTAGTCATTTATATAATCATTGTAGCGATCTTATATTTTACAGGATGTTTAAATGCACCACTAGATGCTAAAGGTCATGTAATCTTAAATGGACAAGGTGAAGTAGCTAAGTATAGTAACTTATTATTAGATAATTTAATTGTCTTTATGGTCTTTGCCTTCTTAATACCTGGATTGGTGTATGGATTTGTTACAGGTAAAGTACGTAAAGGTCGAGATTATATTCGTTTAACTGAAGAGGGATTTAAAGATAATGCTGGAATTATTTTAATAGCCTTTTTTGCCGGGAACTTTATCAATATTTTTACCCAAACTGGATTAGGTAAATTAATTGCTAGTTCTGGAGCTGAGTTTTTACAAACTTCAGGATTAAATAATTATCCAATCTTATTATTAATTGCATTTATCGTACTTACAGCTATTATTAATTTATTTATGGGAAGTGCGTCAGCTAAATGGTTAATTTTAGCACCAATTTTTGTCCCATTATTATATCAAGCAAATAATCAATTAACACCAGATATTATTCAAGCTGCTTATAGAATTGCTGATAGTTCTACAAATATTATTACCCCATTAATGTCATATATGCCAATTATCATAATTTTAATTCAAAAATTTGATAAGAAATTTAATATTGGAACAATGATTCAAGTCATGGGTAAATATTCCATTGGATTCTTAATTAGTTGGACATTATTATTAATTGTTTTCTAT
>ERZ1034949.1459-NODE-1459-length-10542-cov-32.122342_pt1 | contig 10542 bp, 7 predicted proteins | sample MGYA00520590_ERZ1034949 | MGnify/ENA primary metagenome ERZ1034949 (study PRJEB33766, sample SAMN09781752) | gut metagenome | biome: gut microbiome | host: Homo sapiens | place: Madagascar | study: EMG produced TPA metagenomics assembly of the PRJNA485056 data... | reverse complement strand
TCTTATGTTCTTCTGTCCTTATGTTCTTATGTCTCCCGCGTTAGCGGCTGCCCAGCCACGCTATGGCGTCAGCACATTCCCACAGCAGCCACAGCGAGCCGAGCGAGCGATTTTCCCCCCGGAGCAACAAAAAATCCGCACTCCCGCAACTGAAAATCCGCCCGCGCACAACATACTTCGGCATTTAATATTAACTTTGCAGCGCACATGGTACGTCCTTGACAAAGCACTGTGCCAAATGTGACAATAAAAATTATAAAACAATAGAGCTGACACCCGCAACTAAACTGAGATGCACCAACGCCTCACACGCACATATATATATATTATAGGTGTGCTCGTAGCCCTTGCGGCCACGGGCAATGTGGCATGGGCGCAGCAGGACCCCGCATTGTCGCACTACTGGCTGGTTGAACCGCAGTTTAACCCCGCTGCCGTGGGACGCACTCCGCAACTCAACATCAACGCGGCCATGCAGACTCATGCCGCTGGCTACGAGGACGGCGGCTCTACCATGTATGCCGGGGCCGACATGGCCTTTCAGTTGGGCAAGACACGGCACGGCGTGGGGGTGTACTTTATGAACGATGCTTTCGGCTTGTTCAGCCACAAGCGGTTCAGCGTGCAGTATGCTTACCACTTCAAGCTGTGGGGCGGCACACTGAGCATCGGTGCCGAGGCGGACATGCTGAACGAGAGTCTTAAAGGTTCCAAGGCTGACCTTGGCGATGCCAACGACCCGGCTTTTCCCACTACCGACCTTGACGGATCGAAGTTTGATGCCTCGGTGGGCCTGTACTACGCGCACCGGCGCTGGCAGGTGGGACTGGCCATGCAGCACGTGACTTCGCCCACGGTGACGATGGGCGAAACGAACGAACTGAAGGTAAAAGCTTTATATAATTTGACGGCGGCATACAATATTCGGTTGCGAAGTCCGTTATTTACTATAACACCCTCTACCATGTTGCGCTACGATGGCACGGCTTTCAGGGCGGACATTACGGCGCGGCTGCAGTATGCGCATCAAAAGAAGCGGTTGTACTGCGGCCTTGGCTACAGTCCGCAACACTCGGTGACGGGCTTTGTGGGGGGCATGTTTCATGGTGTGGACCTTGGATACTCGTACGAGGCTAACACTTCGGGTATGGGGCTGGGCGCCGGACAGCACGAAATTACACTGGGCTACCGCCTGGACCTTAACCTTGGCAAGAAGGGACGGAACTTGCACCGTTCGGTGAGGTGGCTGTAGCGAGCTTGTCAATGCGTTAATAGGTTAATATGTTAATAAGCTGGGCGGACGCCGTAGCGTGGCTTGGCAGCCGCTAACGCGGGAGACATAAGAACATAAGGACATAAGGACATAAGGCCGCTGCGCGGCTAACGGCCACGGACTAACGTCCGCGTGGCCGCAAGAACATAAGGGCTGACGCCGTAGTATGGGTGTTGAAGCGCTTACCGCGGAAACATAAGGACATAAGAAGGAAAGCAAGCACAAATGGGGGCGAGGCGTCCCGCCTCGGTGAATCCGCTTGTGCAACAGCTTTGTTTCCCGACGCGGGACGCGTCGCCCCCATTTGTGCTTGCGCTTCTTGCAGCGCATTTCACAAAATGGTCTCGCAAAAAAATCTCATGCACACTATATCTATATAATACACATAAAACGCGTTGGCAGAATTAGCAAACAAGTTGACAAGTTAGCCCAAGATTCCGCCAACGGGTTATAAACACCATTAGTACTTACAACTACTGTATGTTACACAAAATAGCAAATATACTCGCGGCTCTTGCCCTGTGCGGCCTGATGGCATCGTGCATGGGCAGCGGCAGAGCCATGATGAGCGGCGGCGAGGTGACCGGCGCACGCGGTGCCTCGTTTAACGAACCGACACCCTACGGCATGGTGGAGGTGAAACGCGGCTACCTGAAGGTGGGTCTCGAAAAGAATGACTCGCTGTGGGGCACGGTGACATCACAAAAGGACATCTCGGTGGACGGGTTCTGGATGGACCAAACCGAGGTGACTAACGGCATGTACCGACAGTTTGTGGAGTGGGTGCGCGACTCTATCATTCGCGAAAGACTGGCCGACCCGCAATATGGCGGCGATGAAACGTACAAAATTGAGGTGGACAGAAACGGCGACCCCGTGAAACCGCACCTTAACTGGGCTAAACCGCTGCCGCGCAAACCTAACGAGGACCAGGAACGCGCCATTAACAGTGTGTACTACACGCACCCCATTGACGGCACGCGCATGATTGACACCAAACAGCTTAACTACCGCTACGAGGTGTTTGACTACGAAAAGGCCGCGCTGCGCAAATACCGGCTCGACCCTAAGGAGCGCTCGCTCAATACTGACCACCCTGCCGACCCCGACGAGGTGGTGATGATATCGAAGGATACGGCTTATGTGGACGATAACGGACAGATTGTGCGACAGACTATCGAACGGCCGCTCTCGAGTCTTTACGACTTTCTGAACACTTACATCGTGCCCGTGTACCCCGACACGACGGTGTGGGTGAACGACTTTTCAAATGCCAACAACGAGCAGTACATGAAGCTCTACTTTTCGTCGGCCAACTACAACGACTACCCCGTGGTGGGTGTGTCGTGGGAGCAGGCCGAGGCTTTCTGCGCCTGGCGCACCAACTATCTGCTCAAGGGCATGGGGCCACAGGCCAAATTTATTCAGCGCTACCGCCTGCCTACCGAGGTGGAGTGGGAATATGCCGCACGCGGCAAGGAGGGTAACCCCTATCCGTGGCAGGGCATGGAGTCGAAGAGCCAGGACGGCTGCTACTATGCCAACTTTAAGCCCGACCGCGGCAATTATACCGACGACGGCAACCTTATTACCTCGCGCGTGGGCATCTATGGTGCCAACTCTAACGGCTTGTTCGACATGGCGGGCAACGTGGCGGAATGGACCAGCACGGTGTACACCGAGGCGGGTGTGGACGCCATGGCCGACCTTAATCCGCAACTGACCTACAATGCTGCCAAGGAGGACCCCTATGTGCTGAAGCGCAAGAGTGTGCGCGGCGGTTCGTGGAAGGACCCCATGTCGTACATTCGCTCGGCATGGCGCACGTGGGAGTATCAAAACCAGCCGCGCTCGTACATCGGTTTCCGCTGCGTGAGGTCGAAGGCTAACACGACAAGTGCAACTAACAATGGCAAGAAGAAGAAATAATGAGCAAGATTAACATAGTAGTCCGCTTGCAACACTGGATGGATAGTGTGCCCGGACAGACGTTCCTTAATTATGCCTACTCGTGGGGTGCATCAATCGTAATTCTTGGTGCGCTGTTCAAACTGACTCACCTGCCGGGCGGCAACTTTATGCTTTTTATGGGTATGGGCACCGAGGTGGTGGTGTTCTTCCTCTCGGCCTTTGACCGTCCCTTCGACAAGGATGAGATTGGCAAGGAACTGCCGCACGACTATGAGACTGACGAGGAGATAGCCGCACGACTCGGCTTGACTGACGACGACGAGGAGGCTGACGACACTGACGAGGATACCATTGAGGATACTACTGCTGATGAGGCAGCCGAGGCGGCTGCTCAACCCGCGGCTGCTCAACCTGCTGCGGTTCAACCTGCGGCTGCTCAACCTGTGGCTCAGGGCATGAGTGGTGTGGTGTTTGTGGGTAGCGGTGCTGCCGCTGCACCAAGCACCGCTGCTACATCTGCTACTGTTGACGGGGGTGGTAATGCTGCGCCCGAAACGGCAGCTGCTACGGCTGCTACACCGAATGCGGCCGAGGCGGCACAGGCTGCCATTGCGGCTGCCACGCCGGCTGGCGCCCAGCCCTTTGACGCTGAAGCTAAGCGGTTGGCAGAAATCATACGGTTGGCAAACGATGAGCTGCTTCGACGCGCACAGGCGGTGCTCTCGCCCGAAATGGAGGAGGCTACGCAGGCATACATTGCTAAGTTGCGCACACTGGCTGACACCTTTACCAAGGTGGACGAGCAGAGCGCACGTCTGGCTCACGACAGTGAGGAGATGGCGCAGCTTAACCGCACGCTCACGGCTATCAACAAGACTTATGACTTGCACTTTCAGAGTATCAGCAAGCAGGTGGGCACTATCGAGCAGATCAATGAGGAGACGCGCCAGCTGGCGAAACGCATTGAGGAGCTTAATGGTGTGTACCGCCGCATGATTGACGCCATGGCGGTGAATATGCCGAAGCAGGCGGAGTAAATCGGGCTTGTGTGACTTGTTGATGTGACGTTGTTCTTTGCTTTGCGCTTTGTGCGGGGACAGATTGCTTTGCGCTTAGCGCGGAAACAGGTTGTTTTGCGCTTACCGCGGAAACATAAGAACATAAGCTACATAAGAAACATAACTTTGGTATGGGGGCTGCGCCCCATACTATAAGAAACATAAGGGCTGACGCCGTAGCATGGCATGGCAGCCGCTAACGCGGAAAACATAAGAACATAAGAGCATAAGGACATAAGGCCGCTGCGCGGCGGACGGCCACGGACTGACGTCCGCGTGGCCGCAAGAACATAAGGGCTGACGCCGAGGATTATGAGTTGATATGCTAATGGGCTGACGCCGAGGGGTATGGGTTGAAATGCTGAAAATATCCCGACGCGAGACGCGTCGCCCCCATTAGAGCGCAAATCCCTGGCATAACACAGTGCTTTCCCTGGTTTCAAGTCGCCCCCATTAGAGCGCAAATCCCTGGGCATAACAGTGCTTTCCCTGGTTTCAAATATGCTTTTGAACCTGTCAATATGATAGGAAACGCAAGCACGTTATTGCGGCCTGCCCACGCCAAGCGAAGAATTTGAATATATAATAACATTACTACAGATGTCTGTAAAGAAAAGACCGGTATCTCCACGCCAAAAGATGATTAACTTGATGTATATCGTGTTAATGGCTATGTTGGCGCTCAATGTGTCGAGTGACGTGCTGAAGGGCTTCACCATGATTGGCGAGAGCCTGAAGCGCACCACTGGCAATGCCATGAAGGAGAACCAAGCGCTCTACGCTGACTTTGCCGAGGCCATGAAAGGTAATCCGGCAAAGGTGAAGCCATGGTACGACAAGGCCATGGAGGTGAAACGCATGAGCGACTCGCTATACAACTTTGCCGGCGAACTGCGTATGGCCATTGCCCGTGAGGCTGACGGCAAGGACGCTGACCCCGACAACTTGCAGAATAAGGAGGACCTTGAGGGCTCTAACCGCGTGATGCTGGCTCCGGCACGGGGCAAGGGCAAACAGCTGTTCGATGCCATCAACTCGTTCCGCAACCGCATTCTGGCTCTCGTGACCGACCCGCGGCAAAAGGCTATCATTGCCTCGAACCTGTCGACTGATGTGCCCCGCAACGAGAACACGGTGGGCAAGAACTGGCAGCAATATATGTTTGAGGAGATGCCCTCGGTGGCTGCGGTGACGATGCTGGCCAAGTTGCAGAGTGATGTGCGCAAGGCTGAGAACGAGGTGGTGCACACGCTGCTGGCTAACATCGACTTGAAGGATATACGCGTGAACCAGCTTAACGCCTATGTGTCGGCCGAGGCTACCACGCTGTACCCCGGCGAGCAGTTCCGCTCTAAGATATTTATGGCGGCTGTTGACACGACGCAGCGCCCCGAGATATATGTGAACGGCCGGCGCATTGCGGCCGACGGCTCTTACAACTTTACGGTGGGTGGCCCGGGCCAGTACAGTTTTTCGGGCTACATACTGATGCCTAATGCTGCGGGCGATGTGATACGCCGCAACTTTACGCAGAAGTATAATGTGATAGCACCGCCCACGGGTGCCACTGTGGCGGCTGACTTGATGAATGTGCTCTATGCGGGCTTTGACAACCCCATCAGTGTGACGGCTGCGGGCGGCAATGCTGGTGTGCACTTGACCATGACGGGCGGCTCGCTTGTGCAGCGCGGCCCTGGCAAGTATACGGCACGTCCGGCCAAGGTGGGCGAACACGTGACCTTTACGGTGAGCGGCACGGTGAACGGCAAGGCGCAGAATATGGGCCAGTTTACCTTCCAGGTGCGCAAACTGCCCGACCCGACGGCCTTTATACAGGTGGGCGCCGACCGCTTTAGGGGTGGCCGCATAGCCAAGGGGAGCATTATTGGTGCTCATGGCCTGGGGGCTGCCATTGACGACGGGTTGCTCAATATCCCGTTCAGGGTGCTGAGTTTTGAAACGGTGTTTGCCGACCGCATGGGCAACTTCCGCCCCGAACCCTCGGCGGGTGCCAACTTTACCGAGAACCAACGTAACTTGATGCGCGAGCTGCGCCGCGGCCAGCGTTTCTACATATCGAAGGTGCGTGCCATCGGTCCCGACGGCATTGCGCGCAACCTTAACGGTAGTCTCGAAGTGATAGTAAATTAACACAACCTCATGAAAAAGATATTTGCCCTTGTACTGCTGCTCTGTGCTACAGCTTATGCTGATGTGGCCCAGGCTCAGCCGCCACGCCGGCGCGCTGAACAGCAGGCTCGACAGGAACAACAACTCAACGCGCCGCAAGGCAGCGCATACCGCGAGTTTCCGACCGCACAGACCATGCCGGCTGATGCGGCCTGGCGACGCGACTTGTACCGCACCATCGACTTGAGCAAGGAACAGAATGCGGTGCTCTACTACCCTACCACACCGCAGGACGGACGCGAGAATTTATTTACGTACTTGTTTAAGTTGCTGCTGCGCAAGCAAATCAAGGCTTACGACTATAAGCTTGATGGCAACGAGGACTTTTCGGCCAAGAACGAGGTGACGGCCAAGCAGTTGATGGACCGCTACCACATCTTTTACGAGTCGAAGGGTGACAAGGTGCGTGTGAACGATGCTGACATTCCGTCGGACGAGGTGAAGGCTTACTTTGTAAAGGAGAGTACTTACTACGACCAGCATACGGCTACTTTCCGCAGTCAGGTGACGGCGCTCTGCCCTGTGCTGAAACGCGGCGATGCTGACTTTGGCGGCGAGCTGGCGCAGTACCCCATGTTTTGGGTGAAGATGAGTGACATTGCGCCTTATCTGGGCAAGCTGATGCTGATGGGCTCGTCGCTGAATAATGCGGCTATGATGTCGGCCGACGACTTTTTTACAATGAAGTGTTACAAGGGCAACATTTACAAGGCTGTGAATTTGCAGGACCGCTTGCTGTCGAACTATTGCACGGACGACTCTGCGGTAATTCGCGAACAGAGGCGCATTGAGAAGCAGCTGGTTGATGTGCAGGAGCACGTTTACGGACGCGACAGTGCTTATTATGCCAAGCTGCGTGCCGACTCGCTGGCGCAGGCGGCGGCTGACTCGTTAGCTGCGGCTGGCAAGGCTTCGCGCACAAGCCGGCGCACATCTACTTCGCGTCGCACGTCGAGCACGCGCCGCACAAGCTCTACTAAGGTGTCGTCTGGCAGCTCTACGAAGCAGAGCAAACCGGCCAAGACGAAATCACGCCAGCCTAAGGCTTCAACCGGCAAATCGTCGGGCGGTGGCTACTCTGTACGCCGCCAGAGGCATTGAGGAAGCAAGGTTATGAGAGGTTTTGAGGTTATAAGGTTATGAGGTTATAAAGTAACCTTTGTGTGTTAAGCACGTTATGGTAATCTTTTAACCCTCTACCCCCTTTAGCCCTCTAACCCCTTTTAACCCTCGAACCTCTTAACCCGCTACCCCCCGAGCCTATGGTGTCGTTTTGGGGTATTCTATTCGGTGTTATGGTTGTTCGGTGGAAAGTAAACATGCGAACGGACTCAAGCACCGAACGCTACCTCTAATGGGGGCGACGCGTCTCGCGTCGGGAAAAGATGCAGCTATTATTTAGTATAGTTTGTATTTCCCTCCTTTCTCTATCCCGACGCGAGACGCGTCGCCCCCATTAGTGCTTGCGTTTTTTGCAGCGCGTTCCAGGCAACTTAAAATGCTCCAAAAACGGTCGCGCTTTTGATGCCAATTTTGAATACCCTACCTCTAACCTCTTAACCCCCTAACCCAAATTATGAGATATACTGAGGAACGTTATATAAGTCTTCTTACAGACTTTGGATTTAAGCGCATTTTCGGCACGCTGCCTAACAAGGACTTGCTGATAAGTTTCCTTAACTCGCTTTTTAATGGTGAGGAGGTGGTGAAAGATGTGCACTTCCTGAACAGCGAACATGTGGGCGACGTGTATGCCGAACGCAAGGCTATTTTTGACGTGTATTGCGAGAATGAGCGAGGCGAGAAGTTTATTGTGGAGATGCAGAATGCAAAGCAGCACTACTTTAAGGACCGCTCATTGTATTATGCAACCTTTCCCATACGCGAACAAGCTCCAAAGGGACAGGACTGGAACTTTAAGCTGGCACACGTCTACGTGGTGGCTCTGCTCAATTTTGACATGCACGAAGAGGCTTTTGCAAGAGACTCCATCATCCATGATGTGGCGCTGATTGACAAGGAAACCAACAAGGTGTTCAACGAGAAGCTGAGGTTTAAGTATGTGGAAGTAGCTAAATTCAACAAGAACCTGGACGAGCTTGACACGTTGTATGACAAATGGATATATGTGCTGAAGAACCTTGCCCGACTCAACAAGCAACCTGCACACCTGCGCAACGCGGTGTTTGACCACTTGTTTTCGGAAGCCGAAATCGCAAGTTTCACCCATACGGAATTGAAGGAATATGAGGATAGCTTGAAGGCTTACCGCGACATAAAGAACTCGCTTGATACTGCCAAGGACGAGGGACGTGCCGAGGGCATGGCTAAAGGTATAGCTGAAGGTTTGGCTAAAGGTATGGCTAAAGGCATGGCTAAAGGTTTGGCTGAAGGACGGGTTGAGACACTCAACAAAATGGTTAGCGAAATGAAGAGGGAGGGCCTGGGCTATGACTTGATAGAAAAGCTGACAGGACTGACTCAAAAGGATATTGATGCCATACCATAATGTGGCATTGAATAATGATTTTAACAAGGCCATTGCTGCGCGAATGCTGGCAGCAATGGCCTTTACTACAACAGACGTAAGGACATGAAACTGGTCATTGACTCTAAAATACCCTTTATGCACGGCTATGCCGAACTGCTGGGTGATGTGACGTATAAGGCGGGGGCTGAAATTGGTCCCGATGATGTGCGTGACGCTGATGCGCTGATTGTGCGCACTCGCACGCACTGTGACAGGATGCTGCTTGAAGGCTCGAAGGTTCAGTTTATTGCAACGGCTACTATTGGCTATGACCACCTGGACACGGCGTGGCTGAAGGAGGCTGGCATAGCATGGACTAACTGCCCGGGCTGTAATGCTCGCAGTGTGGCACAGTATATTGAGGCTGTGCTGCTGCAACTGGCTGCACACGGGTGCTGGCGCGCGGGGGGTGAACTGCTGCCTGCTACGGCACGGGTGACGCGCGGTGAACTTGACCGCACGGTGTTTGGCGGTTTGACGCTGGGCATTGTGGGTGTGGGCCATGTGGGCACGCAGGTGCTGCTGATGGCTGAAAGGCTGGGATTTAAGGAGGTGCTGCTTTGCGACCCGTTGCGTGCCGCGCACGAGGGGGCGTCGGGACCTGACTTTGTGGGGCTTGACGAGGTGGCTGAAAGGGCTGACGTGGTGACGTTTCATACGCCGCTGACGCGTGAGCCTCAGCCTTATCCTACGTTCCACTTGGCAGGGCGAGAGTTTTTTGGCAAGTTGCGCAAGGGGGCTGTGGTGATTAACAGTAGTCGCGGCGAGGTGGTGGACACTGCTGCGCTGAAGGCTGCCATGAAGGCCGGACGCGTGCGCACGGCAGTGATTGACACTTGGGAGCATGAGCCTGACATTGACCGTGAATTGCTTGACATGGTGTTTGTGGGTACACCGCACATTGCGGGTTACAGCGCTGACGGCAAGGCTAACGGTACACGAATGAGTTTGGAGGCTGTGGCGGGGCATTTTGGATTGGATGCGTCTGCTTTCGAGGCAGTGTCGGCGCCTGAGTTGCCTGAGGGGTTTGCTTATTACCCTGAGGGGGTGGGGCATTTGCTTGCGCCCGAACTGCGGCTTTATGACCCTGTGCGCGACAGTGTGGCACTCAAGCTTTGCCCTGACGACTTTGAACGGCTGCGCGGTAATTACCCGCTGAGGAGGGAGGAAACTCTCTGATGGGCTGATGGGCTGCTAATGTGTTAATATGCTAATGGGCTGACGCCGTAGCGTTGCCTGGCAGCCGCTAACGCGGGAAACAAAAGGACATAAGAACATAAGGACATAAGGCCGCTGCGCGGCTGAAGACCACGGACTATCGTCCGCGTGGCCTCAAGAACATAAGGGCTGACGCCGAGGGGTAAGCTTTTAAGGCGCTTACCGCGGGAACATAAGAACATAAGCTACATAAGAAACATATAAGGCCGCTGCGCGGCTGACGGCCACGGACTAACGTCCGCGTGGCCCAAGAAACATAAGGGCTGACGCCGTAGCGTGGCTGGGCAGCCGCTAACGCGGTAAACAAAAGAACATAAGGACATAAGGGCTGACGCCGTAGCGTTACTATATGTAATACTACG
>ERZ1034949.1458-NODE-1458-length-10543-cov-7.456617_pt1 | contig 10543 bp, 8 predicted proteins | sample MGYA00520590_ERZ1034949 | MGnify/ENA primary metagenome ERZ1034949 (study PRJEB33766, sample SAMN09781752) | gut metagenome | biome: gut microbiome | host: Homo sapiens | place: Madagascar | study: EMG produced TPA metagenomics assembly of the PRJNA485056 data... | reverse complement strand
TCTTGATATAGACTAGCATCTTCTAAAATTTTTACTTGACTCAAATCTTGATTAGCAAATTGTTGATAAAAATCAATTTTATGTTTAATTATATATTCTTGACATTTAATTTGATTCTCAACTGTTGGTGGTAATTTTAAATAAGGATTACCTTTAACATCTTCATGATAATAATAATTAAACAAATTATAAGGTTTTATACTTTCTACAAAAGTTGATTTTCCTGCCCCGATAGGACCGATAATACTAAATATCTCCATCTTTCATCCGTTCTAAATCACTAAATATTTGATCAATTAATAATGCTAATTGTTGGACAATATCATCTTGCTTAGCATCAATTGAATCATTAAATAATTGATCCATTTCCGCTGCAGTTACATTACTAATACCTAAACAATTAAGTACTGCAATAATCATTGTCACTACTTCATTGCTATCACTATCTTCATGCATAATTTCAATTAGTAACATATCTAATAATAAATCTATTAAGAATGAGTGGGCTTTGATATACTCATCTCCATAAACTAAACGGAGTTTATTAACTACAACATTATATTCATGAACAAAAATTTCTTGATACTCATTAATCGTAAAAGGAATAAAACGATAATTCATTAAAAAATCTTGATTTTGTTCAAAAGGAAACACCGCTTTAGCAAATTTAGTAAATAAAAAATTACAAATAAATGGAAAATAATCAAAACTATGATTTTCTTCAATCAATTCATAATCAACATTGGTTGTTAAAATTACTAATTCTGGGTGTTCAACAAAAGGTAATATTGCTTGACTAAGTTGCTTAGCTGTCTCTATATCTACTTGTGTTAAGTTAAAATCAATTAACGTATCAATACTTTTTCTAGCAATTGGAAGGAAATTAATAATTGCTGTTGCTGTAATATTAGGATTATTAATATTACGATTAGCAAAAGCTTGTAATAATTCACTATTAGGATACATTTTTAATAACTCTCTAATATTAAAAATCCGTGTATCAATTAAATCAACATTAATATCGCCACCAGTTTCTTTTTTTATGTCATCGACGATGCGGTCCACCGCATCCTTCGTTTCTTTTAATACTTCTTTAGTTTCTTTAGCTTTTTCCATCACATCATTAGCTGCTCGATGCATCTTAATTTGACGCATCAACATTAATAAATCTGGTGCTAAATTCTCCTTTTTATCTAAATAATCAACTAACGCATAAGCTTCTTCAAAACGCCCAATCGAGAAATAGGCGATCATTAACATCGGTAATGCTTCTAACTCATTAATATTAGGTGTAGTTTCATAATAGAACTCTAATAAATCAATTCCTTTTTCAAAATCTTGATCAACTACTGCTTGAATTCCTTGTTGATATGACTTATTTGTGCGATTATTTAATATTAATTCATCTTTCATAATTATCCTTCCAATATACCTTTGTACCCTATTATAACATTTTTAAAAAATATTATAGTCATGAAATGGTTTTCATTTGTTAAAAAACTAAAAATTAACTGCCAATCTGGTAGTTAATTTCCCTGGTTAATATATTGATATATTGTCTTACATATTTTTCTAATATTATGACGAATATGATCTAGTTGATCAATATATAAATAGTCATCACTAATCAAGTCAAGATAAATAATCTTGTCTTGATCTAGTGTGACTAATTTTGCTTTTTCTTGATAATAATTCTCAAGCACCTTAGCACTAACATCATAGTTATTATTAGCAATTACACAATCAATTTTATGCTTGTTAAGATAGCTATTAATAACGTTAATATGATCTGACACTTGATATTTTTCAGTTTCTCCACGTTGAGTCATTAAGTTACAAATATAGATAATTTTTCCTTGATTTTGATCAAAAGCATCAATTAAATCTTTAAATAATAAATTACAGACAATTGAAGTATATAAACTACCACAACTAAAGATAATCGCATCAGCTTCATTAACAGCTTTTATTACTTCAGGTAAAATACTTACTTCACCTTGGTAATATAATTTACTGATTTTTTCGGGATAGGTCGAAATTTGCGTTTCTCCACAAATTTCTACTCCACTTTCCATTGTTGCACACAATTGTAACGATTCATTACTTATCGGTAAAACAGTATGTTTTACCTTTAACATCTTACAATAAGCATCACAAGCTTTTTTCATATCGCCATACATATCAGTATAAGCTGTTAGAATTAAATTACCAACAGTATGTTTATTTAATTTTTGATCAAAGCGATAATTCATGATTTCTTGTAAACTAGGATCTTCACTTAAAGCAATCGCACAACGACGTAAATCTCCTGGTGCTGGAATATCATAGAAGTTACGGATTTTTCCGGTACTTCCCCCATTATCAGCAACAGTTACTACAGCAGTTAAGTCTAAATCATAGTGTTTTAATTCACTAAGGATGTGGCTTAATCCAGTTCCACCACCAAATAATACTACTTTCTTAGTCATTATTAATCACTCGTTTAATACTTTCTTTATCTAATTGTAAATAATTAATTACATCATTAGCCGGACCACTAGCACCAAAGCGATCAATTCCGATAATATGGTTATGATTATTAACAAAATAATCTAAACCATAAGTTGATGCAAATTCAATGACATAGTTTGTGTCTTTGTTACCAATAATGTGATCAATATATGCTTGTTCTTGGTTAACAAAGACATCAAAACAAGGCATACTAATTACGCGAATATTTCCTAATTCTTTAGCTATCTCTATTGCTAATTGCACTTCACTACCACTAGCAATGATGGTTTTACTATAACTTTCAGGTACATAAATTTCATAAGCACCACGATTAACATTAGCTTGAATTTCATCAATGTTACTTCCTGTAACATTGACTAAATCCTGACGAGTTAAAGCTAAAATATTTGGCGTGTTAGTTGCTAAATAAGCATTTTTTAAACAACATAATGCTTCATTAGCATCACAAGGACGCCATAAATTAACATTAGGCATACTTCTAAACATTGCAATTTGTTCAATCGGTTGATGTGTAGGTCCATCTTCTCCAACATACACACTATCATGAGTAAAGATATAAGTGATTGGTAATTTCATTAAACTAGCAAGTCTAATTGCTGGTTTTAAATAATCACTAAAGACAAAAAACGTTGATACAGCAACAGGACTTTTAGCAAATAAATTAATCCCATTAGCAATCGCACCCATACTAAATTCTCTTACACCATAAAAAATATTTTGTTCATTATTATCAACATTAGTTAAATTACTAGCACTAAGATCAGCACTACCAGTTAACAATAATGGTTCTACTTGACTTAATTGATTTAAACCAATATTACCTGCTTTACGGGTTGCAATTGTTTCTTCAACACCTTCAATAGTCCAATCAACTTTTTCTTGATTAATTAGACGTTGCAATAAACGATATAATTCAGGATTGTTAGTTTTTAGTAATTGTTCTTGTGCTAACCAATTTTCATATAATTGATTAGTATTAGTACTAATTGTATTAAAGTCATTATATACTTCTTCACTTACACTAAAAGGAGTCTCATCTAATTGATAGAATTGTCTTACATTATGATAATCTTCACTACTAAGTGGTGAACCATGCACCTTACTAGTTCCTTGTAGTTGACTACCATAACCGATGGTAGTTTTGACTTCTATTATAACTGGTTTATCTTTAGTTTTAGCTTCATTAATGGCATTATTGATACTACTTATATCTTCACCATTATCAACTTTTAGATAATCCCAACCTTGAGCTGTAAAACGTTGTTTAATATCTTCTGAAAAACTTAAGTTTAAACTACCATCTAATGAGATATCATTAGAATCATATAATACGATTAAGTTATCTAATTGATTATGACCTGCAAAAGAACAAGCTTCATAACTTATTCCTTCCATTAAGTCACCATCACCACATAATACATAAGTATAATTATCAATTAACGTTTGTCCTTGGTTAAATATTTTAGCTAGTTTTTTACTAGCTAAAGCTAAACCAACTCCCATCGCAACTCCTTGACCTAACGGACCAGTGGTTGCTTCAACTCCAGGCACATCTAGATATTCTGGATGTCCTGGTGTTTTTGATGCAATTTGACGAAATTGTTTTAAATCATCAATACTAATATCATATCCTAATAAATGATATAGCGCATATAACATACTAGAACCATGACCTGCACTTAACACAAAACGATCACGGTTAATCCAATGTGGGTGATCTTTAGTCACATTCATATGGTTTTTAAATAAAGTATATAGCATTGGGCTAGCACCCATTGCTATCCCTGGATGTCCTGAATTGGCTTGATTAATCATATCAATTGCTAATCCTCTAATTGTATTAACACTTCTTTCCATAATACTCCTTTTCTATATTATACCAATTACCTAATATTTTATTAAAATATTGAGGTTAATCTGGACCAGTTTTTGCAAAAAAGGGGTTTAATAAATTAGAAAGGAGTACAAAATGATAGAAATATTTTTAATGTTAATTCGTCTTGTATGTCGCAAGACAATACAACTTATAGACGAATTGCTTAAATAAGAAAAAAGGGGGTTAAAGCTCACAGCTCCCCCCTTTTTTCTTTTTTATTTGATAGAAATATTTGAAACTTATGTTTCACTATTATTATACCCCTTTTATTACAATTTTGTAAAAATTCTTACATTTTTGTTGTCGTATAAACGTAATCTTGAGATTAATCTGGACAGTATTTTCAACTATGGGTGTAATAATTAGATATGTAAGTATTATATTAAAGTCAATATGTCTTGTTTGTCGCAAGACAATACAGCTTATAGATGAATTACTTAAATAGAAAAAGCTTAAGCGCTCCCCTTTTTTCCCTCTTATTATGCTAAGAATTACAGAAACATATGTTTCACTATTATTATACCCCTTTTATTATAATTTTGTAAAAATATATAATTCATCTGGATTGAATGTTTTCATTTAATTCCAATCATTATGATCATCGAATTGATGATCAATTTGTTGATCGTTATTTTCGTAAGTTGGTCTAACTGGTGTTTGACCTACTTGCGGATTATTAACAGGCATTTGACCTACTTGTGGATTATTCACAGGTGGTTGTGGTTGATTGTTAACGGGTTGATAACCGTTAGGTTGAATGATCGGACGTGGTTGATTAAGTACGTTCGGATTCATCGGTTGTGATTGTTGAGCTCCATTACCTAAATAGTAAGCATAATAATAAGCATTTTTCGCTTTATTACTACTCATAATATTACCGATAGCTAAGATAATATAGTATACAATACTAATTCCATATCCAAGATAGATTCCTGGTCCATAATAAGTGTAGCCCCTTAGTGATGAAAATAATAAATTAAACACCAACATCGCTGCATTAAAAATGAAGAAACTAGCAGCAATATAATTACCTGTAAATTTATCTTCTTGGCTAAGAGTTATAAAACTAAAGATAATGATAAAAATAGCGAAAACAATAATGATCATGCTAGGAATACCATTTCTCATTCCTAGCATGAACAATGAACTAAGTTGTCCTAAAATATAATTAAATGCATATACAATATTAAATATTGTAAATCCTTTTGCCATAGCTAGTGCTTTACTTAATCCAGGATGTTCTTCATCTACTTGATCTTTTAAGATAAAAGTAGCTGCTACTCCTCCAATCATAATAATATATTGTAATAGTATAAAAATAATGTAAAAAATATAACCACCACTAAAAGCACGGTGAATAATATTGCTTATTACAAAACTAATAATAGAAAATACTAATGTTAAGATTAAAGTTATTTTGTTATTAGAAAATAACGTAAATAAACCAAGTCCAATTCCGATTAGGGTAGTTACTAGTGTTATTAGTGCCAATCCTCCATCAAAGTTATAAAACAATGCAATGATTGTATCGATACAACTAACAATCATTATTAAACTAATACCATAAATCATACTACGTTTATTAATCATAATTCTCCTTATATTAATTATTATTAAATTTTCGTTGATATAATTCATCAACCATTAACGTTCCTTGTGCTACTTGCTTTCTTATCATTTTAAAATGATTACGAAGTGTTTTAGTAATTGAGATAATCGTATTTATTACTAAAAGAAATACTCAATATAGTCACCAAGATTATGCCAAGCTTTTTATCAATAATATCAAATGAAATTAATGCAGAAAATGTAAAAATAAAAATCAACTCTAACACTGTGTAAACTATTTCTATGTTATAGTATTTTATATTAGTAATATAAATATCCTTTGTGTTAATCAATGTTTCAGTCTTTTGTACTTTTTTTAACTTTTGAATTAATTCAATAGTTAAATTATTTCGATGGTTATTTTTTAATTCATAAATATTATTAATACCATCAGGTAACTTAATTAAATTAAGGCTTAATGCCTTTCTTAAAGTTTCATCTCTAAAAGTTTTATCCATTTTTATCCTAACGTAATTTCATTAGTGCTTTATAAGCCATGTATAATGGCTGATTAAGCACTAAATCAAATTCACCAATATATTCTATAACATATGGATTATATGCTTTTTTATACATACTTAAACCATCATCTAAACTACCTTCTACTCCCCCCATACTACAAAAACTATAACCTAAGTTAAAACTATCGTCAAACTGGGTTGTGTATGTTAAATATTGGGGATAGAAATGTTTAAAATCATCATTCATTCCAGCATATAATAATTCCATCTGATCACCAAAACCAACCATTATTCCTCCAGAAATAAATTCTTCTTCTGGATACTTACTAGCTAGTTCACGAAGTTGATCTAGCTCTTCATCAACTAAAGTAATTTGTGGATCTAATTTCTTTTTCGCTTTATTAGTAATATCTTTGTCATTATATTGAATTAATAATTGTTCTAATTCTTCTTCTAAATTATTAATGCGTTTATTAATATCAACTTGCGCTAAATATAAATAACCAGTATCAGGATAAGTAGTTAGTAGTTTTAAGAAATAATCTTTATTTCTTAAACTAACTCCTTTTCTTTGTTCGGTTAATTCCATTAAGCGACTAAACTCATCTAGATATTCAATCTCATAACGATTAACTTCTACACCTTTTTTGGTAGCACTACGCATCGATTTTAATGTTCTTCTTGGTAAGTTGTTTTGATAATCTTGATCTTGATATAATCCCATCACAATTCGTGGTTGGAAAGTATCTTTAATTTTCATACTAAATCCATGATGATTAATGCCTAGATTAGTTAAAGTATTAATTATTTGTTGTGCCTGAGGATCAGCCTGAGGCACATCACCAATTTGATATTGTTGATAAATTACTGCTGGATCAAATTTAATAAAAACACATTTACGATCTTTAGCATATTTCTTTAATTCATCAAAATAGAATTTAACTAATTCTTGATTAGTATAATCCATAATTGGTCCACGCGGTATATAAAATACTTTATATCCCATCTTAATTGTTTTAACTAAGACTAAACTACTAGCAACAACTTCTCCACCACTTGTTACTGAAAATAAGAAGTTTTGCCAGTTATCTTTAATCTTACCCCATTCACTACTCTGTAATAAATTACAAAGTGGTGATTGTTTAACAAAATTATCATGTACTTGTTTGTCAATATTAATTACTGCTTGATATTCCATATTTATCCTTTAATTACATATTTATTTAAGAAGTTACTAACACCATTCTCTTCTACACTGTTAGTAACTTCATCACTTACTTTTTTTACTTCTTCTAGTGCATTATCAACAGCTACTCCACATCCAGCTAACTTTAGCAATTGATAATCATTAAGATTATCACCAAATGCTAAGGTTTGACTGATGTCAACATTATACTTATTAGCTAATGTCTCTAATGTATGAGCTTTATCAATACCTGGATTAGTTACTTCTAAAAAATAAGGTGTTGATTTAGTTATATTTAATGTTGGAAATGTTTGATTCATCTCTTTAATTACTTTATCCATATGTTCTGGATTAATTAATCCAAGTACTTTAGGACTTGGTTTAATTTCCTCTAATGTTTGAAGATGAGTTTGACAAATTAATTGTTCAATTTGTACATACTCATTTTCAACATTGTTAGCTCTTAATTCATTACCTCGATAATTTAAAAAGTCTTCTCCTAAACTAACAATCTTATCATTAACTTGTTTCACTAATTCTGGAGTTAGTTGATCTTGATATAGGAAAGTTTCACTTTCCATATCATAGATCTCTGCTCCATTATATCCTGAAACATAGTTAATGATTGTGCCATGTTGTTGATTTAAACTTTTAGCTAATTTAATTAAGCTAAAAGTTGGTCTTCCACTACAAAGACAAAAAATAATATTTTGTCTTTGTAGTTTAATTAAACTATTTACTAGTGGTTGACTAAACTCTGACTTGTAGTCTTTAACCAGAGTTTTGTCAACATCACTTACTACTATCTTTATATCCATTTTTCTTCCTTTTTACATTAATTCATATTTGTGTTGGCTATACTTAATTACTTCATTCTACACTACTTTAACTTTTTCTCTAATTCTTTGATTGCGTCATACATTTCATCCACATCTTGGAACCTTTCATCTGAGTTAGGACACATTCCCATACCAATAAAATCTCTCAATGTTTTGTCATCTATTCTTGACAAATTTTCTCTACCTGTCAAAATAAAAGCCACAATCCAAGTTAATGGATATATTTCGTGAATTAGTCTATAGTTTTCCCACCCTATAGTATTTAACACAGGATCATTTAAAGAACCCTTAACCTCTGTAGACTTAGCTGTAATGTTTTTGCTGTGATCTTTCGCTAAACCAAAATCAGCCACCTTTAGTACGAGTGTGTTGTCATCATAGATTTTTATCAAAATGTTCGTAAAACTTATATCTCTGTGCAAATAATTTTTTTTGTGGATATATTTAAACGCTTTCAACAATTGCTTTACTAAGCTAAATCTAGTTTCACGAGTTAATTTGTCATTATTCTTTTGTATATAATTATATAGAGTATCGTCCATATGCTCCATAATGTATTCATTTTTTTCATTGTCAAAAGTAAATACTTTTACAATATATGGGGAATTTAAATTATTCATTATTTTAAACTCATTTCTAAATCGTTCAAGCTCTTTAGCATTTAAATTTTTGTTTGCAGTCTTTACAATAAATGTTTCATTATAGTAGTCATCTTTATACGAATAAACATTGGCGTAAGAACCATTACCAATTTGTTTCTTATTTGGGTGGACACTAGTATCGCGCTTAATTGTAATTACACTTTTTGCGATTACTATAGGAATGCGCCATGGAAGTTCTACCTTTTCTGTACCAATTGGTATTTCACTTCCACCTGCTTTTTTCAAAAAAGACAGTGTTTCTCGGAAAAGACATTCATATTTTTCATTAATATCAAAAGAAAATTGAGTTTCATTTGTATATTCTTGCAGATAAAATAATAGATTTAGAGCTTTTATTAATTGCCGACTTGGTTCTGCCCTAAAATGTTTGTAGCTATCTTCTGTTGCGGGCAATCTTTCATTCATTTCCTCATAATTATCTAAAATTAATTTGTGGATTGTAGAAAGTAGTAAACAAATCTCATTTTTCACGTCCGATTCTTCCGCAAACATTCGCTCATAAAGCATAACGTACTCTTCGCTTAATGGTTCTAGTTCTTTGTTCATACCAACTATATGATTCAAAAACTCACTCATTTACCCCCTTAATAATATTTACTTCTACATTGTCATGACAATCATCTCTTATTTTTGTGTTAATGTTTTAGTTTGAAAGCATCACACATTGTATTAGAACTTATTTTTTCCTACTTGTAATGATTCTATTTTATCAAAAACATTTCTTTCAAGAGAATCTCGTTGCTTATTATCAAAAAAGTTAACAATTCCGTTTTTAACTTTTTTTTGGTTAACGGTCCTTCTAAAATATAATTGAAAACCGAAAGGATTTGCGACATCCATCTTATTTATTTCATTGTTTATCTGCTTTGTTTGAGCACTTAAAAAATCAAGCTTCTCGTTTAGAATTTGAAATAATTTTGGAGATACAATATCTTCCCCGTTCCAAAACGTTAAATCTCCAAGAGAATAAGACCCAAATATATAAATTATGTTAGGGTGCGCAGGATGCCCATTCCATACTGGTTTTCGTTGATCCTTGTTGGTATATTTTATTTCAATCGCTATTACTCTTTGATTATAAAAAAATAATAAGTCTGGTATTTGTTGAGAACCATAAGGCTGAGGAATGAATTTATCTTCAAAATATGCATACTCTCTCTCTGTAATTCCAATTTCTTCAAATGAAGGCCAATGGTTAGGTAAAATATTCTGAATATTTGACAAAATACTTTTAGTCTTCGCTTCACCTAGGTCCTCTTTCATTATCTCTTTAGTAAGTTTTGTAAAGTGCGTCCTTCTACCTATTAAGTCGATTATATTCCCTTCAAAACTATTACCCGTCCCACAATTAACCAAACTAGCTTTGTTATCCATTATACTTTTAAACAAATTATATAATT
>ERZ1034949.1457-NODE-1457-length-10546-cov-4.516729_pt1 | contig 10546 bp, 21 predicted proteins | sample MGYA00520590_ERZ1034949 | MGnify/ENA primary metagenome ERZ1034949 (study PRJEB33766, sample SAMN09781752) | gut metagenome | biome: gut microbiome | host: Homo sapiens | place: Madagascar | study: EMG produced TPA metagenomics assembly of the PRJNA485056 data... | reverse complement strand
TTTACAAGGTAGTCGACTGATACGTTTAGATAATCAGCTAATTTCTGCATTGTTTCCGTTTTAGGCTTTGTTTTCCCATGTTTCCAATCGGAAAGAGTCATGTTTGAAATGCCGGTTGCTCTTGATACATCGGCGTTCTTTAGGCCTTTTTCGTCTAGCAATTTCTGGTAATGTTCGTACATAAAAATCACCTCAAAAAAAATTACGGAAAACTTTAAAAATGTTATTGACTTTTAAAGAAAACCGTAATATACTAGACCTAGATTAAGGAAAACCTTAAAACCTAGGCTTTGTTGGTTGGTTACATATTGTTCTGACAGATAATATTATAACGGTTTTCCTTAATAATTTCAATAGTTTTTAAGGAAAGGAGCATGAATTTTGAGTCAGGAAAGAAAATATGGAAGTTCCTATGGGAAATTTTGCGAGATTATCAGCAAAAAGGGAATTACTCCGTATCGGGTAGCTACAGATTTAGGCATTTCTCCAATGTTGCTTTCTGATTGGAAAAATGACAAAAGCAAGCCCAAGTTGGACACTATGGTGATGATTGCTGATTACCTTGGTACGGATGTGAAAAAGTTTGTTGATTAATCGGCGAGCAAAAGGAGGTGAAAACAGAGTGGAAATGCTTCACTACAGCAGTCTGGACGCAATACCGATTACGGTGTTTGTTCTCCTGACTTGCATTATGAGCTATTGGCATGGGAGATCCGAGTACGGCTGGAGAATTGCAGGACTTGTCTACACTATAATTTTGGGAATAATCGGTCAGATTCTTGTAGGATTCTTCCCAATGTTTGGGTAACGGCAAGTAGTTTTTCAGAGGAATCATTTCTTCTATTGAGCAAAGAATCGTGAAGAGATGATAGTTGCTCCCAGTATTCGGACGGTACATACAAAACCAATTCATGGTAAGAGCGTATGTATTCGGTTCGCTCACTTTGATAATTTGCTTCTAACTGTTTGGAAGCAAATTCCAGAAAACGGTTAAACACGGACTGCTGTTTCTGATAATAGGAAAGCTGCTTTTCGTATTTCAATTCCAATTTTCTCATGTGAGTAGCGTGAAAGTTGTTCAGGATCGTAACAAGAACCGGGCAGATTATTGCAACGCATAAAGTTATGGCAGATATAGCAAGCTCCAAGTGTTCTGTATTTAATGTTTGCATGAATGCGTACCTCCGAAAAAGTTTTAATCATTATATCACAGAAAGGAAGTGAAGTGAATGAGCGAAAAGGAAAAGCAGATTGTTGAGAAGCTGAAAGACGCAATTCCCAAAATGTCAGATTTTGACAAGGGCTATATTCTGGGCAAGGTCGAGAATATGGCAGAGAAAAAGGAGAACAAGAAGGGGCGTAAAAATGAATAACGGGATAGAGCCAAAACATTTCTTCTTCTTTTTACTTTTCTGGTTACTGGGAACTTTTACGAAAGCGGTTATTGAAGTGGTATGCGGATTTTGACAGGCAGAAAGGAAGGTGAAGGGAATGCCCAACATTATGGCAGAGAAGAAAGAGGCGGAGCAGAAAAAGCCGAACAGATGATACGGAAAGGAGAAGAAATGGCAAAAATAGAAATTCGACAGGTTGATGGGGAAAAAGGAATTTTTACCGAAATTCTCATTGACGGTCACAAAATTGATGGTGTCAGAAGCTTTGCACTGAAACAGGGAGTCGGTGATTATATCCCAACCCTTACGCTCGACCTGAATGCCTTTAATATTGCAACAGACCTGAAAGTGCTTCGGATTATGCAGGATGGGTTAGGAGAGATTGAAAGCATTAACTTTAAAAAGTGAATACGGAAAGGAGAAGAGTAAGTGAAAGGTTCGTATGGATATGCACTAGGAAAAACGACTTTGAATCTTTCAGATAGTGTAGAGTGCATGGCACTCGCTATAGCGGAAGAATATGCCAATGATGAAAAGAGAATCGAAGAAATACAGCAGCGCTGTAAAATCCTTGATTCCCTTTCAATGGCATTGTTAGCAGTTAAAAAGTAAAGTAGGTGATTTCCATGAATCCACCGTGTATCAAATGCGAAAACCGGGGATGCGGGGCATTCCATGAGCGGTGCGAGGCCTATCAAAAATTCCGGGAAGAACGGATTCTGATAAGCCGGGAGCGCAAGAAGAATGTTAGCGCAACACCGAGTAGGAAATGGCGAACACGTGAACATTCGCCGATTAAATGTCACATGAAGTAAGAAAGGAGAAATATGAAAAGTAAGATTGTAGCGATTATGCTGGCCGGAATGATGGCAGCAGGGCTGGCCGGATGCTCTACGGCGCACACAGTAAATCATAATCTGTCAAAAGAAGCCAATGAGTTCAATGTTTACCGGAAAATCACGGTGACTAATGCAAGAACCGATACCATTATGCTTCAGGCAGAGGGATATATGTCTTTGAGTAATAACGCAGAAAATGAGCTAGTGGTCACGATTAAAACTGGAGACAATCAGTACTACAAAGATTATATTTACCTGAATGACTGGACTTGCTACGTTATGGAGCAGACGGAGCCGAAAGGAACAGACAAGTATCATTACGAGCTTGTATTTTATCCGGAAAGAATTATCCCGAGTGTGGATATTAAATAGGAAGGAGAACGATGCAGGAATTAGTAAAAGTAGACTTAGATACGCAAACCGTATCAGCCAGAGAACTGTATGAGCAGTTACATATTAAAACAGCGTTCAAAGATTGGTTCCCGAGGATGTGTGAATACGGTTTTGAAGAAGGAAAAGACTTTTGCTCAAAATTGAGCGAAACCTCCGAAAAGGGTGGAAGACCTTCAAAAGATGCAGATATTTCTGTAGATATGGCAAAGCAGATTTGCATGATTCAGCGCACACCGGAAGGGAAGCGTATACGTCAATATTTTATTGACTTGGAAAAAGCCTGGAACACACCGGAGCAGGTGATGGCAAGGGCCTTGAAGATTGCCAACAGAACCATTGACAGTCTGAAGGAGCATAACACAAAGCTGATTGAGGACAATGAGCGAATGAAACCGAAAGAGATTTTTGCCGATGCCGTTTCGGCCAGCCACACATCAATCCTGATTGGTGACCTTGCGAAGCTGATTTGCCAGAATGGATACAAAATCGGTCAGAAGCGCTTATTTGAATGGATGAGGGATAAAGGTTATCTGATTAAAAGCGGAAATTCAAGGAATATGCCGTTACAGCGATTTGTGGAGCAGGGCTTGTTCGAGATCAAAGAGAGTAACGTACAGAACCCGGATGGTTCAGTACGCATTACCAGAACCACGAAAGTTACCGGAAAGGGTCAGGTGTATTTCGTAAACAAATTCATGCAGGAGGAATGTGGAAGTGAGTGAAGAAAAGATTTCTGTGGCAGATATGGTTGGAATTTTCAGCCATATGGAAAGAAAGGTACAGGGGATGCAGATTCCTGATAAGGATGTAGAGCGAGAAGTATATCAGAATATGTACGCCAGATACAAAATGGAATTTGGCGTGACAAGAAAGCATCCCAATTTAAAGAGAAGGTATCTCTATGATGCACATGATTTCATAGACAGCTATGAACTTCCAGTATATTTGGCAGAAAAAGTATGTGGATAGTTTTAGGAGACGGATATATGAAAAGAAGATTTCTGATACTTTTGCTTCCTATTGTAATAGCATTTCTGACAATCGCTAATGTGGGAGCGTCAAGCCGGGAAACGTATCTGCCCGATGAAGTGCAGGAGATATGCGTTAAGTATGGCGAAGAATACTGCATTTGCCCGGAATTGCTGATGGCTATTGTGGAAACAGAAAGCAGCGGAAAACAGTATGCGGAGAACGCCGGATGCAAGGGTTTGATGCAGATTTACGAAAAGTGGCATGGAGACAGGATGGAGAAATTATCAGTCACCGACATCTATGACGCTGACGGAAATATCCATGTGGCTACTGATTATCTGGCGGAGCTGTTTGAAAGGTACGAGGACGCCGGAACGACTCTTATGGTTTATCACGGAGAAAGGAACGCTATTTCAAAAGCTGAACGGGGAGAAATTAGCAGTTACGCAAATAAAATTTTGGAAAGGAGCGCAGAGCTGGAACGCCTGCACGGCAAGTGATTATGTATATACCGCCGTTTTGGTGTGGCGTAATCGCCACGGTTTTGGTCGAGATTGCCGGGACAATCGGGCTTGTGATTGTCCTGTCGAAAGATGGAAAAGATAACAAGGAGGAGTAGGAATGATTATTACAGATTTTAACAAAATGTCGTTGGAAGAACTGCTTATAATTAATGCGGCGCTTGGCATTGAGTTTGAGGTATCAGACGGAAGAATCAGAAGAACGGATGGTGATGCAGGTGAATGATATTATCCTGGTTGGAACCGTAGCTTCGGAAGTAGTATGTGACTACGATTCCTTTGACCATGAGCTTTACAAATTCCAGATTCTGGTTAGAAGAAAAAGCGTAGCATTCGATGTGCTGAATTGTGTCTCAAGAGACGCGAAAGAACTGAAAAAAGGGGACAGGATCCGAGTATACGGGTATATCCGGTCAAGAAATGAAATTTACGGAAACAAACGGCACTGCCACATCTATGTTTTTTGCAAAAGATATGAGAAGTCCGAAATGGAATCTGCACTGAACCTCGTTCAAATTCAAGGAAGTATTGCAAGGATTGGGCGCCTTAGAAGGACTTCAGCCAAAGGAATATACATTGTTGACTTCATTGTAAGGGTACAGGACAGCATAGGAATACATTACATACCAGCCATTGCATGGAGAAAAACGGCAGAGATGATTTCCGGAATGAAAAAATGGGACGAAATATCATTCCTGGGAAGATTTCAGAGCCGAGAATATTCGAAACGTTTGGACGACGGGACAGAAGAAAGGCGGATGGCTTATGAAGTGTCCTGCAATACTATCTTAGGAGAGGTGAAAAATGAAACTGTTAAGCATGAATCTTGAAAACTTCATGTGCTATGCAAGCGCAGAGTTTAATTTCTTCGATATTACGAAGATTATGGCAAAAAATGGAAAAGGAAAATCCAGCATTGCCACGGCGTACATGTGGTGTCTGTTCAATTGTGACTACGAGTTGAAGGATAATCCGCCGGTCCGCCGGGAAGTGGATGGAAAATCGGTTGATGATATGGATACCGCTGTAACGCTCACTTTGGATGTGGACGGGAAAGAAGTTACCATGCGGAAGGTGCAGAAGCGGACATACAGCAAGGACGGTAGCAGCTACAAGGATGACAATAAGTATTTTGTCAATGATGTGCCGAAAACCATGAAAGATTTTAATGCATATCTCGGAGTTGATATGAACGCATTTAAGATGTGCAGTAATATCAATGCATTTCTGGCAAAGAAGCCTGCGGAGATGCGGGAATTTTTATTCGCCACGGCGGAAGGTGTTACGGATTTATCCATTGCTGAATCAGAGCCGGAACTTTCTGTTCTTGTTAAAGAACTGGAAAAGTATTCCGCAGAAGAATTATCCGCAATGAATAAAGCCACAAAGTCCCGGGCCTTGAAGGAAATTCCGGTTCTGGACGGACAGATCAAGGAAAAGGAGCGGGACATCCAGATCAAATCCGATACGGACCTGTCAGCATTGGAACTGGCCAGAAACCAGATTAAAGAGCAGATTGAGAAGAACATCAAGGAGCAGACCGATACGGAAGCTCTTATTTCTGAAAGCGACACCGCTACCGGAGATCTGATGGATCTGAAATTTAAACTTTCGGAAATCCAGAACAGAGCGAATATGGAAATTGAAGCGCAGAAAGCTGATTTAAGCGCAAAAATTTCCGAAAAGCAAAGAATGTACGATGAAGAACGCAGAATGGCTACATCACTGTCATACACGATTAAGGCACTGGAATCTTCCATAGCAGGGGCAGAAGAAAACAGGAAAAAGCAGGCTGAACTTTGGAAAGAAACAAAGAGCATGGCATTTGATGAAGAAAAACTCGTTTGTAGCTACTGTGGCCAGGAATATCCGGAAGAAAGAAAAGAACAGATCCGAGCTGATTTTGAGAAGAAGAAGGAAGCTGAACTTGAAAGAATTACAAAGACCGGACTGATACTCAAAGATCAGATTGAGAAAGAAAAGTCGGAGCTGGAAAATGCCAAGGGAAAACAGAGAGAGGCCATTGACAGTGAAGTGAAGATTTTTGAGGAAATCAAGAATCTGACTGCTGAAAAAGAAGCACTTCCGGAGTCGGTTGACGTAAGCAGCGAGCCTGAATATATCGCTGTGCAGAATCAGATTTCCGAGAAAGAAGAAATTATTTCAAAATTCAGTTCAATTTTCGAGAAGCGGGCGGAATTAAAGGAGCAGGAAACAGAACTGCGTGAGGAACTTTCAAGAATTGAAAGACAGATCTTCGCAAGCAATACCGAGCAGGAAGAACAGCGCCTTGCGGACCTGAAAGAAAAGAGAATCAACCTGGAACAGTCAAAGACGGACGCGGAGCATATTCTTGACCTGCTGGACAAACTGGACAAGGTGAAGAATGAGGCTCTGTCAGAGAGCGTAAACAGTCATTTCGGACTTGTTAAGTGGGTACTGTTTGAGTATGCGAAGAACGGAAATTATAAGTCTGTATGCGTGCCTACGGTTGACGGGAAATCCATTCTTTCCACCATGAGCAACAAGGGAAATCGGATGCTTGGAAAACTGGATATTTGCAGTTCCATCCAGAAAATCAGTGGTATTAACTGCCCTATTTGGCTGGATGATGGGGAATCGTTCGACACAGAGAATCAGGAAAAGGCAGCAGGGATGGTAGACAGCCAGCTTATCATGCTGATTGTTAATGATGAAGAAATGAGAGTGGAGGGATAAAATATGTTGATTAAAGAAAAGAAGATTAAGACAGAGAGAGGAAAATGCAAGGTTACGCTTGAAAACGATGGATTTCAGTACATCGTAAAGGTTGATGGTGATGATTTTAAGAAAACTGTAAATGAACTGTTTGCGGTTCATACTTTCAATGCGATTTAGATGGAGGGTAATGCAATGGCGGATACACAGGTGGCAGAGAAAAAAACTTTTAATACAGCTTTGAGCGTATGGACAAATGAGCTTACAGGCCTGATCGCAAGGGATTATGAAGCATGCGGAGTTCAGTTTGATGAGTACGCAAAAAAATGCGCTATGGAAGCGATGACCAGCATTTATACACTGGTAAAAAATGACAGCAAAACAGACATTAACAGCATTGATAAGAGCAATCTGCGACAGATTGTTGAGAATTGCGCCAGCCTTAAATTGAACGCTGGTTCCAATCCGAGAGAATGCTTCTTCCAGTTGAGAAGCGTAAAAGTCGGAAATACTTGGATGAAAGTGGTAGAGATGGGTATCGAGGGTGATGGATACGATGCGCTACTTTCAAATTTTGGAAAGAACGTAAAGCAGGTATACCCGTTCTGGGCTGTTAAAGAAGGGGATCTGTATGTGGCACCGAAACACCGTGGATTGGAAGTGACGCCGCCGGAATGGGAAGAAAAGGGAATGTCAGATAAAGTGGTTCGTGTAGTATATCCGGTGAAACTGACAGATGGAACGGTGACATACCTGATTGCAGAGCGTGATGGAGTAAAGGTAAATCTTCTGGCTCACGTAAAGCAGAACATGATGAATGAAACGTTTGGGATTTGTGAAGACCGATTTAAGGCCACTGATAAACAGAAAGCGGAAATCAAAGCGAAGAAAACAGAGGTTCTGGATGCTATGAGGGCCTGCAAGACTGTAGACGAGATGTTGGAATGCGAGATTGCCAGACCTTTTATCAGTGGAGCATGGCTGGACACGCCTGAAAGCATGATTCAGCGTAAGATGCGGAACAATGCAATCAGAAAATTTCCGAAGAATTACGACCCGATGGCCCGGCAGGCACAGCTTGAAATGGACGAGGTATATCAGGCATCGCAGGCAGAAATTGAGGAGAATGCCAATACGCTTGATTTCGAACCGGACAATCAGAAGACGGAGCCGGAGTTTATGGAGGATTAGATTATGAGGTTAATTTCACAGGATGGATTGGTAGATGTATCATACGAAAACGTTCTGCTTCTTATTTACGACGGAGATAGAGCTGTTGTTATAAAAGCATACGACTCTGTTTCAAGCGATGACTTCGTATGCATGGGAGTTTATGAGACGTTTAAAAAGGCAGAGTCTGTAATGAAAATGATGAGGGAAGAATATAAGAAATTTGCTACGGCAACAAATGATGATGACTTTTATGAATTCTTCGATAATCCAAAGGTTTTTCAGTTTCCAGCAGATGATGAGGTGAAAGTATGAGACTGAAAACCGTAGCAACCGGAAGCTCCGGCAACTGCCATTTGCTTATTGCAGACAGCGGAGAAACACTGATTTTGGACTGCGGAGTTCCGATTAAGGAGATTAAAAAAGGTTTAGGCTGGAACATTAAAAAAGTTGTGGGTGTGTTATGCACCCACCGGCACCTTGATCATAGCAAATCGGCTGTAGAGTTATACAAGACTGGGTTTTATGCAGTTGCGCCATATTTGATAGCAAGTAGGCCTGAAAAGTTAAGTTACAAATTAAAAAAATCAAGATTTGATATTAGTGCATTTGCATTAAAAACTGCGGATGGCAAGTGGACTCATACAAACGGTGACGGCTCCGAATGCCCTTGTTACGGTTTTTGGATTCAGCACCCGGAGATGGGAACAATGATTTATGCAACTGACACAGAACTGATTAAGTGGCGGTTCAAAAATGTCAATCATATTCTCCTGGGAGTCAATTATGAACCGGAATTGCTGTCCGGCGACGACGCAAAGAAAAACCATGTAGTCCGTGGACACATGAGCATTGATACGGCTTGCGAATTTGTAAAAACAAATGCGTCACCAGATTTGCAGAATGTGATTATGTGCCATTTGTCGGCAGAAAACGCAGATCCTGATAGTTTCATCAAAAAGATGCGCAGAGTGGTTCCAGCAACGTGTAACGTGCTTGTAGCGACACCAGGAATGGAACTAGATTTAAAGAATCCGGGCGAATGCCCGTTTTAGAAAGGAATTGTTATGAATAAAGTAATTTTGATGGGTCGTTTAACTCGGGACCCGGACATAAGATACAGCCGGGGAGAAAAGTCTACAGCCGTCGCCAGATATACACTGGCAGTGGACAGAAAATTTAAGAAAGACGGGGATGCATCCGCTGATTTTATCAACTGCATTGCCTTTGGCAAAAACGGAGAGTTTGCCGAGAAATACCTGCGCCAGGGAACAAAAATCGCAGTGGTAGGACGAATTCAGACCGGAAGCTACACAAATAAGGAAGGTCAGAAAATTTATACCACAGATGTAGTTGTAGAGGAACATGAGTTTGCAGAATCAAAGAAAGCAGCAGGCGAAAATTCCGGCAGCGCAAATAACCAATCCGATGCATTCCCAACAGATAAAGACGGATTTATGAATATTCCTGATGGAATTGATGAAGAAATTCCGTTTACGTGATATGGGCGTGAACAATAACAGGCCAGAAGGATGCGTACATCCAGACTGCTTTCACTGCATTTTTGATGATTGTCTATGGGATGGCAGATTGGGGTACGATCCGATTCGGCAGCGAGCGGAATTAGAACATAAAATCAGAAATAGGGACTATCACAAAAAGAATAGGAGAACAAAGGATAAATGAAAAACAAGAAATTGACTGAGAAATTTGGAATCCATGAAGGTGACCGTGTACGGCTTATGCGTCGTGGAGATATGAGAAATGAAGAGACCGATATCAACGGCATTCACGAAATTAAAGGGACTGTCCACCAGATTTACAGCGATTTTGTAGTCATTATGACAAAATTCGGTACACACCCGAGTTTCCCGTGGAGCGATTTTCTGAGATGGAGAGTGGAGTAATGAGCGAGGACGAAAAGAAGGCTCTTTTGGACGAACTGGAAAAGCGGTTCGAAGAGAAGTACAAGGGTTGTCTAATCAAAGAAGATGTATTCAAACCGCTGAAAGAGCCGAGAGAGAAATGGTTTAAGGGGCAAAACGGAGGCGGCGGAAACTCGTTGATGGCTGAAGCATTCGACAGTAGTATCATTGCATGGCAGGTCTGGGAGACTATCAGGAAATTGACTTGTGTTGTATGCGGGAAGCAGTATGTCAGACAGCTTGCGGGAATTGAGGAAGCCCCGGAGATTGCGGAAAAGATATGCCAGTATATCTATGACCTGGCTGTGAAGTTTAAGGAGGGGAAGGGAAATGAAAAGTTATAAGGGATTCAACCAGGATATGACCTGTAGAGGAAAGCAGTATGAAGAGGGTAAGACCTACACCGAAACCGAAGTAGATTGCTGCCACAAGGGTATGCACGCTTGCGAATATCCGCTGGACTGCTTCAAACACTACGCTCCGGCTACGTCCGTATACCATGAAGTGGAGCAGGATGGGGAACTGTCCAGAGATTCGGATGATAGCAAGGTCGCGTCGTCAGTACTGAAAGTTGGGGCGAGATTGGATATTCCTGGCCTTGTCCATGCAGCGATTGAATACACAAAGAGCAGATG
>ERZ1034949.1448-NODE-1448-length-10606-cov-20.008909_pt1 | contig 10606 bp, 6 predicted proteins | sample MGYA00520590_ERZ1034949 | MGnify/ENA primary metagenome ERZ1034949 (study PRJEB33766, sample SAMN09781752) | gut metagenome | biome: gut microbiome | host: Homo sapiens | place: Madagascar | study: EMG produced TPA metagenomics assembly of the PRJNA485056 data... | reverse complement strand
GCTGTGAATAATTAGCGCTTGTAAAAAGCCCATTTAATCAGCGTTTCCTTAGAAGACTTATTCAGACAGAAAATAATTTATTTCCTCGGCGGTTACATAGCTTTTGTATATAATCTATGTTATCCCTGGGATGGTCTGGTTCATGGATGAAAATCTTCGGCCGGCGCTGATCTGCATTTATCTCCTTTTAAATTATTGTACCCTGTTCCGTATGATGAGCGTTGACCATGATGGTTTTGTAAGAACCATATGGGGCAGCCATTGGAAAAAACAGGATTTCGAAATCCGGTTAAAACTGGAAAAACCAGGGGCTGCCCTGTTTCTCGCCGTATCCACCTGGCTGTTCAGTATGCTGGGATTTCTGGTCCGCCTGTAACGGATGTTCTCCGATGTATAATAAAAACCTCCCGGATGCAATGAACAGGGAGGCTTTTATTATACGTTGAAATATTCTCTCACATAATCCACAAACATTCTGACCGGCGTTGACTGGAGCATGGCCTGTTTGTAAATGAGGTGGCTCGGTCGAAGAAGTGGGCGTTTCTGTTTATCATAAATCATTTCTCGATTGACCTTGGGTTCACATTTCGGCAGAAGATCAGCGGGTATGAGGGAATGACCAAGTCCCTGGTTCACAATTTCAACACAGGTCAGGCAGTCAGAAACAGTAAGCATGAAATGGGGAGATTCAGTGAAATTCTGGCGCCACCACCGCGTACGGATTTCATCAAGAGAAGGATCACTGCGATAGCGGATCGATGGTTCATCGGGCAGTGTGCGGTAATCGATCTTCTTGGCGGAAATCAGGTACAACGGTGAATCTTCCAAAAGAATATCTGCATCCGGCCACTCCTGGTTGCCCCGGACAATGGCCAGATGAATGTCTTCTTTTTTTACCAGTTTCACCAACTGGTCACTGGTATCGGTGGTCAGCGATACCTCTATATCGTTGTACTTATCAATAAATCCCTTCAGAATAGAGGGCATATGGGACTGAGCAAAGGACTGGCTGGCACCAATTCGGAGAACCCCGGAAATCGAATTCGGCTCATGGGTGACGTAATTTTTCATGTCCTGGTACTGCTGCAGTTCTTTTTCTGCAAAAGAAAAGAGGCGGTTGCCGGCATCCGTAAAATGGACCCCCTTATTTGTCCGAATAAACAGAGGACAACCGATTTCCTTTTCCATCTGGCTCAGCCGGTATGTCAAAGAAGGCTGCGTCATAAAAAGACGCTTGGCCACTTTGTTTATGCTCCGTTCTTCACGAAGGTATATGAGGATTTTCCAGTCCGTATTGTTCATCGAATAACCTCTCACCTGAAATAATACAATCAAGTCCGGGCGAAGTCACCTGTTATTGGAAGCCTTTGCCCTTGGTATAAAATTATTTTATTAGATTATACCATATTTCTTTGAAGATAAATAGTAGGCTGCAAAAGTACTCCCCTTCCCGGCGTAATTTCCCGGCTATATGAATTCTCTGGGCCAGGCTGTCAGTATCTTTGTCCTTTCTTTATAGTCGGGGAGCCAGTGGGTCATGAGTGCATGAAACCGGGGTGTATGACCTGTCTCCAGCAGATGGTTCAACTCGTGAACCACCACCGATTCGATACAGGGCTCCGGTTTTGTCACCAGGTCCAGAGCGAAGCAGAGTTCACCGGTCTTCACGTTGCAGCTCCCCCACCGGCTTTTCATAACCTTCACAGTTACAGAAGTCGGCCTGACCTTCATCTGCGGTGCCCACAGCCGGATATAGTGGACCAGAACCTTTTTTAGTTCTTCCTTCATAAGCTTTCTATAAAGAAGAGCCCGATTCTTTGTGCGTGGTGTCATATCCATTTCCAGACGCCCATTCCGCAGGGCAATTCCACCGGAAGGGGCTTCAAAGAAATGGAGGGGATACTGCTTGCCAAAGAAGTAATGCATTTCTCCTGTAACATATTCATAACTCACGGGATCAGCCATACGCGCCAGATTTTTCCGTATCCAGGCATCCCTGGAATCAATGAACCGGATTATATCCTCCACCGGCATGGAGAGGGGTGCCGTTACTTTTACTTTCTTGTCCCTGGTCAGCCGGATATACATGCCTCGAAGGCCGGGCTTGGTAATAATACTCACCGGATAGGGCCAGGTTTTCTTTATTTGCTGTTTCTTATACAATAGATATTCTCTTTCTGAAAATAAATCATAACGATTGGCGCACTGCCAATTTCAGTTTGTCGAGCTGTTGGACGGCGCTGATGGATAGAGTCATTCGTGCAGGGCTTCTAGCTGTTAGCTCCTAGCTGCTAGGAAGGCTCAACAGCCTACGGCACGAATGACAGGTGGAAACATCGGATGGAAAGTGCCGCAGGCGGACTAGTTTTCCTAGTAGCTAGCCGCTAGCAGCTAGAAGCTCCATGCGAATGACTCTACCCATCTGCACCGAACACATCAGCTCGATAAGCCGCAATAGTGCAGGCCCCAAAAGGCCATAAGAAAGCCCGGCCCTGCCACAGGGCAGGAAGCCGGACTTTGCAGAATTTCTTGTTTACACTTTGGTACTTTCCTGCAGTACATGGTCATCGGTTTCAAAAAGTGCCTTAGCAAAATCATCGGGATTAAACCGTTCCAGATCATCCTCCCGTTCGCCCAGACCGATCCATTTCACCGGTACATGGAGCTCTTCATGGACAGAAAGGACAACGCCTCCTTTAGCTGTACCATCCAGCTTTGTAAGGACTACGCCGGTCAGAGGTACAATTTCCCCAAAATTCTTTGCCTGGCTGATGGCATTCTGTCCGGTGGTCGCATCCAGCACAAGCAGCGTCTGATGCGGTGCATCGGGGATGACCTTCTTCACCACCCTGCTGATCTTCCCCAATTCTTCCATGAGGTTAACCTTCGTCTGCAACCTGCCGGCCGTATCGATAAGAACCACATCGGCTCCCCTGGCTTTGGCGGCTGATACCGCATCAAAAGCTACTGCAGCGGGGTCCGCCCCTTCTGCATGCTTTACGATGTCTGCACCTGTCCGTTCTGCCCAGATAGTCAACTGCTCCGAAGCGGCCGCACGGAACGTATCCGCTGCTGCCAGCAGTACTTTCTTTCCTTCTTTATGGAACCGGCCGGACAGTTTGCCGATGGTGGTGGTCTTACCCACCCCATTGACGCCGACTACCAGAATCACTTCCGGATGATGGGTATTTTCCTGATCAATAGTATCATCTTTCAGAAGTTCCTTCACCGTTTTTTCCATAAACGGCATGACCTCATGGGTATTGTGAATGACCCCTTCCGTGACGCCTCTCCGAATCTGCCGCATAAGGTAATCAGTCGTACGTACGCCGATATCCCCGGACAGGAGGACCATTTCCAGGTCATCCAGAAAATCATCATCAATCTGTGCATAACCGATAACAACGCTTTCAATGTTTTTGATGAGGCTCTGTTTTGTCTTTGTCAGGCCTTTTTTAATTTTGTCAAAAAATCCCATATCTGTTCCTCCGACATATAAACTATGTCTCTATTGTATCATGACCGAAAGGAAAATAGGAACTACACTCAGACTATTGCGGTTTGTCGAGCTGTTGGTATTCGGTGCTGGCGTATAGAGTCACTCGCACGGGGCAGCTAGCTTCTAGCGGCTAGAAGCCCTGCACGAATGACTCTATCCGTAAGCATCGCCCTAACAGCTCGATAAACTGAAATATCCCACGCAATTCCTATTCCACGTAGTCCTTCATTTTCACCGTAATCAGGGAAGACACCCCTTTTTCTGCCATGGTTACCCCCTGAAGGGTATCTGCAAATTCCATGGTCTTTTTTCTGTGGGAAATCACAATAAACTGGGTGCGGTTCTTATAGTCCGCAATCATCCGGCTGTACCTTTCCACATTGGCATCATCCAAGGCTGCATCGATTTCATCGACGAAACAGAATGGTGCCGGCCGGCAGGCCATGAAGGAAATAAGGAGCGCAATGACAGTGAGCGCCCGTTCCCCGCCGGACATCAGTGTCAAAGGCTGCCGCTTTTTCCCGGGAAGCTGGAGGTACATTTCCACGCCCCCCTCCAGTGGGTGGGCATCATCCGTAAGTTCCAGCCGGGCTTTCCCTCCCTGGAACATGAGCTGCATAATGCGGCCGAATTCTTTATTGATTTCACCGAAGGCCTTCGTGAACTGCTCAGTCATGGTCCGATCAATATCCTGGATCACCGTTTCCAGGCCAGTCCTTGCTTTTTTCAGATCCTCTATCTGCTCTTCATAGAATTTCCGTTTTTCCAGCTGCCGATTGTACTCTTCCACCCCATTGGGATTTACAGTACCCAAAGCCCCGATTTTTTCAGCAATTTTTTCAGATTTACGCTTCATGTCCTGCATGGAGCCGGGAATTCTGGCTTCTTCTGCTGCCTCCCGGGTCATATGATTTTCAGCAAGCCGGCGAAGCTCTTCTTCTTCCTGGGCCTTAAAATTTTCTATGCGCCCTTTCCGCTCCGCCATATCCCGTTTAATGGCAGAAGACTTCTCCTGTGTATTTCTCCAGGATGATTCCAGTTCCCTCTGTTTTATGGTAAAGCTGTCCGAATCATCCTGCATGCGGGACTGGCTTTCTTTCTGCTGCTGCCATACCTGTTCCGCTTTCTGGAAATCAGCGGACAATTTTTCCATTTCCTTCCTGAGATTTGCAAGAAGGGTTTCATTTTCCTTCTTTTCTTCTTCCAGCTTTTGCCGGTCTTCCGCCTGCTCCCGAAGTGCCCGGTCCCGGTCCTCCTTCATACGCCTTCCGAAGGCCAGGGATTCTTCTGCCTTTGTGTAAGAAACATGGATGGATAAGATTTCTTCCCCTTTCCTGTCCAATGCTTCTTTCAGTGCAAGGCTTTCCCGATCTTCGCCTACTTCCGGAATATCAGCCAGGCCTTCCAGTTCTTTTTGCAGCTGTTCTTTTCTCTCCTGCGCTTTCATGAGGCTCTTTTCTCGAAGAGTTTTCTGCTTTTCTGCCTCATCAGCCAAAATCTTTCGGTCGGACAGGGTCTTATGGAGTCCCTCTTTCCGTGCAGAAAGGGCGGCCATATTCACCTTGGCAGCCTGCCAGGACTCCCTTTCTTCCATGACCCTGCGGGCCAGGTCATCACAGGCCCTGCTTTCTTCTGCCAGTTTTTCTGCAGCCGAAGACAACTTTTCCTCGGCCTCCATTTCCCTGGCCTGCAGCGATTTGATTTCCTGCTTCCGACCAAAGAAGGTATTTTCTTTTTTCTTCATGGAACCGCCGGTCATGGAACCACCGGCATTTACAACCTGCCCATCCAGCGTTACGATGCGGAACCGATAGCCGTATTTCTTTGCCACCCGTCTCGCATCATCCAGGGTCTCTGCTATCAGCGTCTTCCCCAAAAGAGAATCCATAAGGTCCCGGTAAGGAGCATCACAGGCAAAAAGGTCCGATGCAATACCACAAATTCCCGGCTCACCGGCTGCCTTCCGTTCCTGCCCTGTATAACCGGAGGGATGCATGGACTCCAAAGGGAAAAAGGTCGCCCTGCCCAACCGTTTATCCTTGAGCCAGCCGATAATCTTCCCTGCCGATGCCGTTGTATCGGTAACGATACAGGAAACGCGGCTCCCCAGAGCCACTTCCGCTGCTTCCGTATACTTTCCCGGTACCCTGACAAGATCGCCCAATGCACCATGGATAGCCTCTCCAAAAAGGCTGCGGTTTGTCATGACTGTCCGTGCAGCCATAGAAAAGCTGGTATACTCCTTTTCCGCATGTTCCAGATAATCCCGCCGTGAATGAAGAGACGCCAGGGATGACTCTTCCCTGCTCTTTTCATTCATCAGGGAGAAGCGTCGATTCTCCGCCTCCTTCAGGGAAAGACTGTCTTTTTTCCCTTTTTCTTCCAGGGATTTCAAGTCATGGGACAGCTTCTCTTCCTGCTTTTTCATATTCTCCAGATCTGCCTCTATCCGAGCAAGGGACTCCCTTTTTTCCGCCAGGGAAGACGCAAATTCCGCCTTTTCTTTTCCAAGACGGGCCATCTCATCCTCCAGATGGACAGTTTCCTGTTCCAGTCGTTCTTTATCGGCAATTTTTTTACGGTTCACTGCCAGTCTGGCAGCAAAAGCCGTCTCAGACGCCTGCAATTTTTCTTCCAGAGCCCGTCTCTCTTTTTCGGCTGTTTTTTTCTTCCCATCCCATTCCTGGTAAGCAAGAAGGGATTTATCGTATTCTTCCTTTGCGCTTTGGATTTCTTCAGCCAGTTCTTTTTCCGCTTCTAACTGGTCTTCCTCTTCCGCCGCCAATTCCCCCTTCTTTTCTTCCGCATGGTGAAGGGCTTCTTCCCGGACCCTGTAATCGCCGCGAAGCTCTTCCATCTTCTGCTGGGCTTCTGCCGTCTTTCGCCCCAGGTCCCGCAGACCTTCCTGGAAATCAAGGGCCTGCTTTTCCAGCTTCTCCCGCTCTGCCGTGAAGGAAGCCAGCTTCGTCTCCCATTTCAGGTCTTCTTCTTCCAGATTCCGGTATTCCGTTTCATACCGGGACAGCATCCGGCCAATGGAGGTCAGCTTCAGTACTGCCATGGAGGCTGTGACAGCCCGTTTTTCCTCCAGCAGCGTCTTATAGGCCTTCGCCTTTTCAGCCCCCTCCTTAAGGGGAATAAGCTGTTCATCCAGAAGGGCTGTCATGTCCTTCACCCGTTCCATGTTTTCCGCGGTCTTCTCCAGCTTCCTAAGACCCTCATTTTTTCGCATGCGGTACAGACTGATGCCTGCTACATCTTCGAATATGAGCCGCCGTTCCTCAGGCCGGGCAGAAAGCACCTGATCCACCCGGTTCTGTCCGATAATAGCAAGAGATCCTTTTCCAAGGCCCGTATTGGCCAGAAGTTCCTGAATATCCTTCAGTCGGCAGCTTCTCTTATTGATTTTGAAATCGCTGTCTCCGTTCCGCAGAAGCCTTCGTGTAATAGAGACCTCCATCGTATCCAGCGGCAGCTCATGGGCCGAATTGTCCAGCACCAGCGTTACTTCTGCCCCGTTTTTGGCCGGTCTTGATTCAGACCCGGAAAATATGATGTCCTCCGCCTTCTGTCCCCGGAGATTCCGCACATTCTGCTCCCCCAGCACCCACCTGACGGCATCGGAAATATTGCTCTTCCCGCAGCCATTGGGCCCTACGATGACCGTCATGCCATCCGCGAATTCCACTGTAGTTTTATCGGCAAAGGACTTGAACCCCTGCATTGTCAGACGAAGTAATTTCATCGTTTCTCCTTCAATTTCGTATATTGCCATAGATGGCTCTCTTGTTTTCTTACCTATTATACAGGAATCGGACAGACTCTGCAGAAACAGGAAAAGCCTCTCCTTTACGAGAGGCTTTTCAAAAACCATGATACCTGCCTTCATTTTTAGAAGAACCGGTAAGCAATATTTATATTACCACCCACGCCCCGATGCTTTCCGGCATAGCCATGACCACCGAAGTCAAGGACCCAGGGACCCTTTGTATATTTGGCGCCCAGTTCAAACCGTACACTGCTCCCCCGGATATCTGCATTTCGGATAGGTGCACCGTCAGCCAGTCCCGCTGCCTTTCCGTCAAATTCATACTCGTAGGCAGCACCGGCATAATGCTGCATAAGAGAGCTTCTATGATTCCATCGTCCACCGATCCGGAGCAGGCTGCTGTCGGCGCTGTCCAGATGGTAGTGGCCACCGGCTTCGTAATCATCCCCATTGATATGGGTATAGAAATAACGGCCGTACAATTCCAGCGTATTGCTGCTGCCCCGGTCATAGGTCCTGCCGAAACCTACATGGAAAGCATTGTACCGGCTATTTGTATCGTAGTCGTAGCCCTTACCATTTCCATCATACAGCACATGGCGGGCTTCATTATCCAAGCGGCCCGTACGAAATGAGCCTTCCACAAAGGTCCTGTTTTCCAGGCGGTACCGACCAAATACGCCAGCCCCTTTGTAATTGATTTTGCCGTGGCCCCGTCTTCCCGCATCATAGGTACGATAATTGCCATCACCATAATCATAGAAAAGGGCATATTCCGCAAGGCTCCCGTCGGAACGGGGACTTTTCCAACCCACGCCGGCGTGGCCATTCCACATGTTGGTTCTGAGGTAGCTCCCTGTATCATACCGGTTTTCACCACCCATGACAGATGCAAAGCCATAGAACCTTTCCTCGTTTTCCTTGATGGTGGAAAGATCCCGGATCACCAGGTCGCTGCCATCCACCAGGGCCGTGAGCCCTGCCTCCTGTCCCATGACCGTCATATGGGTCTGGGGCTGGGCATGGGGTCTCGTTTTATCGGTCAAACTGATGGAATACTGCAGGTTCCCATTATCCAGATAAGCTTTCCCGTTACCTTCCAGCGTAGTACCGACGGTATAGGGAAGAATCTCACCGGAAAGGCTGCTGTTCCTCAAAGCTATAACTTTGCTGCTATTGGTGTCCATGAGGGTCATGGTATTTATGCCTTCCTTAAGGGATGCAATACTTTGGAAAGTAATATGGGACGTGTTGATTTTGGCATCGGAAAAATTATAGGTCACACCGGAATCCAGGGTAAGCGGCGTCTTTCCCCATTCTACATTATTAAAATCCACCGTATCCACATCTACATTACCAGTCTTAAGGACGATATTTCCATTGTCTGTGGTCCCCTTACCGATAAAAGAGCCCGATAAAAGGGCACTGGCACTATTCCCCAGGGAATAGGCGAAGGAAATACCGTTCCCACCATTTCCATCGTCAATTTTGGCTTTGTCATAGAATGTAGTATTATCATCGATAAGCACGGTCTCACTGTTCGGTTGTGCGGGCGCTCCGTTTTCAAAGGAAAGATGGCTGATGTCCACTTTGGTATGACTGAGATCCATAGCGTCCGCCACATGGAGCATGGTCTTTCCCCAGGTTCCCTGGTGAAGCTCAATGGTGTCAAAATTGGAAACGCTCTTCACCTTATTATCGCTCGGGTTCTTCCATACCGCATCCTGACTGCCGTCATAACCGATGCGGAGCACATTGCCGCTCCCCTTCTCTCCCAGATAACCATAGAGATCAGCCTTTTCCAGATCCGCCTGTCCTGTGATATTGACGGCGTTATTGTCAGCGCTGCCACTACCGGTGCTGTATCCGGCAATGACGGCTGAATTACCCTCCCAAGACGAATCAGGAAGGAACATGGCCGCGTTGGTAATCCCCTTTTCTTTAAGCAGTTCCTCCGCCGTTGTATAGTCTACTTTCGCAGTCCCGCCAATAGTAACGGAATTTCCGGTAACATTGCCACCGGCTATAGCACCGGCCACAATACCGACAGTACTGTCCGTAATATGGACCGTATTATCTGATGCATCTCCCTCACCCTGGACAGCAGCAGCAAACAGGGCGGTACTGCCCCCCTGCAGCTGTACTTTATTAGCTATGGCTTCCGCTTTTGAAAATGTTCCACCTCCACCCCTGTCAAATGTAACAGTAGTCACTGCACCGGCTGTGCTGCTATCAGAAAGAATCACAGAATTTCTTTTAGCCGTTACTTCAGCCCCATTTGCGGTACTGGAAAATGCTTCTCCATATATTGCACTTTTTACGGAGGAACCGGATAGTGTAACCTTATTATTTTCTAAATTCCCTTTAGCGCCATAAATATCATCCTGGAACAAATATCCTGCAACACTGCTTCCGGAAAGGCTGATAGTATTTCCCTCTGATACAGCGTTGCCACTATCATAAATATTCGATCCAAATAAATGGCCATATACGGTGGTCTTTGTAAAATCAGAACTATTTCCAATTAACTTTAAATCTCCCGATTTACTATACCGCTGATAGGTACCAAAATAGGACCCGTTTACACTACTGTCCGTAATGGAGGCTGTATTTTCAGAGATACTATTCTTACTATTGCTGTTTGGGGAATAAAGATGAATATGAATAGTTTCACCAATTGTACTTTTAGAAATTGTTAATTTATTATTTTCAGCTGTAAGGGATGAATAATCCTTACTATTGCTGTTATCAGTGATATCGTAAACCCCTATTACATGGTCGCCTACGTTACTGTTATTTACGGTCAGGGAATTTCTACTCATAGTTACCTGTCCCATACCTGAAGCGAAAGATGGTGCTCCATAGACCCCAAAGATGGAAGTATACTGGCTCGTATTCCCTTCTTTTGTTCCCACTTCCATGGAATTATCAGTAATAGAAAGAGCCCCGTCGTCTTTATTTATAAGAGTCACATATACCCCGGAAGCAGCAGAATTTTTTTCCTGGTCATACAGGGTGAGACTGTTATGGGAAGCTTCCATCGAAGCCGATTCTTCGCTACCTGTTACAGGGAAAAACTGCCCCGTGACCTGCTCATCTTTGTTCACAATTCTCGTGTTATTGCTGAGTCCTTCTGCCCCTACCGGCATAACGCCACACAAGCCGATTATCCCTGCAGTCACCAGGGCAGGGATAACTCTTATTGCCAGTCGATTCTTACGGTTTAAATATACTGCCATGGCAGATTCCTCCCTTTTTCATGATTTTCTGCATTCATAATGAAAAAGATAGAAACAGGATTTACTGATTATCTATAAAAATTATATCATAAAACATCC
>ERZ1034949.1442-NODE-1442-length-10653-cov-8.361200_pt1 | contig 10653 bp, 7 predicted proteins | sample MGYA00520590_ERZ1034949 | MGnify/ENA primary metagenome ERZ1034949 (study PRJEB33766, sample SAMN09781752) | gut metagenome | biome: gut microbiome | host: Homo sapiens | place: Madagascar | study: EMG produced TPA metagenomics assembly of the PRJNA485056 data... | reverse complement strand
TTTTGTCGTTTTGCAAGCAAAATCCCACTAAACCCTATAGATTGCGGATTTGAGGTAATAGTAAATGATAATAATGTCTTATAATAACTAAAACAAGGGGGAGGAAGTATTCCCAACTTCCTTCCCTCCTCTCTTACTGATATATGATTCTTAACTTTTGTATTTTGCTTACTTTTGGTAGTTGATTGTCACCTTCCAAGGCTTGTTGCTATTGTAGTGCTTAGCCTTGATGTAGAACGTACCTTTAGTACCTGTTACGGCACGTACATTCTTCATTGTGATGGTTTGAGAAGCTCCAATCACACTTGGAACTTCATACTTGGTGACGAACCAACAGTTCCAACCTGCGCCTCCGTCAACCTCTGATGTAGAAGCTACCTTTACATCGCTGCCTATTGGGTTCACATCGTTGGATGCAATCTCAATTTCTATTGGCAACAATTCCTTAGGATAGTAACTTGGAATTGTGAAGGTCAGTTTGGCTTCTGAAGTTACCTCCTTACCCATTGTAATTTCAGTTGGGAACTTGAAGTCCACATTGCTGATACTGTAGAGATGGATGTTTCTAGTCAATCCATGCTTCTTATCTACCAGCTTGATGGTGGCAGTCTTACATTCACCGGCACTGATATCACCAATCTTGTATGTGATGGTTCCCTTACCGGTTGCTGCGTTATACTGTACTGTAGGTACAGGAAGCTTTCCACCATCCAGTTTTGTGAAGTTCTTGTTCTCTGTCCAGGAGACGTTGAAGTCGGCTGCAGTTTGAGTAGCCTCACCCTTATATTCAAAGTCGATGGTCTGCTCGCTGTTGGCTGATTCCTGTGTCAACATCTGGTAAGTACCATCTACGATATTCATCGTATAAGTACCATCAGAAATTTCCTGGATGATGTCTTCTACCGTAATCCATGGGTTGTTGGCAGGAGTACCATTGTATGCAAGTTCTGCTGAGCTGTAACCCAGATTCTTGCCCAATCTCTTGATGTTGATTCGGTAGAGATGGTTTCTCTTGACAGGAATCTGAACACCCTCGTTCTGGAGCAGAACCTGGAACCATTTTGTATCTCCGTCCTTGTATGTCACCTCCATGATTACCTTGAGTGGCTTTTCCAAAGAGTTTTCCTGCTCAAATGTATATTGCATAGGCAGGTTGCTGCTGTTTGGCCACATCTCTTCATTTCCTACAGAGAATTTCTCTCCTTCAGAAGGCCATCTTGTTGGATCCAGCGATGGAGTGATGTAGGTGCATTCTGCTTTCCACGCAGCTGCATCAGTCAGCATATTGGTTTCAGGGAAAGTCAGCTTTGTCTGCTCTCTATTGAATGGAGCTACCGTTCCATGCTGCATCACGTTGCCCAGTGCATATCTGATGTTTTTGATGTTTGGATCCTCCCATTTCACTTCAATCTTGGCACGGTTGCGGAGCAGATGGATTACATTGTTTGCCACTGCATCCTTGATGAGGAAATCTGTCATTTCTTCAGGAGTATTCTTCTTGACATAACCCCAATACACCATCTTGTCGTGCTGCTGACTGTTGTTTCTGTTATCGAAGCTAGTCATGAGGTTGTTCTCATGTCTTCCAATCCATTCTGCAGACTTGCTGAAATCAATCGCCTGGTTGCCGGTTACTGTATTTTCGGCAGTGGCATTCGCCATGATGTGGATGCGGGCGGTTCCCGTAGGAATCGTTGCGGTGATGTTCTTCTTGTCCGATCCGCCATCATCCTTGATTTCATTGGTTGCCACAGACTGGATATTCAGATCTCTGGCAAGTCCCAGGAAATAACCATCTTTGTCAAAGCATAGCAGCTTCATATCGTTAGCGCTTGCAATACCTTCGGTTGCGAAGTTAGCTACTCTGCTCTCTACTTTTGAGTAGTTTGGAACGGAGATGGTGAAGTGGGCTTGATACGTGCCTGTCTCATTCTTGGAAGGAACGCCATTGTCCACCATGCTGTCGGAGCAGGCTGTCAACATTGTTAACAGCGCTGCCATTATTCCGATATATGTCTTTATCTTTTTCATTTCGTAACTTCCTTAAATGTTATTACTTCATTTGTTTATCTAACTCTTCAACCTCTCTTGGGGTGAGGTCGCGAACGCAGCGAATGTAAGTGCCACTAGACCCCCAGCCCGTATAACCAGTGGCTACAGATACTTTATTCAATGTATAATAATTCGCTCCTTCCAAAACTGGCTTGATTGGTTGTTTTGTCTCACCTTTGTTATTCTTGTATGATTCCTTTTGAAAGTCAACAATGAATTGTATCTCTGTCTTTGTTGGGAGACGCCAACCATCATATATTACTTGTTTGTCGTTCTCTTTCTTTACTTCCCGATACGTTTCACAATGCGTCTTTGCTGTGGTTTGATTAAAAGTTCCCGATTGTACAGCTCCTAGCTGTGAAGCAATCATAAATGCAGGAGATACGACTTCGTCATTTGTATAGCCAGTAGTTTTATCGATGTTTGGATGCGCAATATTATATTTGCTATCTTTCGTACTGGATACCTGTATGATGTACATTCGGTTGTTTGTTAAAGACAAATTATAACTTGAACCATATTCAAAGCTATAGATATTGCCAGAACCAGCATCGTAATATTTTGCCAAATATCCCTCACCATAATCATAGGTGTATCGGTTATTTTTGACAATTTTACCTGCAGCTGTACGATATGCCCATCCGCTTTCACTTCTAGAAGAATAGTCTCCGAAGAAGTTCTGGGTTTCAATCAGAGGTGACTGCTTGTATTTTACTGTTGCTTCTTTACCCTCCTTATTTTTTAATGTCAAGACGATATACTTGGAGAAGCGATTCTTCGGAATAGGAGAATTAATGACGATTTTACCACCGAGATTTTCTCCATCCTTTTCGCTCTGCAATTCCATCTTGGTTGGGTATGGTTTGAACTGGACTGTCTTATTTTCCCAATGACTGCCAAAAAAACCTTCAACCTTAACCTTTTCTGTGTACTTTTCAACATATCCTTCAGTATATTCTTCCTGATGATTTTCATTATCAATGTAGTACACCTTTTTGCTAACGATAGTCACTGGGCTGGAAGACTTATAAGTCACGCTCATATCCTTATCTACATTCTTCATATAGACAACCTTTGGAGTAACCATCAGATACGAAGTATTGGCATCGATATCAGTAGTACCGCCATCCGACCAAGGGAGAACATCATAGACAACCTTACCAGCTGTGATGTAACCAATCTCAGAGCTACCGCCCTTGTTGTTGATCTTGGCATCGATGGTATAGATGGTGTTGCGGTTCAGCTTCTTGGCATCCTCACCGGTAGCCTTAGGGTCACGGACAGGAATCTTGTAATAGTTCATCTCCGTATTGCCATCGGCTGTAAGAGGAACCTGGAGGTAGATGGCTGGTGCCTTGGTGTCGTCATTCCACTGAGTGGCATAGCTGTAAGTGGTTACGGTATATTCGCCACTTCCACCCTGTGTTTCCACCATTTCACCATCCTTCAACTCAGATTCTGTATTGCTGCCGAAGATAGTAGTCTTGGCATTGTAGTTCTTCAACTGCCATTTTGCCTGACCAGCTGTATAACCTTCTACGTCAACATGAATGGTAAGGGCAATCTTGGCAGCTGCACGAGCCAGATTAACTGGAATGGTCTGTGTAGGTTCCTTGGTTACCTGGTAGTTCTGCTCGCTACTCATCAGGAACATCTTGTTGCTGTTGCTGGTAGCATCGTATGGCTTCCAGATATCCTCGTCGGTCTGTACATCGCCTGAACCTGTGGCGTTAGCCACAGATTTCACGCTGTAAGTATTACCTTCCTGCAGATCATTATCTACTTTCCAGTTCTTTTGAGCAATCACTTTCTCCTCGCCGCTCTTCAAGCCGCCAGTGAAAGTCTTATCTACCTTGCACTCATTATATTCACCAAACATCTTGATGTTGAAATTATAGAGCTTATCCTCGTTGAGGTTTGCGTCAGAAGCGGTAGTTGCTCTCGAAACCTTGTTGGCAAGGATGAGAGGCTTCACGCTCAACTGCTGAGCTCCCTGATAGATGAGCTCAGAGTCTTCTGCGCAACCCACAAGGGATAATCCCAGGGTGAGAGCCATAAGTGCCAGTGTCGTATTCTTATATATATTCAACGTTTTCATGATGTTTGTCATTTATTGTTGTTTATATCTCATTGTTTACTTTACTTGGGTGAAAACCATTTCGGTCTTCGATCCCGTTCCTGTGGCTGTACTTTCGCTTCCATCAGAAGGAGCATTGATGATTACCTTCATGTTTGGACTATAGGCTACCATATATACACGGCAGGTATAGTTGTCACGCTGGGTATAGTCGAGTACCGATCTTGGAACCACATAGAAAGGCTTAACCTCTGTAGTGGTACCGTTGCCTGTAATCACGGTCATTACGTCAGCCAGATCGTAAGAACCATCAGCATTTACCTTGTCGGCATAAATGAATCCGTAGTCTGGGCTATCTGTCTGGAGCACCCAGCTCTTGCCATTGGTATTCATCTCGGTGAATGAAATCTTTGGTCCGAATGTTGCATTGTTGAATGCAATTTCACTACTATTTTCGCCATTCTTCTCGATGTTTGTCTTGATAGAGATGGCATCATTGAAAGTGTAATTTGCTCCGGTTTCCCAAGGCAATACTGTTGGTAAGACTTTCAGATCAGCAGGATGCTCAGGATCACTGCCACCTTCTCTGTCCACCTTGGCTGTTACGTCGTAAATGGTGTTGCGGTCGAGGCGATAGAGAGGCTCGTATTTGGCCCAATCTATTGTTGCTGCATCGTTGTCTTCGTAGAGGCGCTTGTTAACCGGCACCTTGTAGAAGTAATCCTTGCCATTGTATTTTGCCTTGAGCAGGATGTAGGTCTGCTTGCTGACATCGATTGGCTCTTCTTCATACGGCTTCTTTTTCTTGTCAATCCAACTGTTAGCGTATGAGTAGAACACAGCCTTGTTGTCTTGTGTGACGGCAGGAGCAGTTACCTTACTGCTGGCAGCGGCTTCGGTATTCAATGCATTGTTTGTGCTGGTACCTTCTGCGATGATAGCGCCATCTGCAGCGTAGTGTATCAACTGACAGGCATACTCTGTAGGAGCTACTGTTTTGCCCTTGTCATCTTGTACGTTGAGGCGAATCTTGGCAAGCGCTCTCTTCAGCTGGAACTGGATGTGAATCGTTCCGTTCACAATCTGTTTCGTCTCCTCCATCTTGGCATCCATCACGAATGAAGTCTGCTTGGCATTGTGATTGAAGGTGGCTGCCTTGTTGATGGTGGCAGCCTTTAATCCATCCAATGTTGTAATGTCGCTGATATTATCCAGGTTTGCCACCAGATAGAGAGTGTTGCCTGTAATCTCCGAACGCTTCAGCTGTTTGCTTTCCAACTTCTTGTGCTTGTATTCTGTAGTAGGACTGCCCTGAACGGAAGCATCTGTAAGAGGAAGACTCTTGACGAGTTTTCCGGTTGCATCGAAGACGAAGAGGTCGAGGCGATTGATCTTGTTTTCATTGAGATTTTCCGATCCATCTTCAACTTCTGCACGGGTAACAGCTGCACGGGTTTCAGTAGCAGAACCACCTACTTTATATTCCAGCACTACATCGTAGTCGCAACTCGGTGTGCCGTCCATATCATCGCTCATGCAAGATGTGTTTGCAAGCCCTAAGAGGGCGATTGCACACATCGCAAAGTATTTTGATATTGCTTTCATTGTTTGCCCTCCTTATTTTAAATAATTAGTATAATGTCCACTATTGCTCTGAAGCTTATCGTAGGCAGTTCCCTGGGTAGCCTGCAGCTGGAAGATGCGGATGCGGGTATTGGTTCCTGCAAACTTTCTTCCTTTCTGATACATACCTCCTGCGTTGTCAGGGTTGATTTCTACTTCGTATTCATGGATACCATCCAGAGATACGGTTACGTAGAGGTCGGTATATACAGGATTGCTGCCCTTATCTTTTGCCCAAGGAGTCAACTTATCCCATGAAGCATTGGTTGTCCATGGATTCACGGCTTCTACCTTGATCTGATAAGGATCTTTTCGGGCGATGCCTGTAGAAACGCAGGTGGTGCTTTCTGTAGATTTACTATAGTTGAAAGCGAAATCATCCGTGTTGGTGAGATGTGCTTTCCAAACCAGTCCTGCAGGACTCTCTACCTTGAAGTAGAAGGCAGCTCCTGATTTCTTATCCTCCAAAGAATTATGGTCTTTATCCGTTTCCTTATATCTTGGATAGTTAACCAAGCAGTAGAGACCTTCTGCGTCACCCGTTGTTGCACTCGGTGTTTTTGTTGTCCATGCAAACATCTGGCAATTTGCACCGTTCCAGCCAATTTCAGATGTTACCTTATTCCAAGGCATTACCTGCCAGTCGAGGCAGAGGGCTCCACCCTGGAGGAAGTAGCCGTAAACTACGAGCTCTCGGTTGCGGATAGCTTTGTCACTGTATGGGATACTGAATTCCTGAGATTTTACGCTGCCGCCTTCTGCCAACTGATAGTAAATCTTACCTGTGATAGGCTTGTTGGTTTCACGAAGATAACTCAAATCATGTCCGCCGATTTCCGTATTCATACGGTCCATATAAGCCTGAGCTGTTTCGTTTGCTCCTCGCTTATAAGTGAGCGGATCTGTTACAGGTGTGATTTTGCTATTATCTACACCGTCAAGCGTGAGGGTCGAAGCAACATAATCAGGAGTTCCGTACTTATTGCTTGTTGCAGCCTTGTTGGCATCTGCCTTGGTATAATCCTCTTCATCAGGGAAGACATAGCTTTCTGTAGGGAAGGTGTTTCCATCTATTTCAATTCTTGTTACCTTCACATTTTCTGTCAAGGCATCAGCATCTGCCGTGCGGGCGAAATAGAAGTGAAGCTTGGAAACGGCGCGAACCAGAGGAATCTTAATTCCTTTGCCCTTTGCCTCAATCTCTGTATCAGCTACGTGTTTGGCTAATTCTATATTGGTAATGGCACGGGAAATAGGGAGACCCTTGCCGTTAGGAACCTCTGTAGTCTGAGCCTTGCCTTCTGTTGTAATGCCGAATGGATCATCGAAGGTTACACCTTGCAGGTCTGCTCGGGTGATGCTGCGTAGATCCTTCTTCAGCTTATCAGCCATATTGGTACTCTCTGAGTTTGCCAGAATATAGAGGTCGATGTTTTTGAGTTCTTCACCGTTGATCTTACGCAAGAATCTCAAGTTCAGCGTGTAGTTGCTGTTGACGGTTCCGCCGCCAACAGCTGTAGGAGTATCTTCCTTGTAAGCAATCGGATTGGCGCTTGCTCCAGTTCCTGATTTAAACACCCATACCTTGATGCTATGAATGTCGCTCTCAGCGTTAGGATTAGCCTGAGTCTCGTCGTCCTTTCCGATGTTCTCAGCTCTGCTCGCTCTGGAAGTCGTGGTGCTGGCGGTAGAGAAGCTCAGGTTGAGGTAAGCTTCATCGCCAGTTGCAGGTACCTGCGAATCTTGGTCTGAACAAGATGCCATTGTGCTCAACATGAGCAAGGCTGCGATAGCCATGCCTAGCCGACGTGTCATCTTGATCAAAGTTGAGTTATAGCGTTTCATCTTTTTCATCTTTTACTTATACTTAATACTTTTCTTTCTCTCTATACAGTGTGGGTAGCACTGTTTTCTTATTTGGCTCCGAGGTCTGCATTCTGCAGATTGAGAACCCATCCGTTCACCTTGATTCTAGCATCCATGTGGTAGTCGGAACCTGGACTTGGAACGTAGAATACGAGGGTGTAGTGATCCTGGCGGTCGAGGTATTCCTGATCCTCCCAACCCTTGTCGGTGCGCTCGCCGCAGAGAGCGAGGAACCATGGCAGTGAGTGGTTGAAGATTACCTTGCCTGTGCGCTTGTCGGTGATTACGATTCGCTTGTCGTCGTACTCCGTGCTTTCGGTGTTGCGGGTGCTTACATCATTCTTGCGCTCGAACATTCTGGAAGAAGACAGGTCGTAAACCAGAGCCTTGTCGATTTCTTCACCTTCTACCTGGGTATTTCCGCTGGAGTTCACCACCAGTTTCTCGTTGTAAGGCACGTAGGTAATCGGCTTGTTCTGTTCTACTCCGTTGGCATCCTTTACCTTGTCGCCCTTGTAGTCGAGGAGGGCAGCCGAACCCTTGATTCTTACGTCGAAGTTGTCTGCCACGAATCCCTGCTGGTCGTTATCGTAAGGAAGCATCACGATTCTGTAGGTCTTGGTACATTTCATCAGACTCAGTTTGCCGGATGTGTCCTTTTTGCCCTTGAAGTCGAGAGATGTCTGGGCGGTGTAGAGAGCGGTGAACTTCTTGTTGTTGACAGAAGCCTCTCCGTCTTTCTTTCCCATTTCCTCCTGCAGGTCGTTGATGGTAGAAACACCAGGTGTGAGTTGGGTGAAGCTGAACTCCATCTCGTCGTCACCGTCGGCTCTGCTACCTGTAGGTTTCTTGTCACGAGCGAGGCAGACGAAGGTGTATTTACCTTCCTGTAAGTCTGTGATGTCCATGCTGTGACCCGTTTCGAATTTGTCGGCAGACTGCGTATAGGTATCGAAGTATTTACCGTTTTTATCGAAAACATAGACGTTGAGGTTTTTCACTTCCTGGGAGAATGCATCAGCGTTCTCAACATTATATGTATAATCGAACTTGAGCGACACCTTAGGTGCAGGACAATTCGTCAGATCGTCTTTCATGCATGATGAAAGCGAAGAGAGTGCGATGGCTGAGATACAAACCACTTTGCAACCGTTTTTGATGATGAAATGTTTCATATCGTTTGTGTTTTATTAATTCTTTTACTTATACTTATATCTAGTGTGCCGTAGGGCGTAAGAAGTGGGGTAGCCTCCGGCATTTTTTTTTCTTGTTGAGTGGTGCTGATTCAGCACGATAGGGGTTCCCGCCATCTGTTGGCGGCAAATATCATCTTTTTCTTTTTGAATCTCCCGGAGGCGGGGTAGCCCCCGGGAGATTGAGAGTATTGTTGTTTCAAGAATTATCTTGAGAGTGGGGGATGGGATACATCCCCGGATCATTCATCTTTTTTCTGCTTGATTAACTTGAAGAATGATTTACTTCAATTTTACATCCTGTGTGCTGAGAACCCAAGGGTTAACAGAAACCTCAACATCGAGGTAGTACATTGGCTTGTTATCGACTGGATCGCCATTAGGAACGTCTGCACCAACGTTGAAGATGTTCTTTACATTCAAACGATAAACTGTATTACGCTGGATGGTATTTGTGTTAAGCCAATGATCTTTAATAACCTGTGAGTAGTATGTCTTACCTGCACGGAACACCTCGATAACGTAGTTCTGGCGGAACGCTGCCAACTCAGCCTCTGAAGCACCAATCTTACCTTCAGCAGTAATCTTCAACTCAGCCTTCAGATCATCTTTAGTCTTGCCACCGAAGAGGACTGGCTGATCTGCGTATGCATCATAGATAGCTTGGATGCTTCTGTAGATATTGCCATTGTAGCGATAGAATGTCTTATCTGTGCAGTCAGGAGTATCAGTGAACTTTGTCTCATCCAATGCTACTGTATATTCGAAGTACATAGTAGTAGGAGTTGCACCTGTATTCTCAAATACATAGTTCTTTGCTGCATCTGTGAACCAATTTTCATTATCGATGCTATACTTGCCACCTAAGCCTTCTGGTTGCTGCATGTATGTGAAGCCTGTAGCAGCTGTAGGAATCTGGAGAGCAGACCATTTCTCACCCCAATTCTGCATGATGTATGTCTTGTTAACCAAGTTGGTGATAGCATAGTGAGTCAAAGTGATGCTCTTTACCTTATCCTTTGCGTCAGCGATAGCCTTCTTCTGTGATGCTGTAGCATTCTCAGGAACAGCTCCATTGATTGCTTCAACTGATGTTGGCTTGTCGATGCGAGCTGTGATTCGGTCAAGCTTAATAGCATCGCTAAGTCTTGCAGGTGTCTCCTTGTTGGCTTGTGTGAATGTTACAGTATACTGGTCTGCATGAGAGTTATTATCGTTCTGGTTGAACATAGCAAACTGATCATCTTTTGCATAATCGCCTGCGAAACCTGTTTCTGTAGATAAAATGGCTGTATTCTCCCATGGGTTAGCAGTTGTTGTTGTATTAGCCAGGAAATATACCTTATATATCACACCTTCAGTTACGTTCTGTACTGGAACCTGGATCTCGGTCTTGCCGGTAGTTGGTGTAGCAGGTGCGGCATTTGACCACTCTTTTGCTGAAATAGTCTTGGTGAAGACAACCTTTCCTGTAGTAGTATCAACCAGGTACAATGTACCACTTGTTAACTTTGTCTCTCCAAGGGTAGCATCTACCTTTTCAGCCTGCTGCTGGGTTCTTGTACCATTGCTGGTAGGAGTCTGGATAGCCAATGTCATATAGAAGCCATCAACCTGTGACTGTGTACCTGCGCCACCACTTGTCAAATCATCATTACTGCTGCAGCTTGAGAAAGATAACGCTGCTGCTGATACCAAGCTCATTGCGAGCAAATTCATTTTCTTCATAATCTTTTACTTATTAAGTGTTATACAAATTTTTTAGTTTGAGTTGCGAAATGGACGGGTCTCTCAGACCTCATCACTCTCTTCGCCCGGGGGTAATCAAATACTATTCTTTCT
>ERZ1034949.1440-NODE-1440-length-10658-cov-25.267943_pt1 | contig 10658 bp, 6 predicted proteins | sample MGYA00520590_ERZ1034949 | MGnify/ENA primary metagenome ERZ1034949 (study PRJEB33766, sample SAMN09781752) | gut metagenome | biome: gut microbiome | host: Homo sapiens | place: Madagascar | study: EMG produced TPA metagenomics assembly of the PRJNA485056 data... | reverse complement strand
CGCCTGCCTGAACTTCTGTCGCGTATTGACGGTTATAAAGGCCAGCCTGTCACCCAACTGGCAGTTATGCTGAATTTACTGGTTTTTATTCGTTCCAGTGAACTCAGATACGCCCGCTGGTCGGAAATTGATATTGACAATGCCATGTGGACTATTCCAGCTGAGCGCGAACCTCTGCCAGGCGTAAAATTCTCACACCGGGGATCCAAGATGCGAACACCACATCTTGTGCCACTCAGCAAACAGGCTGTAGCCATACTGGCAGAACTTCAGACATGGGCTGGTGAAAATGGTCTGATCTTTACGGGAGCACATGACCCACGTAAACCAATCAGTGAAAACACCGTAAATAAAGCCCTGAGGGTTATGGGGTATGACACAACCCGGGATGTCTGTGGTCATGGGTTCCGGGCGATGGCATGTAGTGCGTTAATAGAATCAGGTTTGTGGTCCCGCGATGCTGTTGAACGTCAGATGAGCCATCAGGAACGTAACGGTGTACGTGCTGCTTACATTCATAAAGCAGAACATCTGGAAGAACGCCGCTTGATGCTACAATGGTGGGCCGATTTTCTGGATGCAAACAGAGAAAGATTTATCAGTCCATTTGAATATGCAAAGATTAATAATCCATTAAAACAGTAATCATCCCGGGCAAATGCCCGGGAACTTACTCCATGAATATTTTCTTTGTTAAAAAGACAAAATGGTATTAACTGATGTATTTACTGTTTACCTGATTGTTCCCTGGAGGAGGATTATCAGAATCTGCGGTTATTCATTATTTATATTCAATGAAAAAGTAACCTCATAAAAAAACTCACTCACAGAGTGATGCGGGATAACTGACGTAATGAATACTGCCGGGATTTGGTGGTCCCTTGTGCTGATATGAATATGGATTCTGTTTTATACAGAATACTTTTCAGTACAAGCAACTGTATTACAGTTTGCCATATATGATTACTTGTGGTCCGGAAGAATAAGCGGCTGCGGTTTCAGACTGTCTTCCTGTACATACCTCTCTCCGTTAAAAACCATAATGCGTTCATTATCTTCGTCTGTCAGTGGATTGAATGGCGGTATATTTTCGGTACGAATACCGGTCAGCCACTGAAAAATACCTGTGAAATGACGGGCACTGATTTTTCTGCTGAGGGACTGATGAGAGGTTATATCACTGGCGGTAATAATCAGGGGCACGCTGTAGCCTCCCTGCACATGACCATCATGATGAACAGGATTAGCACTGTCGCTGACCGACAGCCCATGGTCAGAAAAGTAAAGCATGGCAAAATGACGGGAATACCGGCGAAGGATACCATCAAGCTGACCGAGAAAGTTATCCAGTTTACTGATGCTGGCAAGATAACAGGCAATTTTTCGGGAATACTGCTCCAGGTAATTATTCTGCCAGGAGTGAAGCCGATCACACGGGTTCGGATGAGACCCCATCATGTGCAGGAAAATCACCTTCGGAGTGGATGTATCTGCCAGCGCACGTTCTGTTTCCTGTAACAACAACATGTCATCCGTTTTACGGGAAGCAAAGCTGCCTTTCTTGAGGAAAACGGTATGCTCCGCATCAGAAGCAATAACAGAGATGCGTGTATCATGCTCCCCCAGCTTTCCCTGATTGGATATCCACCATGTGCTGTATCCTGCTTTTGCTGCCAGCGCCACCACGTTGTTGCCGGAGTCAGGGTTCTGCTCATAGTCATAAATCAGTGTCCGGCTCAGGGAAGGTACGGTACTGGCTGCTGCCGATGTATAACCGTCAATAAATAAACCGGGAGCCGTATTCAGCCATGGTGTGGTTGGCTCGGGATAACCATATACCGACATATAATCCCTGCGGACACTCTCACCAGTAACAATAACAATCGTGTCATATAATGGTGCTCCCGGCAGGATTTTCCAGCTGTCAGCACCGTGCCGACTCAGTTGTTCATAACGCTGCATTTCACGCAATGTGTCAGTTGTCCCCACAACTGTTCCTTTAACCATCCGTAACGGCCAGCTGTTTACAGAGCATAATACGAATAACAACAGAGCCATCGCGTTACGTTGACCACGGTGGTGTGTCCGCCAGAAAATAACCATGAACACCAGAATCGCGGCACTGACCAGAAAATGATAAACAGGAATCATCCCGGTAAACTCCGCAGCCTCATCCGCCGTGGTCTGCAACAACGCGACAATAAAACTGTTGTTGATTTTTCCGTACGTCATACCGACAGGTGCATACAGTGCACAACAGAACAGAAATAACAGAGCTGTAATGGATGTAAGGGTATTTCTGTGTGCAAGAATCAGAAGGAGAAACAGCAGCAACACATTCCCGGTGGCATTCTTCTCAGTGTATCCGCATGCGGCAGTGGTTATTACACACATGCCCGGGAAGAATAAAAACAATAAAATCCGGGATATATTGTCCGTATAAAACAGCTTTCTGATATTCATCGGAGTATATCGACAACATTATTGTGAAGAGAATAAAAATCAGAAGTCTCCTGTGAAACAGATAACAAACAACCCTGCAGTATAATTACTGCAGGGAGTCTTCGTTTAATTACAGAAGATGGGTAATTATTATCTTTCAGGAGCAGTTTTGTCAGAAGTTATAAGTCACACCAAGCATGATGTCATGACTTTTAACATCAACTTCTGATTTATATTTATCGCCCCACTCGTCCTTGTAACTCACACTGCTGTCACCTGCATCAAGATAGCGATAGCTGAGGTCCAGAGCGATATCCGGGGTTACGTCATAGCGAACACCCGCGCCAAGGCTCCATGCGAAGTTGTCAGCAGAGCCTGAACGTGACAACGATTCGCGACCACTGCTTCCGTACCCATAATCCCAGGTACTGATACCGGTTGTTTTCTGGTGAATTCTGGCGTAGCCAATCCCTGCAGATACCCATGGTGTGAATGCACTGTCATTCCGGAAGTCATAGTACGCATTCAGCATCAGTGTGTTGACTGACACCTCATTCTTCAGGTCATCACGCCAGTAACCGCCTGACCAGCTGTCTTTATCTACGTTATACTTCGAATCAGCTTTTCCACGAGCGTAAAACTCCAGTTCCGTACGAACCGGAATACTGAACTGCGGGTAAAAATCATAACCGGCCGCGATACCGCCACTGAATACCGTATCATGGCCATCACCGCCTTTATATTTTGATGTTTCCTCTCCATCACCCGACAGGAAACGCTGGTCTGCAAGTGACATAACAGAAGCACCTGCTTTACCGGTCACATAAAAGCCTGTTTTGCTCTCATCAGCCAGAGCCTGGGTCGAAAACATGCCTGCCATGGCAAGCGCTGAAACCGCAATAACCTTATTCATTTCAATCATCTCCGCTATCACTTTCCCCGAACGATAAATGGGGTTGCTCATTCTAAAACCATGCAAAAGACAGGGTAAAAGGAATGTTTTCGATCGAATCGATCGATAAAATCGATCGTGCCCGATAAAGTTTTCTTATCGTACCCATAAAAATGGTAAGGGCTGGTTTAAGAGGTAATCGCAGCGGCATGGAAGTATTAAGACCAAAACAGCACGAGATAAAGCGGCTGAACGTCAGATGAGCCACATGGAACGTAATTCATTAAGGGCGGCTTATATCCATAAAACAGAACACCTGGAATAGCGTCGGTTGATGCTACAGTGGTGGGGGGATTTTCTGGATACAAACTCGAAAGAAAATACCAGCCCCTTTGAGTATGCGAAGATTAACAATCCATTAAAATATTAAGCACTCCGGGCAATCTGCCCGGAGTGCTTTAGCTGGCATAACGGGCTACTGATCTCCTCTGGTTACAGATAACGACTTCAGCCCTCTGAAAGAGAAAAGCGGAAGCTCAGGAAGGTTGTGATTTGCTTTTAACCTTTTTAATTTAGAAGTATTATTTTGAGATTAATCCACTTCCCATCGTCATCCTTTTTGGTGTGCGTGAAAAGCTATTTTTAAGGTTACTGCCTCATGGAGTTATGGATATTTATAGTAGCTATTTATTTGATTTATATTCTTTTTTTCAAAAAGAAGAAAACTAAGTCCGCGGGCTCTTATACTTCCGCTCCTGTGAAAGCACCACCTAAAGAATGGCTTGCTAACAACAAAAAAAATCAGTCTGTAATGCAAAACGAGGACAGCGAAGATGACAATCTGGCTACGTTTACACTAAGTGGCGGGCGGAATGTCGAATACAGCATAACAGCCACTCAACGCCAGAATTTCTCAAAAACTACCGGTGCTTTGGCTCGTTGGATTTTTCCGGGAGAGATGATCACAGTCAGTGGGATAGAGGTTACCGGCGGTCACTTCTATCTTGGGCAGCGTATGAAACCTGCCGGGCATAACTCAGGCGGTTATTATGATGGCAATAACGAGGCATCGCTAGTTGACGACACGCTTAAAATATACCCCACACCTTACATTTACGAAGATAGTTCATTAGGGTATTGGCCCAGTTTTTCCTCACTTTCACCTGAAGCTCGTGGTGCGTACCTGAGTTGGCTTGCCAGCGACAGATGCGACACTTCCTGCCCAATTGGTTACGTTTTCATTTATCTGTATGGTCTGGAAAGAAGGGCGCTTGTTGACAGCAGGGACAACAATATATCCAACGATGAGTTCTATTCTCTTTTCAAAGAGATCTGCCGTCTTAGATCGGTTTTCAATGAAAACCGATCTTTCCGGAATTACTCATCCCAGTTACTTGAAGCGATGTCCATTCTTCGTCCGAACGAAAATCTTGCAGCAGCTCTCAACGATGATTCGGAGTTCAGCAATAGCATGCAGTTCAGGTTAATCCTGGCAAAGACTGTTGATACAGGAGCCCCGGTTCCAGCGGATCTGGCTCTGACGTGGGTGACAAACCATGCTGAATACTCATTACGAACCCCCGCCCGCCGCTGTGCGAAAGAATTTGCTGCACTATTTAAACGGCGTTACACCCTTAAATACGGTGAAGGGATGGTAGTGAAGCCGAATAAAGCGCGTCTGCGTTTAGATTACACGCCTGCAAGTCCCAGTTTGCGAGGTATTCGGCTTCCTGTTCCCGACTTGCCTGATCCAGGTGCATTGAAAGGCCCTGTTCAGAAGCTTATGGCCATTGCCGATATATGCACAGGTGAACTGGATGCTTACAGTCGTTACCTTGGTAGAAAAGGTACTTCAGCAAATGATACCGCTGCAATTTTGTTGCTGCCTTCAGAAATCGTTAACGAAAGCGCAGAAAAAATATTAAGTACATTCAAACACTGGGCTGATGACGCAATCCGCAGTAAGGGTGGGATAGTTTCAGTTGCTGACTACTGGTCACATATGAATGCCACCTGTCCGGCGAAGATCAATAAAAAAGAGGCCGACTTAATGCAAGCCTTTGCACAGAAAATGGGATACTGTCTGGCTCCTGACCCCTATCACCACCACGTAAAGGCAGATGTCGATGGTGTACTTGTTTTATTCCCTGCTGGTGAAAGAGGACGTTTCTCACCTTCTCCTGAATTTATCACAGCTGTATTGACGCTCCGATTAGGTTCGGTAGTCGCCTTGATTGACAATTCTCTCGATCAAGCCGAACAGAAAGTGCTTGAGAATGCCATCAACAACAATGCCAGCTTCAGCGATGATGAAAAGCGCTCTCTGCACGCATATTTAACGTGGCAGCTTCATACTCCGGCGAATATGACGGGAATGAAAAGCCGGATTGAATTACTCGGTGCAGCGGAAAAATCAGCTGTGGGTAAGGTTATCGTTAGTGTCGCTTGCTCTGACGGCAGAATTACGCCTGCCGAAATCAAACAGCTTGAGAAGATTTATACAAGCCTGGGACTGGATCCCTCATCCGTATCAAGCAATATCCATCAGCATTCCGCAACTGAAACTGCTCTCGTTTCATCTGTACCAGCTAATCAGTCGACGGCAGGGTTTACGCTGGATGCCAACGTACTTGCCCGCCACGAATCTGCCACTGATGATGTTCGTAAATTACTGAACTCAATTTTCACTGAAGAAGAACCAGAACAACCAGAAAGCGCTCCAGCCTCATTAACCGGGGAAGGGGGACTTGACTCCGCTCATAGCCAACTTTATCGCAGGTTGCTGGAGAAAGAACAATGGTCCAGAAAAGAGGCGACAGAGTTGTGTAGTAACTGGAACCTGATGCTCGGCGGTGCGCTTGAGGTGATTAACGATTGGTCCTATGCGGTGGTTGATGCACCAGTGCTGGAAGATGCTGATGATCACATTTGGATTGACCTGGAAATAGCCAAAGAATTAGAGGGTTAGTGAATGTCTGTAACACGTATAAGAGTGAAAGAGCGCGACGCTATCATTCAGTCACTTAAGTCGGGAGTAACGCCAAGAATAGGTATTCAGCATATCCAGGTTGGCCGCGTGAATGAGATAACCGCCCTCCATCAGGATATTGAACGGATTGCTGATGGCGGGGCAAGCTTCAGACTTATCATTGGTGAGTACGGTTCCGGGAAAACATTCTTTTTAAGTGTTGTACGGTCTATTGCGTTAGAGAAGAAGCTGGTCACGGTCAGTGCAGACCTTTCTCCCGACAGACGTATCCACTCATCGGGAGGTCAGGCTCGTAATCTCTACTCAGAGCTTATGAAAAATATGTCCACCAGAAACAAACCAGATGGCAATGCATTACTTAGCGTTGTGGAAAGGTTTGTTACTGAGGCAAGGAAGGAAGCTGATGCGAACGGCTCCCTGGTCTCATCCGTTATTCATAAACGCCTTGCTGCTTTGTCAGATATGGTGGGAGGATATGACTTTGCGAAGGTCATTGACGCATTCTGGCGCGGGCATGAGCAGGATAACGAAACCTTAAAATCCAATGCTATTCGCTGGTTGCGGGGCGAGTACACCACAAAAACTGATGCCCGTAATGATCTTGACGTCCGAACGATTATCTCAGACGCCTCGTTCTATGATTCTTTGAAGTTGATGAGCCTTTTTGTCCGTCAGGCAGGCTATGCCGGACTTTTAGTTAGCCTCGACGAGATGGTGAACCTCTTCAAGTTGAATAATACGCAAGCGAGAACGGCCAACTACGAACAAATTTTGCGGATCCTGAATGACTGCCTGCAAGGCTCCGCCGAAAATATTGGTTTTATCCTCGGGGGGACGCCAGAATTTCTTTTCGATCCACGTAAGGGGCTCTACAGCTATGAAGCGCTCCAGTCGCGTCTGGCAGAAAACCGATTCGCACAGAAAGCTGGCGTGATTGACTACTCGTCCCCCACGCTGCATCTTGCCAGCCTCACTCCTGAGGAACTGTATATTTTACTGAAAAACCTTCGTCATGTTTATGCTGGTGGAGATCCCGCAAATTATCTGGTGCCAGATGATGCTCTGACCGGGTTTCTGCATCACTGCAGCAAAACCATCGGAGATGCTTACTTTCGAACTCCCCGCAATACCATAAAAGGTTTTCTGGATATGCTGGCTGTGCTGGAACAAAACAGAACGATGAACTGGCAAACCCTCATTGAGGGGGTGGCGATTGAAGAAGACAAGCTCAGCGATATGGATGATGCCATTGTGGAGGAAAGTGATGACGATGATGGCCTGGCGAATTTCAGATTATGAGTAGTGCCTACAATAGTCTTGATCCCCGTGTCCGTAAGTGGGTTTATAAGCAGGGCTGGTCATCCTTAAGGCCCTTGCAGGAAAGCTCTATTCCGGCAATTTTAGCCCGTGATCGTGATGTACTAATTAGTGCAGGTACAGCTGCGGGTAAAACAGAGGCTTTCTTTCTTCCTGCCTGTTCAGCGATTGCAGATCTCACTGGTGGATTTGGCATTATCTATATCAGTCCATTGAAGGCATTAATTAACGATCAACACCGTCGTCTTGAGAGTCTTGGTGAAGCCCTGGAAATGCAAGTGACGCCCTGGCACGGGGATGTACCACAAAGCAAAAAGAAGAAAGCACGGACAACCCCTTCTGGCATCTTACTTATCACACCTGAATCACTTGAGTCTTTGCTCATAAACTCATTGGGTTGGCTCAAACAGGCGTTTTCTTCTGTGGCATACATTGTTATTGATGAGTTCCATGCTTTTATTGGCTCAGAGCGTGGTATACAGCTGCTTTCTCTGCTTAACAGAATTGACCATGTGCTGGGACGCCAGTTGAATCCAGTTCCCCGTGTCGCGTTGAGTGCCACGCTGGGAGAGCTGGAAAAAGTACCAGAACTATTGCGCCCGGATAAGAGATTACCTTGTGAAACGGTAACAGACAGTAATAGCAAAGCCACAATACAGGTTCAGGTTAAAGGTTATCTTGAGCGGGTGCCCGAAAAAGGAAAAGAGCTCCAGAGCTCTGCTGAACAGCTCGTCTGCGCGGATATTTTCAGGCTCTGCCGTGGCGATTCCCACCTGGTCTTTGCTAACAGTCGAAAGCGTACTGAAAGCATAGCGGCAACACTGAGCGACATGTGTGAAGCAAATGTCGTTCCTAATGAATTCTTTCCTCATCATGGTTCCCTTGCAAGGGAGTTGCGTGAGGCGCTTGAAGCCCGACTGCAGAAAGGGAATTTGCCCACAACCGCTGTTTGTACAATGACTCTGGAGCTGGGTATTGATATTGGTAAGGTGCAGTCTGTCATACAAGTGACACCTCCGCATTCTGTTTCCAGTCTGCGTCAACGCATGGGACGTTCAGGGCGGCGCGATTCCCCATCGGTGCTGAGAATGTTAATTACTGAACCTGAACTTACCGCAACCAGCAGCATTGTGGATCATTTACGGCTGCAGTTGGTTCAGGCGATGGCAATGATCAGGTTGATGATCTCTAAGCGCTGGTTCGAGCCTGCAGATATCCGGCAGAAACATTACTCCACACTACTACACCAGATCTTGGCTATTACTGCGCAATGGGGAGGTGTTCGTGCCGATCAGCTCTGGTCACAACTTTGCCAGACAGGTCCGTTCCGGAATGTGGATATAAATGACTTCAAAAGTCTGCTTAAACATATGGGGACATGTGGCCTGCTCACTCAACTAACCAGCGGTGAAATAGTTGTCGGGGCTGAGGGGGAGAAACTGACTAATCACTACACGTTTTATACCGTATTCAATACACCTGAGGAGTTTCGCATTGTAACGGGAAACCGAACTCTTGGCACAGTGCCTGTAGACTCCCCACTTTTGCCGGAGCAGCACATCATCTTCGGCGGACGGCGCTGGAAAGTGACAGAGATCGAGGTTGAAAAAAAGGTTATCTATGTTGAGACGACTAAAGGCGGTCAGCCGCCACTATTCAGTGGTAGCGGGATGTCTGTTCATGATGTTGTTCGCCAGGAAATGCTCACTATCTACAGGGAAAATGATTACCGTATCGCGGTAGGCAACAAGAGAGTCGATTATGCTGATGCCGCAGCCAGAAGCCTCTTCGCGGAAGGAAGTGACAACTTCCAACGCTACAATCTACAAAATGACTGTTTTATTGCCAGTGGTCAGAACTGCTACGTGATCCCGTGGATGGGGGATAAAATTGTCAATACAATTACGTCCCTGCTTATACGTTGTGGCTTTAAAGCCAGTTCATTTGCAGGTGTGATAGAGGTAGAGGACTCAGGCGTTGCCTCTGTCCAGCGTGCACTTAAGAAAATGCTATTGTCGGGGCTACCTTCAGAGTTTGAGCTTGCTGCAGTTGTTCCCGACAAGTATCTGGATAAATATGACGAGTATTTACCAGAGACTTTGCTTGCTAAAGGGTATGGGGCACAGGCGTATGATATAGAAGGAACGTGCATCTGGCTGCAGAAACACCTTCAGTAGACTGGATATGTAGTCAGGGTATAAATAAGTATTTATACCCTTATTTTTTACTTACCTGTGGACTTACTTGGCTTTAATCCCGGAGTATTGCCAGGAGTATCTTTATTATCGCGTCGGCGTTGATCCGGTTTTCCTGTTGACTTAGCAATTGGTTTTGGACCTGGTTTTAGACCCATGATAGTTATCCTTCGAGATGTAAGAGGAATGCCCTCAACATTGGTATATTCTATACTGAGAAATTTTTCAATGGGAATGATTAACTCGATATTGTGAGCAATGTCTTTTTTTGGCACAGAGCGAACCGTTAGATTGCGCGTATTTTTATGGAAGGAGATCATCCAATAACGGTTACTCACCGATCTCCTTTATGGTAATACGCACCTGTTTTTTAATATATAGAAAAATTACTCCGACATGTTTTATCTTTTTGAAATCAGGACATTTACCAACTCACTTAAAACTTTCTTTTGTTCTTCATCCTGAAGATATTGAATCCGGAATTTAATCTCTTCTGCAACCCGCCTTGTATCGGACTCATTAAGCATTTTTGTTATTCGTTGTCTCTCATGTTCAGGCTGGTCTTCCATATTTCGTAAAACCAAATGAAATAATATATCATAAAGTGCGCAATGCCATGAACAACCATCATTGGTTAGAATAAGCTCCCAAACCCGCTCCTGTTCGGCAATAAGCTGCAGAACAAAGGACTCAACCTGTTCTGATTGTCCGGGGGCAACACGGTATAACGGGGCAATCACAGCAAAAAACAGCTCATTTAACCAGGATTCCGCCTCCTTCTCGCTCCTGAAAGATGAACAGTTATGTATTCTTCGTACGTATT
>ERZ1034949.1426-NODE-1426-length-10764-cov-16.532636_pt1 | contig 10764 bp, 8 predicted proteins | sample MGYA00520590_ERZ1034949 | MGnify/ENA primary metagenome ERZ1034949 (study PRJEB33766, sample SAMN09781752) | gut metagenome | biome: gut microbiome | host: Homo sapiens | place: Madagascar | study: EMG produced TPA metagenomics assembly of the PRJNA485056 data... | reverse complement strand
TTGTTATCCCCTTATAATATTTAAATAATACATTATATAATTATAAAACCCCGCAATGCGGGGTTTTATAAACAAATCCACTATAAATTCACATATTAGAATCTATGATGCCGCCGCCCAAAAGAACTTCATCATTTTCGCTGTTTTTATGATAAAAGACAACCGATTGTCCGGGAGCAATGGCTTTTTGTTTGGCGTAAAAACGAACTTCTATTTTACCATCCGGCAACGGCGTCACTTTGACCGGTGTCGGCTGCTGCGATGAGCGTATTTTGGCCTCGCATTCCAAAGGCTCCGATAAAGCGGCGACTTCTCCGCATAAATCGGCAGCTATCAAGCCTGAACGCTCGCATTCCTCCTCAAAGCCGACAATAACTTCATTTTTATCTTTATTGAAACCCAACACATAAAGCGGACGCTCGGCGGCTATGCCCATACCGCGGCGTTGCCCAACCGTATAGTGCCAAATTCCCTGGTGCTGTCCCAAAATTCGTCCGTCTCGTGTTACAAAATTGCCCACCTGCGGTTCATTTTGCAAAATATCGTTAATATCGCCGGTATAAAAATCCTGACTATCGGGTTTATCCGAAACCTCCAAACCAAACTCATGCGCCAGCTCGCGCACGCGTTTTTTAGTCAGTCCGCCCAGCGGCATTAAAACACGCGACAATTGTTCTTGGTTTAGGCGATACAAAAAATACGATTGGTCTTTTGTGTGGTCTAAACCGCGTTTAATTACATATAGCTGACGTTTTTCATCAAAGCAAACTTGCGCATAATGTCCGGTGGCAAACTTATCAAATTCAATTCCCTGTGCTGCGGCTTCTTCCGGCAAGGCATTGAATTTTATATATGAATTACACATAACACAAGGGTTTGGAGTGCGTCCTGCTTTATATTCATGCTTAAAATTTTCCAGCACCATCTGTTTATAGCGAGCAGAACAATCCAAAACATAATACGGAATCCCTATTTTTTCACACAAAGCGCGTGCCGCCTCAATATCTTGTTCCTCATGCGGAGAAAAGCAAGAATCGGCATGAACATTTCCGCTGAAATTTGTGTTTTTATCCCAGATAGACATAGTTGCACCAATCACTTCATAACCTTGCTGTTTCAGCAGACATGCCGTAACCGAAGAATCTACACCGCCGCTTAAACCAACCAAAACTTTCATACTTTTACCTCGCATTATTTAAAACAAAGAAACTCCGGACGATAAAATCCGAAGCCTCTTAGGGAAAATCCCTTTATTAAAACGGAATATCGTCATCCAAATCTGACGGAGCAGACGCCGGACTGTTATCCCATCCGGATGAAGTTCCTCCGGCAGCCGGAGCAGCAGAGAAAACATCATTACCACCGGCAGGAACCCCGTCACCGCCGCCGTTTTTAGAATCCAGCATAACCAAAACGCTGTTAAAACTCTGTAAAACAACTTCGGTAGTATATCTGTCCATACCGTTATTATCGGTCCACTTACGAGTCTGCAACTGACCTTCCAAATAAACTTTGGAGCCTTTGCGCAAATATCTTTCGGCAGTATCAGCCAACTGCGGATTAAAAATAACCACGCGATGCCATTCGGTTCTATCCTTGCGTTCTCCAGTGTTACGGTCTTTCCAGCTATCAGACGTAGCTACAGTCATATTGACAATTTTTGTACCTGACTGAGTATTGCTGACAGTAGGGTCAGCACCTAAATTACCAACCAAAATAACCTTGTTTATTCCCACCATTATTTTATCCTTACAAAAAAATTAAACTTGTTATAGCATAATGGCTTTTTATGAAATCGCAACCATAAAAAGCCATTGCTGCACATTTTTTAAGCGGCATTGTCTACAGGACAAAGCTCGGCTAATACCTCTTTTTTAAGCGTTACATTATCCGCCTTGCCCGTTGCAAACACCGGCAATTTTTCATGATATAAAATCACTCTCGGAAGATAAAGTTCTGACATGCCGTTATTTTTGACATATTCATGCAACATTGCCGAAGTAACTTTTTCATTATTGGTTACCAAAACAATCTGTTCTCCCTTGCTTTCATGCGGAATTGAAACTACGCCATAGCTATATTCCGATCCCATATCCTTTGTGGCATCCATAACCATATCCTGCACAGCGTTGAGCGAAACCATTTCGCCGCCGATTTTAGCAAAACGTTTAATACGGTCTTTAATCGTAAAGAATCCGATTTCATCAATTTCCACCACATCGCCGGTATGATACCATCCGTCTTCCGGCGGAACCAACACACCAGGGTTAGTCGGCATATAATAACCCTGCATAACATTCGGACCTTTAACACAAAGTTCGCCGCCGTTTTCTATACCATCAACCGGCAGAATCTTAAACTGCATTCCAGGCATAATTTTGCCGATGGAGCCAAATTTGTTGAAAATTCCGTTATTTGCAGTCATAACCGGAGAACATTCGGTTGCTCCATACGCTTCCATCATTCTGACGCCGGAATGCTCCATCCACATGCTGCGAGTGTCGGATTTGGCGGCCTCACCGCCGGAATACATCAGGCGGATATTATGGAAATCGTACGGGTGAGCAATTTTGGCGTAACCGCGCAAAAATGTATCCGTACCAAGCATCAAAGTTGCGCCCAATTCATAAACCAGCTCGGCAACCACACGATAGTGCAGCGGAGACGGATATAAAAACAGTTTAGAACCTTCAAACAACGGAAACAGAGTCCCCACAGTCAAGCCAAAACTATGAAACATAGGCAAAGCGTTAAACAGCAAATCCTTAAAGTTAATAGTCTGAATTGCCGTCATTTGTTTGATATTGGCGATAATGTTGGCATGGCTCAAAACAACGCCTTTTGGAGCGCCCTCGGAACCGGAAGTAAACAGAATAACCGCCTTTTTATCACCGCCGGTTTTATGCGGAACATGTTTAAGCTTATAGCTGATATAAGAACCGATTTTAGTCCACAGCGACATTTTTTTAGCAATATCTTCCAAATAAACAATATTGCAGCCGGCGTTTTTCATATCTTCTATCACATTTTCCATTTTGGCTTTAATCACAAAAGAACGAGAGGTCAAAACGGTTTTAACCAACGCGGTTTTGCACATAGAAATCATATTTTTGGAGCCAACCGAAAAGTTAATCATCACCGGAGTGCGGTTATAGGCAGAAAGCCCGAAAAACGTACAAACCGTGGCAATAGCGTTAGGCAATAAAATACCAACATTTTCATCAACTTTGGTAAACTTTTTGAAACTGCGCCCCAAAGCAAAAGAAGCGATAATGATATCTTTATAAGACTTTTGCTTGCGGTTGATATCTTCAATAATCCGCGGACGCTTAGAAAAGAATCCGGTGCGAGAATAAACCTTGGCGGTTTTCATCAGCTGCGCAAACAAAGAAATATTTTTATCATAATTAATATTGAAGCACATTTCGCGCAAAATCATATAAACTTCATTGCTGATGTGGTCACGTTGGCGGCGCAGTTCGTCTTTCAGCTTAAAGCTGCGCGGTTCGCCCACATAAATACGCATTTTTGGCAGCGGACGATGCGGCAGTTTGCCTTTAGTTTTAGAAAAATAGCCATATTGCGGGCCATCTATCCACACAGGAATAATCGGAGATTTAGATTTATCGGCCACCAACCCCGGAGCTTCATAAATCTTCATCAGACCGCCGTTTTCGGTGATGCGTCCTTCGGCAAAAATAACAACCAAACGCCCCTCGTCTACTTTGGCAATCAGCTTTTTAATGTCTGACGGCTCAATCGGATTAAATTTTATCACATCGGCGCGTCCCATCAAAAAACTAATCCAATGACGGCGATACAAATGCCCGTTTAAGGCAAATACCGGATTTCCAGGAAGAAATGCAAACAGCAAAATCGGGTCCAAATAAGAAACGTGGTTAACCACATAAACGCCCTTTTTCGGCAAATTGTTCACATCAAATTCAAAAATACATTTTGCTTTCATCAAACGCAAAACCGTTCGCAGGCAAAATCTGACAAACTCTTTCACAAGTCCAACCTTTCTGTTGTTAAATAATAACATATCCATATAATATTATTAACGTTTTGTAAAGGAAAAACGCATAAGTCATCAACAGGGCGTTTTTAGGGTATATCAAATTGATTTAACGACATTTTTCAAATTTTATCCCCAGTTTTAAGCCAAAAACTTGCCAAAATTGATATATTACTGTATGGTGCGCCTTACGTAACGCAAACTTGTTTGGGTTACCATGTTTTAATAATATAAAGGTTTAAAATGAAAAAGGTTCTTACATTAACCGCCTTGAGCACCCTTCTGCTCTCTACCAGCGCTATGGCCGCCGGTTTCCATTTAAGAGAACAGTCAGCTGCCGCTCAAGGTAACGCTTATGCCGGCGCAACTGCCGGTGCAGAAAATGGTTCTTACGCATATTATAACGCCGCCGGTTTAACCCGCCAAAAAGGCTTGCAGGTAAACTTGGGCGCAACCTACATTGCACCGCGCGCCACAGCTAAAAATGTTATGAGTAATAACGGCACCCGCGGAGCCGACGTTGAAAACGTGGTTCACGCAGCTGTTTCGCCAAACGGCACAGTATCATATCAACTTAACGACAGAGCTTTTGCTGCTATCGCAGTTAATTCTCCGTTTGGCATGATTACAAAATATGACAGAGATTGGATTGGCTCCGACCATGGTATTACCTCGGATTTGAAATCCGGCACCATTACACCGATGTTTGCTTATAAGGCAACAGATAAATTATCTTTGGGCGCAGGCGTGCAAATGCAATATGTTTGGGCGCACCTGACCAGCAGCCACAAAGATTCTCAAACAGGTTTGGTTACCGAAAACGGCAACGATTTTGACATGGGCTACCAATTGGGCGCCATGTATGAATTTAGCGACGCAACCCGTGTCGGTGTTGGTTATCGCAGCAAAATAGACCACAAATTAAAAGGTAAAATGAAATCAAGCGGCAGCGCTTATACAGCAATGGGAATTCCTGCCGGAGCCAAAGCTGACGCTTTGATGAACCAAAAAATCAGTGCCAAATTAACCACTCCGGACATGCTTTCTATGGGTGTTTATCACGACATCAATGAAAAATGGGCGGTTATGGCCGAATATCAGCGCGTGTTCTGGAGCTCTTTCCAAAACCTGACTTTTGTCGGTGATAACTTAAACAAGCCGGAAGGCTACATTGCTCAGGTAAAAGAAAACTGGCGCGACACAAACTTTTATTCCATCGGTACAAGCTATATGCTGGATAATCAATGGAAATTGCGTTTGGGCTTAGCCTATGACCAAAGCGCCGTTCGTTATGCTAACCGCACACCGCGTATTCCAGATTCTGACCGTATTTGGTATTCAGCAGGTTTGGGCTATCAATATAATGAAAACTTGAGCTTTGATATGGGTTACACCTACATTAAAGCCCACAGCGCAAGAATGAATACAGCTGTTACCGGCAATAAAGGTTCGCACGACGTTTCGGCCGACTATTCTAATTCGGTGAAAGTATTTGCATTTTCGTTGAACTACGCGTTCTAACAATTTGTAACAACAAAAAAACTTCCGATTTTATCGGAAGTTTTTTTGTGTTTAAGCAGATTTTTTTTCTTCGGACTGATGTATCAACTTAGGCTTTTCGCCGTCTGTAATAACTTTTTCATCTATCACAATTTCAGCGATATCTTTTTTGTCTGGAAGTTCATACATCCACTCCATCAAAATTTCTTCCATAATCGCGCGCAATCCACGAGCACCGGTTTTGCGTTCTATCGCTTTTTTGGCAATGGCGCGCAATGCTTCCGGCGTGATTGTCAATTTGACATCGTCCATGCCGAACAAAGAAGCGTATTGGCTGACTAAGGCGTTTTTCGGCTCGGTCAGAACACGGATTAAAGCGTCTTCGTTCAAATCGTCTAAAGTGGCGATAACCGGCACACGTCCGGTAAATTCCGGAATAAGTCCGTATTTAATCAAATCTTCCGGACGAACGTCCTTCAAAATCTGACCGATAGTCTTTTCATCTTTTTCCACTTTAGCGCCAAAACCAATGGAATTTCCGCTTTCCGTGCCATGCTTTTCCACAATTTTTTCCAAACCGGCAAACGCACCGCCGCAAATAAACAAAATATTCTTAGTGTCTACGTGCAAAAACTCTTGCTGAGGGTGCTTGCGTCCGCCTTGCGGTGGAACATTGGCAATAGTACCTTCAATAATTTTCAGCAAAGCCTGCTGCACGCCCTCGCCCGACACATCGCGCGTAATGGACGGTCCGTCGCCTTTGCGGGAAATTTTATCGATTTCATCAATATAAATGATACCGCGCTGAGCCTTTTCAATGTCATAATTAGCGTTTTGCACCAATTTTAGCACAATATTTTCAACATCTTCGCCCACATAACCGGCTTCGGTCAGGGTGGTGGCGTCGGCAATTGCAAACGGAACGTTCAAAATCTTTGCCAAAGTCTGCGCCAGCAAAGTTTTTCCGCAACCGGTGGAACCAATCAAAATCACATTTGATTTGGTGATATCCACTTCGTCTTTTTTGGGATTATTCAAACGTTTATAGTGATTATATACAGCAACGGATAAAACTTTTTTAGCATAATCCTGTCCAATCACATATTCATCTAAAAACTCTTTGATTTTTGACGGGGTGGGCAAACTGTTCATCAACGGTTCATCAGTAGACGCTGTTTTATTTTCCGGAGCAAGTTCAGTTTCTTCTTCCATAATGGAATGACAAACATCTATGCACTCGTTGCAAATATAAACTCCGCGTCCGGCAACCAGCTTTTTTACCTCTTTTTGGCTTTTGCCGCAAAACGAACAATGCAAAATTTCTTCGTTATCTTCACTCATTTTTCACCTACTTAACTTCTTCACGGTTGGTAATAATATGGTCAATCAAACCAAAATCCAAAGCTTCTTGCGGCGTCATAAAATTATCTCTATCCATAGCGCGTTCAATAACCGATATCTTTTGACCGGTGTTTTGCGCATAAATAGCGTTAAGACGTTTGCGCAAATCCAAAATCAATTTGGCTTGAATTTCAATATCCGCAGCCTGCCCTTTGGCGCCGCCGGACGGCTGGTGAATCATAATCTGCGAGTTTGGCAAAGAATAGCGTTTGCCTTTGGTTCCGCCGGCCAATAAAAATGACCCCATAGAACATGCCTGACCGATACAAATTGTCACCACATCGCAAGATATATATTGCATGGTGTCATACATAGCCATACCAGAAGTGACAACACCGCCAGGGGAATTTATATACAAGAAAATATCCTTTTTAGGGTTTTCAGCTTCCAAAAACAAAAGCTGGGCGCAAACCAAAGCCGATGTTTCATCATTAACTTCACCGGTTAAAAAAATGATTCTTTCTTTCAGCAAACGAGAAAAAATATCAAACGAGCGCTCGCCTTTCGGAGTTTGTTCAATCACCATAGGCACCAAAGCATCAGTAGGAATTATAGTATTCATATTTTATCCTTCTATAAAATTCTTTTTTTATTTATTAAACCCCATTATTACTTAATTTTTTATAAAGAAACCATATTAAAAAAACTTTATGTATCTTAATTTTGAATTTTACTTGCATAATTTGACATAATTTGTTATAATGCGTACGAAATTTGATTATTATATATATCCTGTAACAGCTTTGGCAACTGCTGCATTTATGGATTAACGCCTAAAAAATTATTGTGGTATGTATAAAATTTATTGGGACACTTATCTGTTATATGTAAGCAGCATTATCAAAAACAAGAATAATGTCTATTACATGAAAAATAAATCTACTGGTGAAGTGTTTTCGTGTTTTCTTTGGACAGGTCCAAATTGTGTTTTTGATGACAATCGACTGATTTCTAATGAAACTATTATTTTTGGTCCGACAACCAATCCGCTTTTTCTGTCTCCCGGCGAGTTTCTTAACAAATATGAATTTACCAGAGTAGGACGCAACGGAATTATAGATATTCCGATGGATTCAGTTCAATATAAAAACATGATGAACGCGAAAAAACTGCTTGAGAATGCAGCAAAATTATCTGCTTAATAACAAAAAAAACACCGCTCAGCGCTTGCCGACCGGTGTTTTTTTTTAAGCCTTACAGACATCCTAGAGTTTCTTTGGCATATCGAGCATAGTCTTCATAATATTGACGTAAACTTTCTTCAACCATATAATTTACGGAGCCTTTCGGATAATTTCCTTTATTATCCGCTTTTCCGGCTTTGACTCCGGTCAAAATTTCTATACCATCGTCAACAGTATCTATGGCATAAATGGTAAAGCGTCCATCTTCAACTGCCTGAACTATATCTGCACGCAACATCAAATTGTCAACATTCGTGCGCGGAATAATCACCCCTTGTTTACCGGTAAGTCCGTCATGAGCGCAAACATCAAAGAAACCTTCGATTTTTTCATTTACGCCGCCAATCGGCTGAATTTCACCAAACTGATTGATTGAACCTGTTACGGCAATGCTTTGTTTAATCGGTAAATTTGAAATTGCCGACAGCAGGCAATAATATTCCGTAGATGACGCACTATCTCCGTCAACACCGCCATAAGATTGTTCAAAAACAATAGACGCCGACAGAGAAAGCGGAGAATGCTTGGCAAAACGGTTAGAAATCAATGATTTTAAGATTAACACGCCCTTAGTATGAATTGGTCCGCTCATAGAAATTTCGCGTTCAATATCCATAAAATCGCCTTTACCAATACGCACCTGTGTAGTTATGCGAGCAGGTTTGCCAAAAGAATAACGAGAAAAGTCATAAACAACCAAACCATTGATTTGTCCGACACGTTCGCCTTTAACATCCATCAAAATCGTGCCTTTGTCAATTTCTTCCAGCATGGCTTTTTTAATGCGGTCAGAGCGATAAATCTGCGCCTCTATAGCTTGGTCTATGTGATTTTTACCGATTTGTTTAGAATTGGAAACTCTTGCCCAATAATCTGCCTCGCGCAGCAAATCGCCGATAGAAGAAATATGGGCGGTCAGCTTTCCGGCATCATCCGCCAAACGAGAGGCATATTCAATAACCCTCGCCACAGCTTGACGATTAAGAGAGCGCAGCTGTTTCTTTTTAGAAAGAGAGCCTATGAGTTTAGCATATTCGATTTCATTTTCGGCATTTCTATCCATAATCATGCCAAAATCGGCTTCAACCTTAAAGAAATCGCGAAAATCAGGGTCTCTTTCACTCAACAATTCATAAATTTCAAAATCGCCGGTCAGAACGACTTTTACATCCAGAGGTATAGGCTCCGGCTCAAGAGAAATAGTCGTAAAACTTGTTTCTTCGGACGGCGCCTCAATTTTCACACGTTTTGAAGCAATGGCGCGTTTCAGCGAATCCCAAGCAAACGGCTGTTCCAAAACCTTGCGTGCGTCCAGCAATAAGAATCCGCCGTTGGCTTGATGCAAAGCACCGGCTTTAATCAATGTAAAATCGGTCAATAAAGCGCCGTATTGCTGAATGCGCTCAACCTTACCGACCAAATTTCCTTGTGTAGGATAGTCGACAGTAATTATCGGCGCTCCGGAATCCGGCACATTTTTAATTATGACATTAACCTTAAATTTGGCAAATTTATCTTCTTCAGGTTGTTTCATTTTGCTCAGTAACAGCTGTAATGGGTCTTCATCTGCTCCGGCCGCGGTATTCTGCTTGTCGCTGTCTACAGGTACAAAATCATCTATGTTTTCTAAAATATTATCCTGAATTTGTTTTAAAAATCTTGACGGCTGCTGACTTTTATATTTTTTACGCAGCTCATCTATTGGATTTTTCACGGCAGAACGTACGAATTTTTCACGCAAAATTGTAATTTCCCGTTTTTGTTTTTCTTCCCAGCGAGGTAAATCCTGCGTCGCGTTTTCGATTTCCTCCTGCATGGCATTCAAATCATCCATTACCAATTTTTTTTCATCTTCAGGAAGCTGTTCAAACGCGTCAGGGCTCAGAACTTCGCCGTCTTTCATCGGGGCAACGACAAGTCCCATTTGCATATGCAGCAGCGAAACTCGTTTGCCTTTGGCTTTTTTCTGCAGCACATTTATATATTCTTCTTTTTTGGTTTTATATTTTTGGCGGATAATACCCAGCGCCGCTTTATATTCTTCGGACTCAATAATTTCCGGCAAAGAATCCGCCAATTCATCAAGTAATTCATCAACATCTTTAGCAAATTCTGCGGCTTTTCCCGCCGGAAAATTCATGGCTATAGGTTTGTACGGCTCTTCAAAGTTATACACATAGGCCCAATCATCCGGAGTTTTACGATTTTTAGCTTCTTTTTCCAAAACACGCTTCACCAAACTTGTTTTACCGGTTCCTTCCGGACCTAAACAAAACAAATTATAACCGCGTGATTTTATGTGTATTCCAAGTTCCACAGCATGAATGGCCCTATCCTGTCCTAAAGCGGACAAGCGTTCTTCTAAATCGGCAGTAGAATTAAAATCAAATTTAGACGGGTCGCATTTGCGATAAAGTTGGTCAGAAGTTAATTTTGTAATAGCCATTTTAAAATTTTCCTTTATAATTTTTATGATATATTTATATTAAACCGCAAATTGCTAATAGAGAGTAAATGTTGGAAAAATATTTTATTTTAAGCGGCTTGACAGTTTTTTTACTGATAACAGCCGGCATTTGGAAAGCCATTTTAATTTATATGCGTTTCAGGCATTTGAAAAAACTAATTCAACTGAACATATTGCGCAGACGGCAATTATTA
>ERZ1034949.1411-NODE-1411-length-10883-cov-8.071204_pt1 | contig 10883 bp, 3 predicted proteins | sample MGYA00520590_ERZ1034949 | MGnify/ENA primary metagenome ERZ1034949 (study PRJEB33766, sample SAMN09781752) | gut metagenome | biome: gut microbiome | host: Homo sapiens | place: Madagascar | study: EMG produced TPA metagenomics assembly of the PRJNA485056 data... | reverse complement strand
ATACAATGAAAACCAACTATCCTCTCCTCTTTAATGAGTTACAAGGTTTATACGGTGAAGATTTATCAGGTTGGAAAAGTCTTGAACAGGCAAAGCTTGATATTTCTGCTGAAACAGTCTCTCAGATTGCTAAACTTTATCAAGAGTTTTATAAAGCAATGGGTGTTGATAACTATGTTGAATTTAATGGGCAAGTAGTTAAAAAAGCTATTGCCAATGGAAACACTAATGCGTTTGCTGCTTCAACACTTTCAAAAATGTATTCCCAAGACAAATTCGAAAAAGTAATTAGTGATTCGAATGTAAAAATGAATGGTAAAGATGTAAATAGTGAATACCAGAAATTACAAGACAATATATCCAATGTTCTATCCAGTGCTGAAAAAATGAAGGGTGCTTTAGATAATTATGACAATGATGTGTTTGATGCTTTGAGTGGTAGATTAAGTAATCTTGATTGGAGCACTCTTGGAGACGATTCATCTAGTTCATCATCTTCACAGACAGCCGAAAAACTCAATTGGATTGAACGCTTAATCAACAAGATTTCTACAGCATATTCACGACTAAAGAATGTCGTATCAGATACAACAACTACATGGCTCAATCGTAATAACGCATTAGCAGATTCTATGAGTACACTCAGAGATGAAATAAATGCTCAGTCACAGGCTTATGAATATTACATGAACGCATTTAATTCTTATGGTCTTGACGATTATTATAAGAATCAGATTGCAGATGGTTCAATAAGTATTGATGTTATTTATGATGATGACTTGAAGGACGCTATATCTGATTGCCAAGATTTCTATGATAAGGCACAGGACGCTAAGACTGCTGTTCAGGAACTTAATATTGAGTTAAAAGGACTTGCTAAGAGTAGATTTGATAATGTAGCTTCTGAATTTGAAAAGCAGATTTCATATTTCAAGGATTATTCAGACCAACTTCAGAAGGAAATGGACATTATCACCACTAAAGGTTGGTTCTCTTCTACTTCTATCAATGAAAGTATGAAAAAAGTCGAACAGGACAATCTTGATAGACTTAAACAAGAAAGAGACTCTTTAATGAGTGCCTTAAATTCCGCTGTTGGCTCTGGTAAAATAGAGAAATACAGCGAAGATTGGTATGATATGCAGTCTTCTATTGACTCTGTTACATCTTCTATTCTTGACGCTGAAAAGGCTCTTATTGAATATGATAACGCAATCAGACAGATTAAGTGGGACGCTTTTGATAGAACTCGTGATGATGTTGAGAATCTTATCAGCGAGACAGAATTCCTTGTTGAATTGTTAAAAGATAAAGGTATTACTGACGACAATGGTAATACTACTGCTGAAGGTAAGGCTGCACAGGCATTACTTGTTCAGAAATATCAGTTATATCTCAATCAAGCCCAGAAGTATAAAGATGAGATTCTTAAGATTGACGAGGAACTTGCCAATAATCCTTATGATAAAGAATTGTTGGACAGAAAACAAGACCTTATTGATAAGCAACAAGAAGCTATTAAATCAAGTATTTCTGAAAAAGATGCTATTAAGGATCTTGTTAATGACGGATATAATGATTTATTGGATGCTTTACAGAAGGTTATTGACAAACAAAAAGAGAGATTATCTGCCGAGAAATCACTACATGATTATCAGCGAACAGTTGCTGAACAAACTGCTACTATTGCACAGTTGCAGAAACGATTATTAGCTTTACAAGGTGATAATTCTGAAAGTGGTCAGTCTCAGAAACAGTCTATAAGTTCAGAACTTAAAGACGCACAAGATCAGTTGCAAGAAACAGAGTACGAACAGTACATTGAAGATCAGACGAAGATGTTAGATGACCTTGCAACACAAGCTGAAGAATGGATAAATACTCGTTTAGATAATCTTGACGGTCTTATTCAGCAGATTATTGATGACAGTAATACTCATAGCGGAGACATCAAAGATACTATCACTAATACTGCTAATGAATTCGGTGTAAATCTTAGTGAGGGCATGAAGAGCATTTGGGAAACAAATACAAATAATATTAATAATAATATTACTTCTGTATTTAATGACTTCGGGACAAAATTTGATAATACGATGACGACACTTAATAATGTTGTTAGTGGTATTGAAGATAAAGTTCAAGAAATGCTTCGTCTTGCTAATGAAGAAGCTGCACAAAGACAAGCTGAGTTAGAAGAACAAAGAAGACAACAGGAAGCTGCTGAATCTAGTTCTTCATCAAGTGATTATAGTGAACCTGATTATGATTGGGATGATATTGGCGGTGGAGATAGTGGTGGAGATGGTGTTGATTGGATATACTCTCCTGACTATTTTCCAAAAGATCAATTGAATGTAAATACTAGTATAGTAGACAGATTGAAAAGTCTTGATTATGATTCATCTTTTGGTGCTAGAGCTATGTATTTTGAACAAATGGGACTTGGAAATGACTATACAGGAAGTTATGATGATAATGTCGCAATGCTCGATTGGATGAAAAGTCATGGTTATCGTAAAGGTACTAAATCAGCAACAAGTGGACTTCATATTTATGGTGAAGATGATCCAGGTTCAGAACTACTTGTTACTAAATATGGAGTACTTCGTCAGTTTGATTCAGGTGATACAGTCTTTAATAAAGACCAAGTTGAAAAACTTTGGAATCTTTCTAAGGGTATCACTACACCAAACATGTATATTGATAACTTAGGTGCTAAGTTACCTGATATTGCCCCAGTTTTAACAAACAAGTCAATTGATATTGGCGGTATTAATGTAAATGTTGATAAGGTGGTCACAGATAATCCAGAAGACTTTACACGACAGCTTACTAATGAACTGGCAGGAAATTCAAAGATACAGAAAATCCTTGGAGAGATTAATTCTAATCAGCTTTTAGGTAGGAATTCATTATCTACTCGTAGATATATGAAATAATATTATGGGCGCATTGGTGTCATAACCAGTGCGTCTATTTTAATTGGAGGAAATATTATGTCAAATAAATTGATTAAGAATAGAAACTCTGTAAGTAAAGAACTTGAATATTATAAGAATCACTGTGCTTTACTTGAGAAGGAATTAGAGGAAGAAAAGAAGAAAAGAACGCAACTTGAAATCACTCTTTCATGTGATTCTGAACCCAGTAACCATGCGGTTTCCGAGCTTCAAAATTTGATAAAAGCATATAAAATTGCAAAAAAGACAGAAGAAAAGCTTTGTAACGAGCTATTGGCTAAAAATAAGAAAATGGATGAAAATTTGGCTGAGTTTGACAGAATTAAGCCTTTATATATAAAAAAATGTGAAAAAGAATATGACAACATTCTTAAAGAATACACAAAAATGGTTAAATTTATTGACTAATTAATAATAAGAAAGGATGGTGAAATTATGCAGATTGAAAAAGTAGAAAGTACACTAAATGGAGATTCAATTACTTGTGGTCACTTTAACTCATCGTTATATGACTCATACATCGAATTCCCTGTGAATCTTGATACAAGTAAAAAATATACAATTCATGGTTATATAAAATCGTCTGTTACAGGTCAAATATCTTGTGAAGGTGCAACATCTAATGTATCTACAGAGTGGTCGCATGTCGTAATGACTATTACACCATCTCAACAAAAATCACTTGAATTGAAGTTTTATCCAGGAGAATTTTGGATATATGAGTGGAAGCTTGAAGTTGGTGAAGTCAATTCTAATTGGACTCCTTCCCCACTCGATGCTAAATATGACCTTATATCTCTCGGTTCAGAGGTTAAACAGTTATCAGATTCAATAACGCAGAAGGTATGGAAAGAAGACATCGATGCTGCAACAAAAGAAATAAATAAGTCTGTTACTACAGTTGGACAGGATGCTGAGAAGATATACTGGCTTATAGATAAAAACAGCAAAACTCAGGCTTCTATGAGTCTTACAAGTGACTTATACAAGTTGGTTGCCGAGAATATAAATCTTACAGGTAAGGTTACTTTTGAATCATTCTCATCTGCAATGCAAGAAAATTGGAGTGATTTAAAAGATATTGCTAATGATGCTTCTGATAAAGCTTCAGAAGCTGCCGATGCAGTCAATAATTCTACAAGTAAAGTTGTAACTGAGTATTATAAATCAACAAGTTCAGAAGAACCTTTGGATGGAAAATGGAGTGAAGCTTCTCCTTTATGGGAAGAAGGTTATTATATATGGAGCAGAACTGTTTCAACTAATTTAAATGGTGATAGCGAAGTAAGCGAACCTGCGTGTATCACTGGTAATGATGGGTATACACCTAAAAAGGGCGTAGATTATTTTGATGGTAATGATGGAAAAGACGGAACATCGAATTATATATGGATAAGATATGCTACCGATTCGAATGGAAGTAACATGACATCTACTCCTTCATCTTCTACTATTTATATTGGAACATGCGTAACAACTTCTACGACTGCACCTACATCTTCGTCTCAATATGTTTGGTCTAAATATGTTGGCTCAGATGGTATTCCAGGTACAAATGGTATTGATGGTAAAACGACATATTTGCATATTGCTTATGCAAATTCAGCAGACGGTAAGACTGGATTTGATGTTAGTAATGGTAATGACAAAAAATATATTGGTCAATATACTGATACAACTATTGGAGATAGTACAGATCCTAGTAAATATACATGGAGTTTAATTAAGGGTTCAGATGGTGTCGGAATATCTTCTATCATAAGCCAGTATTATCTTTCATCATCTTCTACTGAATTAAAAGATGGCTCTTGGGTTGATAATGAATCACCAACATGGGTTAAAGGAAAATACATTTGGACTCGAAGTAAATTCACATGGGACAATGGTGATGTAACCACAACAACTGCTACTCTCGCAAAAGCTCTGAATTCTGCTAACGAGAATGCTGTTACCGCATGGAATACAACACAGGATATAATTAAAAATATCTATGTAACAAATAAAACAACAATTAATGGTGGACGAATTGAAACCGGTACTGTTACCGCTGATGCAATCGCAACGGATGCAATTGTAAGTAAAAACTATGTTAAAGATTCTACTGGTTCGTTTCTTAATCTTGCTGACGGCAGTTTTGATAGTAAATATTTGAAATGGGATTCAACTGGTGCTATTACTGCAACAAGTGGAAATATTGGTGGTTTAAGTTTAAAGAATGGCATTCTGAGTAGTCAAACAGAAGCTTATTTATTACCTGATAGAGATGTTTTATTTACTATAAGAGAAGCTATATTGGCTAATTGGACTGAGCCATCTGCTGATTTACCTTTAAATTTATATGATTTTAATGTAGACGGAAAAGTTGATTTAGTTGATTTTGCAAGAGTAAAACGTTATTTAATAGGCAAAGCATCAGAAGATGATTTCAAAAATTGGGAATATGCCAAAAAAAGTTCTGTTGTATTTGAAATTAATCCTCAAAATGCAAAGAAAGCAGTTTTTCTTTCTGCTGAAGATATGTGGGGAAAAGAACGCAAAACTCAAATAGGTATCGGAAATATTTATTCAAATGAAATTGAATGTATCAATTTAAAAGTAAAAGATCCCATTAGTCATAATGCGTATGGTTCTGTTAATTACCCAATAGAAAATTTAAATTTTAGAGAAACATCAACAAATACTAAAGTTGATTTATTTAATAACTCTTATAAAGTAAGCGGATGTGGAATGTTGATTGTAAATTGTGCTATATGGACAGATGAAACATCTGATTATGGTACAACGTCATGTGCAATATATATTGACGATAGATGTGTTAATGCCAATAGACATAGAATAGAAACTGAAAATACAGAAGAATTAGATGCTGGTTGTTGTTTTACATGGTGGTTCTGTGATGATACCGAACATACATTACGAATTATTGCTGGTTCTACAAAAAATGGTACAAAAACATACACACAATCTATTCAAGCTTTATTCGGTTTAACAGTATCTTAATAAGAAAGGAGGAAGCAATTCAAGAATGTTCTTAAAAAATTTTGAATACGCAGGGCGAAGACTTACAGATTTTAACTGTATGCTCTGCTCTTTCGATAGTCCAGGATTGGAAGCGGTTTCGGTTGGTACTGATATATCATTTACATCAATTAAAAACCGCAACTCTTCTATTAATAAACGTATTTCTGCTGATTATGGTGAAGATCCTTATTCGGACGTTCTATATATATGTAAGAGTAATTGCGATGATTCTAGTAACTCATATTTCTCACAACAAGAACAGCGTGAAATTATTAAATGGCTCAATCGTCCTGAATACTATAAGTTCAAGCCCATCTATAATGTAGATAGTGATTTATATTATATGGGAAGCTTTAATTTGAAAGCGGAAAAATATGGAGATGATGTTATAGGATTTGAATTAACGTTTACCGCTAATGCCCCATTTGGATTTGCTGAAAAAGATATATCATCCTTCTCAGTCGGAAATTCAAACAGTACAATATCTTTAAACAGTGATTCAGATGATATAACTAAACCTATTTATCCTACTGTGACAATAACATGTAAGCAAGCAGGCACTCTTACAATCACAAATAAAAGAGACAATTCACAAACATTTTTAAAAAATCTATCATTAAATGAAGTTATAACTCTTGATGGAGAACATGGTATTTCTTCCACTTCTTTAGGTTCTCACACATCATTTCCAAATGATTTCAATTATGAATTCCCTAAAATAATCACAACTTATGACAATGATAAAAATGAATATCTTATATCTGCCCCTTGTCAAATATCTATAGATTATAAACCAATACGAAAGGTAGGAATATAGTATGAATAATGTAACTATACAATCATCTTGCGGTCATACTCTTCTGCCTGGTCAGACTGCAACTTTAACGGCGGTTATTGATAATGCTCAAAATTATAGATTTATGTGGCAGAAAAAGAACTTGAATGGTGAATTACTTGATTGGGTTAAATATGGACAAACAATTCAGATAACTTCTGATGAGGTGAGTGAAGATATTACATATATTGTTAGTGTAATTGGTGGACAAGATATTCTTACTGATTCATCTAATAATATACTCACAGATGCAAATGGGAATATTCTTACTGCAAGCTTCACATTATATACTTCTGAGCATGATGTATATAATGCACAGGAGAATGATGAGATTGTTCCTTATGTTGAAGAACTCACTATTTTACTTACTACAAGAGGCAAACACATATATGGTAAGATTAATAATATTGATACTCAGAGTATCAGTTATAAGATGAATCTCAATTCTGCTAATGAGTTATCTTTTACAGTACATAAAGAAGTTGATGGCATTATTGAACCTTTATGGGATAAGCTAAAGGATTTTCGTTTAGTATATGTCAAAGAATTGAATGAGTATTATCAGATTAAGATATCTACTAATAATGGAATAGATGATATCACTAAAACCATATCTGCTACTTCTCTTTGTGAAGCAGAATTAAGCCAGATTTATATAAGAAATACAGAAATTAATACCGAAGATGATATTGCTAGAGATGATTATGTAGTTACAAAATTTTATAGCCTTACTGATAAGAAAGCTTCTTTGTTAGATAGGATATTATCATTTGCCCCACATTATAAAATTGGGCATGTTGACGATAGCCTTATTGAATTACAAAGAAGCTTTTCTATTGATAATACAACCGTATATGATTTCTTGATTGGTGATTGTTCTGAGCAATTTAACTGTTTATTCCAGTTCAACTCCGTGACAAGAACAATAAATGTGTATGATTTATATACAAGATGTCTGAATCCTGAATGTGGATACCGTGGAGATTTTGATGAAATTTGTCCTAAATGTGGCGGTAAGAAAATATCTTATTTCGGTGAAGATACTTCAATTTTTATTAATAGTAAAAATTTAAGTGACTCTATCACGTTTGAAACAGATGATGATTCCGTCAAAAACTGCTTTAAAATTGTGGGCGGTGATGATGATATTAATGCTGCCATTCGTAATGTTAATCCTAATGGAACAGATGTTATATATTATATAACTGATGATCAGAAAGAAGAAATGTCTGACGAGCTTGTTCAGAAGGTAAATTCTTATGACACATTATATAATGAAAAAATTGATACATATCATACTCTCAATCAGAACATATATAATGCATATGATAAGATTCTTTATTATACATCTTCTATGATGCCAGATGTTAAGCATGAAGAAGTTACGGCAACCACCGAAGCAGACAAGCTTACAGTTGCTAATTTGAGTCCAGTAGGGTTACAGAAAGTGACCACTTCCACTTCTGTCTCAACTGTCAATACAGCATTAAAGATGTTGGCAAAGGTGTTTGTTAAATCAGGATATGTCAAAGTTGATGTTGATACAGACAATACAAACACATTCACTTATGTCGGTACAGATGAACAGCATAATCATTATGGAACTTGGTATGGTCGATTCAAGGTCACAAACTATAGTAACGATGAAGATATTGTATATACTGATTATCTGGAAATAAAGGTATACGACTTATATGAGACATATTTGGATCAAAAAATTAAAAAGAATATTGTAAGTAATGATAAAAATGGCGAAGATAGTCTTTTTGATGTGCTTACAATTAAAAGTCTTGATAACTTTAAGGAAGCAATTAAATTATATTGTCTTAATAGATTAACTTCATTTAAAGCCGCATTGGAAGGTTGTGTGTTTACTTTAGTTGAAGCAGACCAAGCTAAAGAAGGTGCGGATTTATATGAGGGTATGTATCTCTCATATCTCGATAAGTTAAATGCTTGCGAAGATGAAATTGACGCACGACAAAAAATTATCAATGAATGGCAGAATCAGCTTGACGAATATACTGCAACAAGAAACGAGATTCAGGATTCTCTTAATTTTGAAAAGTATCTTGGTGAAGATTTGTATTATGAGTTCATTGCTTATAAACGTGAAGATACATATAATAATGAGAATTATATTTCTGACGGACTTAATAATGAGGAATTATTAAAGAAAGCTGAAGAACTTATCGAGAACGCTCAGAAAGAATTATATAAATCTGCAATGAAGCAGCATACTATCACATGCACTTTATATAATCTGTTTCAAATGAAAGAATTTGCTCCTATAAGGTCTAAATTCGTTCTTGGTAACTGGATGAGGATTCTTGTTGATGATGAAGTGTACAGGATAGGATTATCTTCATATGAAGTTAATTATGGTGGACTTGAAAGTATCAATGTTGAATTTACTGACGCTACTGTAGCTTATAATACAGGTATTTCAACTCAAAGTATTATTGACAAAGCACAGCAAATGGCTACGAGTTATTCATATGTATCAAATCAAGCTAAAAAAGGTGAAGAAGCTAGGAATTCAATAAGCCGATTGCTTGATAATGGTTTGAACACTGCTGTTACTGCAATCAAGAATGCTGACAGTGAAGATATCGTTATAGATAAGAATGGTCTTAGGGCAAGACTTTACGATGATATTAATGATTACTATGCACCTGAACAGTTAGGAATACTTCATAACATGCTTGTATTTACTGATGATTATTGGAGAACTGCTAAAACGGCACTTGGACAAATTACATATACACTTGATGGTGAAGAACATTCGGTATATGGGCTGATCGCAGATGTATTAATGTCAGGTTTAGTAATATCAGGACATATTTACTCCGCAAATTATTCGACCGTAAATACAACTGGTACTCATATAGATCTTGAAAATGGTTCATTTTCTTTTGCAGGCGATAAGATTGTATATGATTCTTTCTCCAACGACTTATGCTTAAAGGATATAACTGTCAAATTCGTTAGTGACGGTAAGATAGATAAGACAACTCTTCAAGATGTTATTACAGGTGTTAATACAAATTATTTGAAGCTTAATAAACTCGAAACCGAAACTATTGTCGCTATTAACGGGAAAATTGATAACTTAAAATCAATCTCTATTACAACAGAGAATTTCTATGCTAAGTTCTCAGAAATAGATATCGCTAAAATCAAAGAATTATATACAGATAGTGCTTTTATCAGAAGTTTGACAACTGCCGTATCTTCTACTGTAACTTCAACTGTTGATACAGAGTTTGTAAAGAGTCTTATTGTAGGTCACGCAACTCTTAATGACTTATTCACAAGTAACTTTACGATTGGTTCTGATGATGGTGGTTCCGTTCTTATGAATGGTTCTACAATGCAATTCAAAGATAAAGAGGGAAATGTATATGTTCAGATAGGAACTGATAAGACAGGTGCACATTCAATTATTATCAATGACAGTAATGGGACTACAATTATGAATGGTTCGGGCATTACTGCCAATGCTATTGCAGATGGTCTTATTATTGACCAAATGGTTAAAAAGAAAGATACAACTTATAACGGTATCTCAGGTGATAAGCTTGACATTGATTCCGTAATAACAAGCATAAATGGTTCTACAACAACAATTAAATCTTCACAGATTTATTTCGATGAAGATAAGCAGACACTTAATACCAAATTGTCTACTATGCAGAACACATTATCAACTGAAATGAAAAATGAGGTCGCTAAGAATAAGACTTATACCGCTAAAATTGAAAGTTCTAATGGTACTGTTCTTGCCGAAACACTTAATAAGAATACAACATTGACTTGTAATGTTAAGAATGCAAATGATATTGTTAAAATTGACGGTACGAACTATCGTGCTGTTTGGACAAGACGGACAGCTTCGGGCGGTACTCAGGATTCAGAATATAATGTTATATCTACTTCTGTCAGCATTGCTTATACGGATATATCAACAGATTATATCTATACATGTACAATTCAGAAGAATGAAAATAATCAGTGGCAGAATGTCATTTCAGCAGATATAACAATCATAAAAAATATATATG
>ERZ1034949.1406-NODE-1406-length-10913-cov-25.491987_pt1 | contig 10913 bp, 6 predicted proteins | sample MGYA00520590_ERZ1034949 | MGnify/ENA primary metagenome ERZ1034949 (study PRJEB33766, sample SAMN09781752) | gut metagenome | biome: gut microbiome | host: Homo sapiens | place: Madagascar | study: EMG produced TPA metagenomics assembly of the PRJNA485056 data... | reverse complement strand
AAAGCTTTATTGAACCCCCGGTCCAACCGGGGGTTTTCTTTTTACAAAAAAGCGGAAAGCTTCCCGCTCTCCGCCTGTATTTCTTCCTTAATAATTCCCCACCAGTCTTCTCCAGTACTTGCTCACCAGGAAAGATGCCAGGAGGAGCTTTGCCAGATCCCCGGGAAGGAAGGGGAACATGCACATCACCAGAGATGGCCAGATGCCGGTACCGGTGAGGAACATGAACCAGCCGATGCCCATGGAGTAGCAGAGCACGTTAGCACATAAAGAAGCCACAATCATGTGCTTGAAATTGAATCCCCCCATCTTTTCTGCCACGAAGCCCACCAGAAAAGCCATGAATGGGTAAGTCATGATAAATCCGCCCCCAGGGCCAGCCAGCACAGCCACGCCGCCCCGCATCATGGAGAACACCGGCACCCCCGCCATACCGAGAAGCAGGTAAATGGCAATAGCCAGGAACCCGTACCGCTTCCCCAGGAACCCGCCGGCCATGAGCACCGCAAAGGTACCAAGGGTAATCGGCACCGGCTGGATAGGAATGGTAATCTGGGAACAAACCGCCGTCACCGCGGCAAACAGGGCACATAGCACCTGCATACGTATAGAAGAATTCTGGTTCATAATAACCCCTCCTGTTGTTTATGGATACATTATAAAATCGGAGAGGTTATTTGTCAACTGTTATTTCGTATTGGTTGACATATAGGTAACAGATCGAGACCGAGGTCGAGATTGAGATCGAGTACATTCGCAACTACGTTGCCATTCCAATTGACTCTACCCACACCCCGGTCGGCCGGGCCCCAAGAGGAAGGCGCTTTAATGTGCAGTAAAAGCGCCAACTTAGGCCCGGCTCAGCAGTCCTCTGCAGGACTGCTGCATCTCGAGCGGTGGCAAGGGAACTGGATTCATAGGGAGCCGCAGGCGACCGAGAATCCAGTGACACGCTTCCCCTCGGGTGGCAGCATGCTAATTGACACTATCCATAAAATCGCTACAGCTACGACGAGTCGAGAGATCTCTCAGATAAATGACTATGACGGGGTATTCAAAGAAGAATTGAGATTTGAGTGAAGAGAATTGAGGTCCCGCCTGCGGCGCCCCATCAGCTAACCTCCGTCGCCTGGCGGCGCCACCTCCTTCCCAAGGAAGGAGGCTAACGATTAGCGGCTCCGCCGCCGTTGGGTTCCTAAAGACTCTACACCAAAAACGTGCCATTGACTCTGCATCAGGCCCCTTCCTAGGGAAGGGGCTCCCCAACGGGGTGGGGTTAGCTGATGGAAACTGATGGATTCGGCCCGCAGGGCCCATCAGAATCCCTCTGTCTGCTGTCGCAGACATCCCCCTTTAAGAAAGGGGGACTAACCATCAGCCTGCGGCATGTCTATCAGCTAACCTCCGTCTGCTTCGCAGCCACCGCCGGGCCCCGAAAGGAAGGCGCTTTAATGTGCAGTAAAAGTGTGCAGGTCCTGCATAGGACCTGCAAGCCAGCCGCAAGTTGGCGCTTTTTCTGCACATCAAAGCGCTTTCCTTTTGGCGGCTGGCCGATCAACTTGGGCCCGGCTCGAGGGTCCTCTGCAGGACCCTCGCCTTCCGAGGAAGGAGGCTAACTATCAGCGGCTCCGCCGCCTATGGAATCCTAATGACTCTGGCCCTAAACGTGCCATTGACTCTGCATCAGGCCCCTTCCTCGGGAAGGGGCTCCCGCCAGGGTGGGGTTAGCTGATGGAATCGGCCCGCAGGGCCCTATTCCCTCGATCTCGGCCCCGGTCTCAATCTCATTTGCCCGCAGGGCCTGATCACCTAGACCTGGATCTAAATCCTCAGGGCCTCTGGCCCCATCTTCCTCGATCTCGGCCTCAACCTCGATCTCACATGACCACCGGAATCCAGTAGGCCTCGTTGCCTGCGATTTCTTCTTCGCTGAAACGGGCGTAAATCGCCGACGGTTTATCCCCCAGCATGAAGCAGGAGAGAGTCACGTATCCCTGGAGGATGCCCACGTCCGTCTTGGTGACGATGCTCTGCTGGTCTATGTACCGCTGGACCAGGGAAGATTCGCTGTCCCTCCGGACGATGTCTTCCTCGTCTTCCACCTGTTTCCGATGGATCACACGGCCCATGCCGTCGATGATGTCGATGCCCTTTCCTTCGCGCCCCCAGATGGGTTTCCGGATCCACTTCGAATCCTCCGGCATGTCCCCCAGCCGGAAGTCCCGCTGGAAATAGCATTCGGGGATATATTTCCGGATGGTCTCCTTTTCCCGGCTGCTGAAGAAGGACGCATCCACCTCCATGAGGGCGTACAGGAGGGCCTGGAATCCCTTGGACTGCATGATAATGGCCTCAGGCGGATTCATCATGGCGAACCGGTCATGCACGTAGCCCTCCATCATGAGCTCTCCCAGGGACGACCCGTCCTGGTCCGCCGTCTCTTCGATGAGGATTTCCATGGGATGCATGCGGTAGAGGAAGGACACTCTCCGCCCGTCGGGCAGGGCCACGCTGCCGTCTTCCATGACAGCCAGATTATAGAAGGTCTCGAAGAGGATATGATCCCGCACATCCTCCGGCACCGCCTCCTTCATGGCGTTCATGAGAAAGAGGGTGGTGCCGTAGTCCTCGATGTAGTCGTGGAAACAGGAGAAAAGGATGGGGTGCTCTTCCAGTTCCGCCGCCGACAGGTTCCCGCAGCACCGAAGGTACACGTCCAGGAGGAAACTCCGGAGCTCGCTCATGCCGAAGCCGTTGGGATTTCTCTTGCCGAAATACTTCGCCGCCACCCCGTTGGCGTAGTACGCCTCGATTTCCGCGCAGGGAGTGTCCGCATTGATTTCCACCATGTGGATGGCTCCCTTTTTGTCGATGACGAAATCAAACCGGGACAGCCACGTAGGCAGGTTCTTCATGGGATTCCCGTGGTGCAGGTATTTCCGAAGCTTTGCCGGAATTTCCATGGCGTCCAGGAAATCATCGTCCATATCCTTCACCCGGGCCACGGCCTTCGCAAAAATGCGGTACAGGTCGCCGCTCGCCTGCCGGAGCTCATCTACCTGCCGTTTCTCCATCACCAGGGGCAGGTGGGTAGGATACCGGAAAGGATACCCCGGGTACTCCACGTAGGGGAAAATATTCCGGTCCAGTTCATCCATAAATGTCTTTTCCATCAGGACGCACCTCCCCTGGCGCCGGCGCTGCCAAATCCCGTCTTTCCTCCCGCCGGGGCGGTGACCGTGGTCTTCCCGGAAGATTTCCCGGACTGGTAGGTGCTGCTGCCGTTGGTGTAATTGGGATTCTTCTTCTGCTCCGTGTAGGCAGGCCGGTCATTCAGCACGCTCCCCGTATTCCGGTCGTAGTGGCCGGAATAGCCGTTGATGCCGTGGAAAAGGAAATAGCTCATCATGAGCATGGGGAGAAGGCTGGACATGCCGGACACGTACTGGAGGTTGTCGTTATCATCCCTCCGGAAGGTGACCTCGTCACCGTTCTCGTACTTCGCGGTTTCCGTGCCGTCATCATTCTTCACGAGGCGATACTTCCGCCCCTTCTCGTCCGTGAGCACATCCCCCTGGTCCTGCTGGTCCTTCTGCTGCGTGGAACCGCAGCCCGCCATCATCACCGCCGCCCCGCTGACGGCCATAAAAGCCGCAAGAATAGCGGCGGTCTTTGCACTACGATACATGGGTAATGGGTACCTCCTAATGGAAAGAATTGAGAATTGAGTGTTGAGAATTGAGGTCCAGCGGCTCCGCCGCAGGTGTCATGTGGATGGCCACCGTGCGAACAGGCGGGGGCTTCTAGCTTCTAGCTGTTAGCAGCTAGGAAAGCCGGTCGGGCCCTTCGGGCCAGAACCGTTCCGCGGCTTCGCCGCGAAGGTGGCGGCGCACAGTTCATATAGCGCCGCCTTATGATTGGACCCATCAGCGGTTCCACCGCCATACCTTCTGTCTCTAACCGTTTATCGTCATCTCGAGCGGTGGCAGTATGCTATTGACACTATTCTTAAAATCGCTACAGCTACGATGAGTCGAGAGATCTCTCAGATAAATGACTATGACGGGGTATTCAAAGAAGAATTGAGATTTGAGTGAAGAGAATTGAGGTCCCGCCTGCGGCGCCCCATCAGCTAACCTCCGTCGCCTGGCGGCGCCACCGCCGGGCCCTGAAAGGAAGGCGCCTTGGTGTGCAGTAAAGGCGCCAACTTGGGCCCGGCTCGAGAGTCCTCTGCAGGACTCTCGCCTTCCGAGGAAGGAGGCTAACCACCAGCGGCTCAGCCGCAACTGGAATCCTAATGACTCTGCACCCCAAACGTCCCATTGACACTGCACAAGGCTCCTTCCTTGGGAAGGAGCTGCCCACGGGGCTGAGGTTAGCTGATGGAATCGGCCCGCAGGGCCTGACCACCTAGACCTAGACCTAGATCTAGATCCTTAGGGCCTACAGCCCTATTCCCTCGATCTCGGCCTCGGTCTCGATCTCATTGGCCCGAAGGGCCTGATCACCTAGATCTAGACCTAGATCTAGATCCTTAGGTCCTCTGGCCCCATCTTCCTCGATCTCGGTCTCGATCTCACTCGCCCCCGCCCGTTCGCACGTACACTCCGCCACAGGATCCCGCGGCGGAGCCGCTGGACCTCAACTCTCAAATCTCAACTCTCAACTCTCTAAAAAACAAGCCGCTCCCAACGGATGAAAGCGGCTTCTCATACAAACTATTTATGTTCCACAATATACTTCCGGAGATCTTCGTGGAGTATTTTCTTATAGTCCTCCACCCCCGGCTGGTCGTAGGCGTTCACCTCTTCCAGTGCCCCTTCGTAGGCGATGGCGAGGAAGAAGAAGTACATGAGCGCCCCCACGTGGAAAGGAGTGAGCCGTTCCATGGTGATGTGGCAACTCATGCGGCCTTCCGAGGCGAGAGCCTCCTCGTTCGCCCGGAGGGCGGCGTCCAGCATACGGCTCATAGGCACCGGGCCGGTGGCGTCTTTTTCATTGCACTCCACTTCCACGTCCCTTGTCGGTTCCTTCACGGAGATGAACTGGACCAGCTTATTTTTCTTTCCCTGCTGGTGTTCCTGGGTGAGGGAATGCATGTCCGTAGTTCCCACGGAAGCCACCGGCGTCCGGCCATTGAATACTTCGTGCTTTCCAAGGTCATATTTCTTTCCCAGGGACTCCCCGAGGAGCTGGGCGTACCACCAGCCCAGGGACCGGAGCTTGTCGCCGTAGGGCATGATGATTTCCGTGGAAATGCCGTAGTCCTTCATGGCGATATACTTCAGCGCCGCCACCAGGAGCGCCGGGTTTTCTTCGATTTCCTCACTCCCGCAGGCCTCTTCCACCATGGCTGCCCCCTTCAGGAACTCCCGGATATCGATGCCCGTGAGCATACCAAAGACCAGGCCCACCTGGGAGAACACGCTGAACCGTCCGCCGATGCCGTCGGGCACCGTGAAGTAGGGGAAATGGTGCTTCTCCGCCAACGGGCGGATGCGGCCCTTTTCTTTATCCGTGATGGCCATGAGGTGGAGGTCACACACATCGGACAGCAGCTTCTCCAGCCCCCGCACCGCCGACACCGGCTCAATGGTGGTGCCGGACTTGGAAATCACCAGAAGCAGCACATGGAGCCGCCGCCCCGCCCGCTTCTGCTCCCGGCAGATGCAGTCCGCCAGTTCCGAAAGGCTCACGGGATCCACATTCTGGCCGGCGAAGTACACCTTCGGGTAGCCCTTCCGCTCTTCCTTCGTCATTTCATTCCAGTAGGGACCGCAGAAGAGATCAAAGAGGGTCTGGTTTCCCAGGTAAGAACCGCCGACGCCGATGGAAATGAGCACATCAAAGTCCTTCGCCTTCTCCCCCAGGGTGAGGAGCGCCGCCTTCTCCCCCTTCGAGATGAGCACATCCTCCTCCAGCAGGTACGGCAGGTGCGGGAACAGCACAGAAGACCCGTCAGGCCCCAGTCCCGTCGTCCGGATATCCCCCACCGCCTTCGCCGCCCGGTGGATGTCCCCTTCATGGCGGGCCAGGTCCTCCCTGGTCACATTCCATTCCTCGCCGAACATATGGCTTACATCGATATATAATTCATCATGAATGCTCTTACTCATGCAAAGTCCTCAATTACAGTCACTAAAAAACACCGCCACCCACCCCGAATGGCAGACTCTCCCTCCAAATATACAGTATATTTATTTTATCATATTGTAAAGAGAATGGGTAGATGGCAGCTGGTGGCTGAATGTCATGCGAACGGGCGGGGTATCATATGGCTGGCCGCCGTGCGATCGGACGAGGGCTTCTAGCTGCTAGCGGCTAGCGGCTAGGAAAGCTGATTCGCCTGCGGCGCTTCCTACCGATAACCGTCAGCGGCTCTCGCCGCAAAGGTGGCGGCGCGCAGATTATATAGCGCCGCCTTATGATGCCCGATTACGGCAGAGCCGATTTTCTCTTATGTAACCTCCCCCATCTATGGGGGAGGGGGACCGCGATAGCGGTGGAGGGGGCTCTCTCTAAAGTCACTCCAATCCCCCAGCCGCCCCGCGGCCATTGGATACCTAAAGACTCTGCACCTATAACGTACAATTGACTCTACAGGAGGCTCTCTTCTCAGAAGAGAGCTGTCCACCGGACTGAGAGATGGTAATGGAATCGCCCGCAGGGCCCATCAGAATCCCTCTGTCACTGGCGTGACATCCCCCTTTGAGAAAGGGGGACTAACCATCCGCCTGCGGCGCTTTCCATCAGCTAACCTCAGCCCCGTGGGCAGCGTCTGGCTACTAAAAGGAAGGCGCCTTAGTGTGCAGTAAAGGCGCCAACTTAAGCCAGACTCGGAGGTCCTCTGCAGGACCTCCGCCTTCCGAGGAAGGAGCCTCGTGCAGTGTCAATTACACGTTTTGTGGATAGAGTCATTAGGATTCCAACTGCGGCGAAGCCGCTGATGGATAGCCTCCTTCCTTGGGAAGGAGGTGGCTGCGAAGCAGACGGAGGTTAGCGGATGGAGGCGCCGCAGGCGAGCCCCCCTCGATCTCGACCTCGGTCTCGATCTCATTGGCCCGCAGGGCCTGACCAGACTTCCTAGAAGCTAGCCGCTAGAAGCTAACAGCTAGAAGCCCCCGCACGGGCGTACGTCACTCAGCCATACAACACCCGGCCCGAAGGGCCTGTCCAGCTCAAGGCTGAAGGCTCAATGCCCCATCCATCCGCACGCCACCCATTTGCAGAACTGCGGTGTATCCGCTGTCATGTTTCAAAAGGCGGCGCTTCCCAACCTGTGCGCCGCCACAACCATTCCTCATTCCTAATTCCTCATTCCTAATTTTTTCAGCCCCCGCACGTACACACGCCGCCCAGCCATCCGCCACCCTCTTCACTCTTCTCTTCTTATCCTATACAATACATGTAAACCCCAATTCCCAATTCCCAAAGGAGTCCGCCATGACCATTCTCGTTACCGGCGGCGCCGGATTTATCGGCGCCAACTTTATTCTCTACATGAGGAAAGCCCACAGGGACCTCCGGATTCTCTGCCTGGACAAGCTCACCTACGCCGCGGACCTGTCCTACCTGGCGCCCGTCGCCGGCAGCCCCCGGTTCCGCTTTGTAAAGGGCGACATCTGCGACCGGGACGCCGTGTACCAGCTCTTCGAAGAAGAGCATCCGGACGTGGTGGTGAACTTCGCCGCCGAATCCCACGTGGACCGTTCCATCGAAGACCCCTCCCTCTTCCTGAAGACAAACATCCTTGGCACCGGCGTCCTGTTAGACGGCTGCCGGACCTGCGGCATCCGCCGGTTCCATCAGGTCTCCACCGACGAAGTCTACGGCGACCTCCCCTTAGGCCGTCCGGACCTCCTCTTCACCGAAGAGTCCCCCCTGGACCCCCACTCCCCCTACAGCAGCTCCAAGGCCAGCGCCGACCTCCTTGCCCTAGCTTACCGCCGGACCTACGGCATCCCCGTCACCATCTCCCGGTGCAGCAACAACTACGGTCCCTTCCAGTACCCCGAAAAGCTCATCCCCCTCACCATTAAAAGGGCCCTCCAGGACCGCCCCATCCCACTCTACGGCGACGGCAAAAACGTGCGGGACTGGCTCTACGTAGAAGACCACTGCCGGGCCATCGACCTCATCCTCCGGAAAGGAAAGGACGGAGAAATCTACAACATCGGCGGCCACCGGGAGATCTCCAACAGAGACCTCATCCGCCGCATCCTCCATATCCTCGGCAAGCCGGACACCCTCATCACCCCGGTCCCCGACCGCCCGGGTCACGACAGAAGGTACGGCATGGACACACAAAAAATCCGCACCCACCTGGGCTGGCAGGTGGAAACGGACTTCGAAGAAGGACTGAAGCAGACGGTTGCATGGTATGTGGAGCGGTATAAAGGGCCGTAGGCCCTGGGCTGATGGCTGGCTGAGCGTGGTGCGTACAAGCGGGGGCTTTTAGCGGCTAGCTGCTAGCTGTTAGGAAAGCTCAATAGCCTGCGGCACTGGTGAGATCGAGGTCGAGACCGAGATTGAGGGTGTTAGCAACTACGTTGCCATTCCAACTGACACTACCCATCCCCCGTCATTTCGAGCGGTGGTAGCATGCATAATGACTCTATAGGTAAAAATCGCTACAGCTACGATGAGTCGAGAAATCTTTCTAGTAAGTGACTATGACGGGGTTTTCAAAGATAGAATTGAGGTATGAGAGTTGAGAGTTGAGGTCCAGCGGCTCTCGCTGCGGTGGTGGCAGAACCGTTTCTTCCTTACGTAACCTCCCCCATCTATGGGGGAGGGGGACCGCGATAGCGGTGGAGGGGGCTCTCGCCAAAGTCCCTCTGACCGTTTCCCCACCATCCCCAGCCGCTCCGCGGCCATTGGATACCTAAAGACTCTGCACCTATAACGTACAATTGACTCAACACGAGGCTCTCTTCTCAGAAGAGAGCTGTCCACCGGCCTGAGAGATGGTAATGGATCCGCCCGAAGGGCCCATCAGAATCCCTCTGTCTGCTGTCGCAGACATCTCCTTTTGAGAAAGGGGGACTAACCATCAGCCTGCGGCGCCCCAACCGCTAACCTCCGTCGCCTACGGCGCCACCGCCGGGCCCCGAAAGGAAGGCGCTTTAATGTGCAGTAAAAGCGCCAACTTGGGCCCGGCTCGAGAGTCCTCTGCAGGACTCTCGCCTTCCAAGGAAGGAGGCTATCCATCAGCGGCTCCGCCGCAGTTGGAATCCTAATGACTCTACACCAAAACGTGCAATTGACACTGCAGTAGGCCCCTTCCTTGGGAAGGGGCTGCCCACGGGGCTGGGGTTAGCTGATGGAATCGGCCCGCAGGACCCTATTCCCTCGATCTCGACCTCGGTCTCGATCTCATTGGCCCGCGGGGCCTGACCAGCCTTCCTAGAAGCTAACAGCTAGCAGCTAGAAGCCCCGTCCGGTCGCACCGCGCTCGGCCACTCGCCCCTATCCGTTCACACGCCGCTCAGCTGCTCCTTCACACAATGTAGCGCTCTATCAATCACCGCGTCCATATCGTAGTACTTATACTCCCCGAGCCTTCCGCCGAAGGTGACTTTCGTTTCCCTGTCCGCCAGTGCCCGGTATTTCTGATAGAGTTCCCCGTTCTTTGCATCGTTCACAGGGTAGTAGGGTTCGTTCCCCACTTTCCATTCCGACGAGTATTCCCGGCTGATGACCGTCTTCGGCAGGTCGTTGCCCTCTTCGTCCTTCCCGAATTCGAACCACTTATGTTCGATGATCCGGGTCCAGGGGGTCTCCCTATCCGTGTAGTTCACCGCCGCGTTGCCCTGGAAGTTCGGCATGTCCAGCACTTCCGTCTCAAACCGCACGCTCCGGTATTCCAGGGGTCCCAGGTCGTAGTGGAAGTATGCGTCAATAGGTCCCGTGTAGATCACGTGGTCCGCAAGGCCGTCCAGTTCTTCCTTATTCTCCAGGTAATCCACGTTCAGCCGCACTTCGATGCCGGAGAGCATATTTGCCACAATCTTCGTGTAGCCACCGATGGGGATGCCCTGGTAAAGGGCGTTGAAATAGTTATTATCAAAGGTGAGCCGCACCGGCAGCCGCTTGATGATGAACGCCGGCAGCTCCGTGCAGGGCCGGCCCCACTGCTTTTCCGTGTACCCCTTGATGAGCTTCTCGTAAATGTCCGTGCCTACCAGGGAAATGGCCTGCTCCTCCAGGTTCTTCGGGTTCGTAATCCCCGCCGCCTTCCGCTGCTCCTCGATCTTCGCCGCCGCTTCCTGTGGCGTCACCACGCCCCACATCTTATTGAAGGTGTACATATTAAAAGGAAGAGAATAGAGCTCCCCATGGTAATTGGCCACCGGGGAATTGGTGAACCGGTTGAAAGTGGCAAATTGATTCACATAGTCCCATACGTGCTTCAGGTTCGTATGGAAAATGTGAGCGCCGTACTTGTGCACATGGATCCCTTCCACGTCTTCCGTGTACACATTCCCCCCGATCTGGGGCCGCCGGTCAATAACCAGCACCGACTTCCCCGCCTTCTTCGCCTCATGGGCAAACACAGCCCCAAAGAGCCCTGCACCAACCACCAGATAATCATATTTCATGAGTCCCATTCCCTTCCTGTGTAAATTGTATAATTGCGTTAAAATGCTAAGTCCATTATAGCAGAAAAGAATTGAGATTTGAGTGAAGAGAATTGAGGTCCAGCGGCTCCGCCGCAGGTGTCGCATGGCCAGCCGCCGTGCGTACAAGCGGGGGCTTTTAGCGGCTAGCTGCTAGCTGTTAGGAAAGCTCAATAGCCTGCGGCGCTTCCTGCCAATAACCGTCAGCGGCTCTCGCCGCAGAGCCGATTTCCCCTTACGTAACCTCCCCCATCTATGGGGGAGGGGGACCGCGATAGCGGTGGAGGGGGCTCT
>ERZ1034949.1401-NODE-1401-length-10945-cov-5.421396_pt1 | contig 10945 bp, 8 predicted proteins | sample MGYA00520590_ERZ1034949 | MGnify/ENA primary metagenome ERZ1034949 (study PRJEB33766, sample SAMN09781752) | gut metagenome | biome: gut microbiome | host: Homo sapiens | place: Madagascar | study: EMG produced TPA metagenomics assembly of the PRJNA485056 data... | reverse complement strand
GATACATAGTGGGCGCAAACTATAAACTGTCGTTTTAAACTTTTTGTGCATATCATTTCTGTTTTACGGAAGAAAGCAAAACCTTTAGGATTGTTCCAGTATTGCCTATACATACTAAAACTACTTCCCTCTAACTGATATTCTACTGTTACCAGAGGCTCATTTAGTGTAATTAGTTTCCAGTCTTGGTCAATAAGCATATATTTATAAGCAAGTCCAACATAGCGCTCGCCTTTAAACAACGGATACTCGGGATATTGTTTAATGATATCTGTTCTGTAAACCAACTTCTTGTCGCCCTGACCACCTGCTTCATAAAATCCTTGAAGAGTGGTTTCTTTTAAATTTTCCGGAAAATTTGTTCCAATTAACTTTCCATCAGCAGTTTGGTCTAAACCAATAATTCCTGCATATTTTTCGTGACTATGCTCTTTCCAAGCATTTATGATTTTTTCTACAGCATCATGAGGCATCCAATCGTCGCTGTCAATACAGGTGTTAAGTTCTGTTGTGATATTTTTGTATGCTGTATTGTGAGCTCCGTGCATTCCTTGATTTTCTTGGTAGATGTATGTTATTGGAATCTTGTTTTCCCTTATCCATCCCTCTACAAGCTTTTTGGTGCCATCTGTAGACCCATCGTCAACTATAAGCCATAGAAAATCTTTGCAAGTTTGGTTGATTAAACTTTGATAAGTCCTGTCTATTGTATGTGCTCGATTATATGCTGGAGTGAAAATAGTAAGAAGTTTCATTTGACATAAATTAACTTAATAATAAATAATCTGTATAAATAAAGTGAACCCTAAATGGAGTATCATTATTTTAGAAAGGGTTCGGTATTTTTGTGTTCCCCAATTCTCACAAATTAAGGGATAAATCAATACAAATGGATACATAAACCAACTTAAATAAGCAATACGATTTGTGAATTCGGCATACATACAAAGCATCCACACCGCATTCAAAACAGTATAAATGTTTAATATGAAATTATAGTTCGCTGATTTAATTCTTTTCTTGTATAAGGCATAATAGCCGATCCAAATAGGCATTGCCGAATAAAGGATAAAGTCAAATCTAAATCCCGACTTTCCTCCCCACCCATTAGCGTCTGATCCTAATAGATAGTTGGCTCCTGTTGCCTCTCCATGATCGGCACTTATTTGGGCAAACCAACTCTGAAACCATGTGACATGTGCCAAGGAAAGTATAACACAAACACTCCAAACTATAAGATATGTTTTAGGGTTCTTATAAACATTCGTGACAATAAAGGCAATTATTGGTAGTTTCATTGAATGGTGAAAACCTAAGGAGAGCAATAGAAAGGGTATGCATATATGCAGTTTATTACGATAAGCCATTGCCACCAAGAATAATGCTGCAGCATTGCCTGCTTTACATCCGTTTGTTGTGTATGAAAAAGTGGAGAACGCAGCAAGAAAAATCAAATATGCAATAAAGGTGTCATTTGGAAACCATTTGCGACAAGCAATAAAAGTGCAGAAGAAATAAATGGCGGCTGATAGGAGAAAAAACGACTCAGTGCCTAAATTTTTACTACCCCACCAAGCCCACCAGTTGTCCCACAAAACATTCTCTGCTAATGGGTTAAAGACAAATGGCACGTTTTTATAAAAAACATCATACGATTCGACATAGTTGGCCATATCGCCAAAATACATGCCGCTGACAGGACGGAGCCCAATGAAGAGCACCATTAATGACATTAAAATAAAGCATTCTCCATTTAAAGTTCGCGTTTGCCGCTCATTCATAGGAACGTCGCGTTTTTTGTATTTTGCGTATGCTTGAAGAGAAAACAGCGAAACGATAAACAAGTATATAGGTTGATAATAATGTGCTATTCCCATAGTTATTTTTACATAGTTGTTTTGCTATTTGAGAATAAGTGATACTTATTTTTAAATATGATCACCAGTAGATGTGATTGATATGTTCCGAACTGTTTAGTTCACATCATATCTGTCTGTTTCTTTGCCAGATAAAATACCGGCAATGCGTTTGCACGCTTTTCCGTTGCCGTAAGGATTTACTGCTTTGCTCATGGTTTCGTAAGCAGCAGCATCATCTAAGAGTGTGCTTACTTCGTTCATGATTTTGTTGTAGTCTGTGCCTACAAGGTGAACTGTGCCGCTTGTTAAAGCTTCTGGACGTTCGGTGGTGTCGCGCATCACCAATACGGGTTTCCCAAGGCCTGGAGCTTCCTCTTGGATGCCTCCTGAGTCTGTAAGCACAATAGTGGAATGTGACATGAGGTGGACAAACTCAAGGTACTGAAGTGGTTCTATGAAAAAGAAGTTTGGGCGTGTGAGATTTTCTCCAAACACCTCATGAATCGGTTTGCGAACATTAGGGTTTAAGTGCATTGGGTAAACGAAGTCAACCTCAGGATATTTTTCAGAAAGGTCTTTCATTGCTGTCACCATATTGATAAATCCTTGTCCGAAGTTTTCACGACGATGCCCAGTGATGAGTACAAGCTTTTTCCCATTAGCGAGGCGCTTGATGTCGTAGCCTGATTCCGCAAGTTTTTTGTCTTGCTCTTCACGTAAAGAAGCATTGTTGTTAAGTTTTTCCACAACCATGTGAAGAGCATCGATAACAGTGTTTCCTGTCACAAAAATTTTGCCATGCACTTTTTCCTCAATCAAGTTTTGTTCCGATAGAGGGGTGGGTGCAAAATTGTATGAAGATATTCTGCCTGTAATTTGTCGGTTCATTTCTTCTGGCCATGGGGAGTAGATATTATGGGTTCGAAGTCCTGCCTCTACGTGTCCCACCGGGATTTGTGCATAAAAAGCTGCCAGCGCACCTGCCATAGAGGTGGTGGTGTCGCCATGCACAAGCACAATGTCGGGCCTGCATTCTTTGAAAACATCTTTAAGACCGGTTAGCACTTTGGCAGTTACATCGGTGAGGTCTTGTCCTTGCTTCATGATGTTCAGGTCGTAGTCAGGAACCAAATCAAATATTTTCAGCACTTGATCCAGCATCTCACGGTGTTGCCCTGTCACACACACTATTGTTTTAAACTCATTTGGGCACTTTTGGAGCACCTTTACTAATGGACACATTTTTATTGCTTCAGGGCGAGTGCCAAAAACGAGCATTACAGTTTTCATATCTTGTTGTGTTTAATTGTCTTTTTATGTAGTTTAATATGTCCTGCTTCCTTTGAAAATTCTGCCAGTAACAATGTCCGATATAAGTGAACCAAATTTTGGTCCCATCATTTTTACTAAAAAAACTTTCAATTTATGGCGTGTGGCCCCTATGGGCGTATTAGGTATCCAGCTACCAGCAAAGTGGTGGATACAAACAGAATTCCTCGTGCATTTAATCTTACCAGTTCTGTGATCTTTCGGGCAGAAGTACTCTGAAGGATACATTGTACAAAAGTTAGGAAAATCTTGAAATGTGTTGTTGAGTATAAGACCTTTCGATTTCATGTATTCCGTAATGACGGTTGTGTTTGTCGTTAAGTCAAAACTTCCATCTTCCAAAACAAAATGACGCTTATTATACTGCTCGAGCAAGTCTTTAGCCCATTTGCTCCCTTTTTCTGCAGCCATCATGCCGGTTGGCACATTGTTGTTTGTTTCAAAGCCGGAAAACATGTGATGATGAAGGAATGGGTCGTATGTTTTCAAAACTTCCACATCAGTGTCCATATACACACCTCCTTCAGTATATAATGCATACAGACGAACAACGTCTGTAACGAAGGCAAACTTTCGGTTTTCAAGTGCTTCTTTAGCATAGGGATACATGTTTACATCGAAGTTGTCTTCATTCCATTCCTTGATTTCATAATCAGGAAGGTGCTTTTTCCAGCTTTCGATGCACTTAATTGCTTGCTTATTTTTAGGGCCTTTGCCAAACCAGCAGTAGTGTACTATTTTGGGAATCATATTGTTTGACGGTTTATTCTATTAATTTGTAAATTTTCTCCACTTCATTTATTCCGGCATTGTCATGCGATTGGAGATAATTGATTAACCGTTCTCGCATTTTTTCGTCTGTAGCTAAATCGTGGATTGCTTCAGCAATCTTCTCATTGTCGAGTTCACAAATTATGCCATCAGCACCATTGTTTATTTGGCTTTGTGCTGTTGGATAATTAGTTATGATTACGGGTTTACAGAGAATTTGAGCTTCACGCACCACAATTGATTTCCCCTCATAGCGAGAAGGGTGCACATATATATCACAGTTTTTGATATACGGATATGGGTTGTCTGATGGTCCCAGGAATGTGATTACATCATCTGCTCCCAATTCCTTTGCCACAGAATCAATGTTGCTATGATTTCCTGGACCTACAATAAACCAGTGAAATTTAAAATCCTTTCCGCCGATTTTTTTTAATTCCGCTGCTATATGTGGAATGTTGTCATAGTTTTTTGCATAGCTGATACGTCCCACAGAGCACAGTGTAACAACCCTCTCCCTTTTATAATCAGCCTCAACAGTCTTGCTCGTTGCATTTTTTTCAATCCACCGTTTTGGCATCATATTTTCGCATTCCACAATTTTTCCCTTCAAGGTAGGGAACACTCTTAAAAATGCTTGGGTAACATCCTTACTAATCGATATAATCTTGTCATAAGCACCCCAAATTGGAAGTTCTTTTTCTACATTGATAGATATTTGGTTGTAATCAGTATGAATCCAAGCTATTTTTCTTTTTGCAGACACATGTTTGAGTACAAAATCGTGAGGGTTCATGTAAGAGATGGCCAAGTCGTATGTTCCAAATTTTTTCAAGCTTGGAACAACTTTAGCACACCCTTCCCCAATATAGGCAAACCCAGCACAGTGAGGCAAGTCAGATGGATTTCTTTTGTAAAATCGTTTGGTGCGCCATTTAGCTATAAGTCGTGCAAGCACCATCTGAGGATAGCCCATTAATAGAACTTTCTTCATGGGTTTTTCCATCGTTGACCAAATGCGAATTTCTGGCAACACATTCACATAGTCGGGTATCGCATTCATAAACACGCCTTGATGCGAATAGATAAACAAATCAATGTCCACTCTTTTTGGATCAAGCGCTTCAAGCAGCCCAATAAGAGAACTTTCCGCACCTCCAATCTCCATGTAGTGCATGGCTATAAATATCCGTGGCTTGTTCATGTCAGATGTGAAGTTTTCGTTTGAGGTGAAATAATATTTTTTGACAACTCGTGTCTGAACATAAAATAGTTATCTGTTGCCATTGATGATTGTTGAAAAACGAGGGAAAAACCGTTTTAAAAACCAATAAATTGAATAACAGAAAATTACGGTTGTTACATAACACAATAAATAAGTGGTGATACACATTATTTCAGAAGATGGATGTAATAAGAGTATAATTGCTTTACAAATCAAAACCACAAAAAAGCCATGAGCTGCATATAAAAAGAAAGAACTATCAGCATATTTTGTGTTAATTTTTATATCCCTTTTCACAAATAATATAGAAAGATATAAAAAAGAGGTCATTCCAATAAAATTTTTAGTTCCATTATCAAAATACTCACTCACGCCAACTGGCAGACAATGAATTTCATTGCAGAAGATGATGCTTCCAAATGCTATTATTGCATATGTGCCGCATTTTTCAACGGTTTTAATAACATCGTATCTATTTATCGAAAAACATGTTCCAAGACCGAAGCAAGTAATCATTAATTTATATGGAAACGCACAAGGAAATAATAATACTCCAATCCAAAATAAAATAGCAACCCTTTTACCATATGTCGCTATTATATAAAATAATGGTGTAAACAAAACTCCAATCATCAATTCTTTTAAGAACCAAAATTGATAGCAAATTGGTTGTCCTCCTGGATAATCCCAAAAAGAACGCACAAGCTCTATTAATGTGAAGTTGTAGATGTTATTGAAGTTTTCATCGATAAATGCTGCGAAAAATGTATGTAATATTGCAAAACAAACAATGACAAAAGCGTTCCAAAATAAGTATGGAATTAAGAGAGAATGCACCCTTTTAATAAGTTTCTTTTTATAATCCCTAATTGTGAATGTATTTTGTATGTTGTAAAAGAACAAATAACCTGATATAAAGAAAAATAGACATACTGCCGACTGAACTATTTGAACCGACAATATATCATAAATTGTTTCATATAAAGGCATTGTATGATATCCAATGTTGACATGGCTTATTACCACAATCAACATCAATGGAAGCCTCAAAAATGAAATTGCTTTTGAGATTAATTTTTTATTCGTATCTATAGATGTTTCCATAATCAACTGATTATATGTGGGTTTTGCGTTTTAAAGCATAAAAATATAACAGAGTTGATAGGTATATTATTCACCTATCTCCATATAGTGCATGGCTATAAATATCCGTGGCTTGTTTATATCAGATGTGAAGTTTTCGTTTAAGAATGGAGAAGAAATTTTGCTTGTAGTATCGCATTACTCCTCTTTTTTTCGCCTTTTTGAAATCGAATGTTAGGAACCAATCCACAAATTCTTTGTCGTTGATGATTTGGTAGTTTTCCTTCATGCGCTTTATAATGTGGGGCCAATGTGATATGGCTTCATTATGGAATCCCATTAGCCCTGCTTTCCTGTCAAGTACGTTAATCCAATGTTGGGTTAAAGTTTCTTCTTCGTAATCAAACCCAAAATCTTTGATGTCGGCTCCTTCTGCAATGATTCCAAGAATGGTTCTGAAGCATTTTTCGCATTCACAGCAGTTGTGGTCGTTGAATGAGCAAACTCGAATTGGATAAGTTCTGCCTATGGCCTTCTGATGGTTGGTGATTACTTTTATTTTTTCTTGTCGAGAAAGTTCGAAACCATCGTGAACGGCATATCCGTTGCTTGCGAAGCAGAATTCATTATCCGTTGTGGGGTATGATGCACAAACTCTTGAGTCGCCAACAGTAAATGAACTCGCAATCAAAATCTTTGAGCAGCAGTGCTTATATGCCAGCGGAATTGTGAATGAAATAAAAGCCATAGAGTGTTGAAAACCATGCCAAAGTGAATCGCCAATTTTCTTTGCATAAGGGCGGTAACTGTTTTGCCTTATTAAAGTTCCGAAATTTGATTTTATGAAACTTGCTTCAAGCGATTCGGTATCGGCAAAGGCTGAAATATCTTTAATATCGGCTTCTGCCACTTTGTTCACTTCTTGGAGGCTGTGATAGAATCCTTGAATATTTACTAAACGAGATATTTCATCTTTGTTTTTAATATATGTGGTGTGTGCATCAACTCCTCCACTAAACAAGATAAAAGCATCTTTGGATTTGCAGATTTCGTTTCGTCTTAAATTTGAAGGAACGAGTCGACCTTTCAGTTGGTGATTCCTATATAGGTTTTGATATGCTTGTTGTAGGTAGAATGTGGAGTGATAGAATGTGAAATCAAGTTCATCTACCCATAGCACAGCATCGGTCACCCACATGATAGGAAGCATGATTGAAACAAATGGAATGGTGAGAATTGACGTTGGACAGTCGTTCAAACTCTCATCATATTCAATCCAAAGTTTGTCGCAGTTAAAATATTTCTTCAACCCAGGGGAGACCTCAAAATTGTAACAAACGACATTCTTGTCAAAATGAATGTTTTTTAATATGATATTCTCCATTTGTCATTTTTTAAGCGTTGGTTTTGAATTGTGATTTCCATTGTGTGATTGCTTCAAAGTCCATCACAATTTTTGTTTCAAATTCGCTGTTGAGCATTGCGTCGAGTTGTTGAATATCGTTGCGTTCGATGCAGTTCAGATGGTTTTTTGCGTTGATGGCACGTGCACGCTCATCGATGGCTATAATGATAGCTCTGCGGGCGTGGCGCATGGCATACACGCCTCCGTGAAGTCGGGTCCCAACGTAATCGGTGTCGTTGTTTGTCAAAAACTCATCGTATGCCAGTTTCGACGCTTCCAGTATTTTAATCTGGTCAATGTTTTGGAATTTGTGCAGATATTCAAAGTCGCCCACACACTGTGGAAAGAAATACACCTCTTGATAGTTCTTCAAAAGGGTGTCGATCAAGCTTTGGTCGGCTTCCATTTGAGCACCATAGCCAGCAGTGAGCGTGAACACCACTTTATTTGCCTTTTTTGTGGGTATTGTTTTGCAGAATTCGGGAGTGAGCATCCACATCGTCACGCAACCAGTGTTGATAGCTTTCTTTCCGAGATATTCCATATATTTCTTGCTGCGTTCGTCGCGTGCGCTATGGAAATAATCAGAATTGAGCAAATTTCGGTAAATGTGGCGTGTGTACCAATTGCTTCCGTTTTCGGCTCCTGCACCTGCACCAACTCCCACCAGAATGCAACCTTTAAGTGGCTGGTAATTAAACATGTTGATATTCCACTGAGGGTAGTGGGTGAGGAGGTTTGGAATAAGTATGTTTGAACCGCCCACAAATTTCAGTTTGCTGTTTGCGAACGACATTAGGGCATTTGACTTCCTCATCACTTGATACCAGTGGAATGGAGAAACGTGTGTAGGAAGGTTTCGCACGAAGCTTTTAGAAAGAATGGGTGCAAGTTCCTTTCGCGTACATTCCATGATGATGTCGTCACCAATATTATCGGTGGCAATACTTGTATCGAGAAGAAGAATGTTGTCCATAATTATATGTGTAATTTATTGCGTATGAAGCCAAATGTACTCTCGCGCTGATTTGCAGTGAGGCAAACGTATGCAAAGATTATCAGTTGTAGGAATAGTGATGCGCATGTCATGATGCACAGTCGAATGAACGACGAGGGCAACATTTGTTGCAAGGGCAGCAAAATCAATAGCGATATTGCAGAAGTGAATGTCACCAGTCCTATGGTAGTGAAATATTTGCTTTGTTCAATTTGAGGTATGTAATATTTGGCAATCAGTACATTAATCAATACCAAGGTGGCATTGATTGTGGCAATGGTGATGAATGTGCTTGCTACGGGTAGTCCGATTTTGAAAAGAAAGTAGGATATGATAGGTGAAATGCAAAATAAAGTACCTGAATAAGCACTTACTTTTTTCACATTACCAGAGGCGTGAATGTCGATGATTATTATGTATCGCATTGATTCAAAGAAAATGCTGATAAGCAGTATCTTGCAGAATATTGAAGCCATTTGTGGCACCTCCACCAACCACAGACTAAGGATATAGTCACATTCGAGAAACACTGGTATAGCAATAAGTGTGTAGAGCATCATAATAGCCTTTAATGCAAGGAATGTTAATGATTGCATTCCTTGTATGTCGCCACTTGCGTATTTTTTGATGATTTGCGGTCGGAAAGCTGTCATTGCATTCGATGAGAATTGGGTGACAATTCCCGAAACTGTGAACGCCACGCTTGCAGCCGCATTCATCACTACGCCGAAAAATGAGTTGATTACAAAGTTGTTTGCTTGATTTCCGGCTATTCCACCAAAGTTGCCGTAAAGATTCCAACCGGAGAAGGATAGGAGGGGGGTGAGGTAGGTTTTGTCCCATACCCAGTGGAAGCGTGATTCTTTGAAGTGGCGTAGGCAGTAGATGCGGTATATCATCATGATGATGAGGCTTACGGCAAAGGTGAGAACGGCGTAGAGTTTGAGCTTGTCGAAATTGCCGATGGTGAGCAGATACACGATGAGCAGCTTTAGCGTCACGTTGAGGATTTCCATATAGGCATACACGTCCATTTTTTCGTGGGCGATGATGGTGGCGTTGTATGGCACTTGGGTGATGCTAAGCATGGTGGCAAGTATGCTGAACTGGTACACCCAGTGTGCTGCCTCCATGCGACCTTCGGGTATGTTGAGCTTGTTGCATAGGAACCACAACCCCACGGTTTCTGCCAAGATGAAAACGATTATTGCGATGGCAATGTGCACGATTAGGGCAGATGAGAAGGTTTTTGCAAGCCGGTCTTTGTCGCCTCGGCCGAGCTCGAAGGTGAGGAATCGGCTGGTGGCTCCGCTCATCGATGCGTTGAGGAAACCCATCATTGCCACCACGCCGCCTACCACGCCATAAATGCCGTAGTCTTCTACACCGAGGGTGGCGAGCACTACGCGCGATGTGTATAGTCCCACTACCATGCTGATAAACATGCGAATGTAGAGCATGATGGTGTTTTTGGCTATGCGTTTGTTGTTGGATGTGGTGTCTTGCATTGTGGGGGGCTATTTTCTTTTGAATTTCACGATGCAATCAATGCATACTGGTAGTAGCGATTGTTCTTCTACGAAAACATTTGCCGGATGCATGTCTTCAAGTTGCAGTCGTGAAGAATTGTAGTTTACCCCTGAAGAATCGCCATTGTCGTAGAATCCTTTTTCTTTTACCATTGTGTCGATTTCCGCTTTTGTAGCAAGTCGGTTACACTCGATGTATGGTTGCGTGAGTATGATTCGGAACAGCCCATCACTGTCTCGTGTGAACCCGATCACCCTCATTATTGTTTCAGGGAAAAGATAGTTGTGTAGCGCAATGGCTTCCAATGCTCTGTTTAATGTGGCATAGATTGAAGTGCGTAGTTTCACTACATGTGTATCGCCAGTTTTAGCATATACTCTTGCTTCTGCTCCTTCTGCTATTTTTGCTCCATAATTTTTTGTGAGCCAATCTTCTGCTTCGGGAATCCACACACCTTTTGCTTTGGCCCATTCTGTAAGCCATTTCTCTTGGGATTCGTCTATTTCCCAATTGCTTGGTGTTTTTGCTTCGCCATTTGGAGCATCGCTACTTGTGCTAATGCTTTCTCTCGCTTTATCACATACGATGAGCGCCCCAATGAGGAGCGGACCAGCCGAGCAGACTCCTGCATGCTCTGGCTGATTAAACTTAGGAAGGTTTTTTCTGCCATCGAGAATTTCGTTTATATTTTTGTCAATTATTTCAAGTTCCATGATTTGTCGTTTAAAGCCAGGGGGAATTAGGGG
>ERZ1034949.1399-NODE-1399-length-10954-cov-3.747041_pt1 | contig 10954 bp, 8 predicted proteins | sample MGYA00520590_ERZ1034949 | MGnify/ENA primary metagenome ERZ1034949 (study PRJEB33766, sample SAMN09781752) | gut metagenome | biome: gut microbiome | host: Homo sapiens | place: Madagascar | study: EMG produced TPA metagenomics assembly of the PRJNA485056 data... | reverse complement strand
GCACATAGATGCCGCTGCCGCGCGGCGGGCAGTCCACCGTCAGGGTGTCGGAGACCTTTACTTCGTCCAGACGGAAGAGCGGCGTATTGCGATAGCCCACCAGCGTCGTGATGCTTCCGCCCGCCGTTTTCAGCACCGTTTCCGGTTCGATGAACCAGCGGTCGTGGATCTCCTCGCGGCTGTGCGGCTCATAGTGGAAGCATTCGAACATCGTTTCAAAGCCCAGCCCCTGATGGCACATACTGTCGGCCACGGCAAAGCCGCTGGGCGTCGTGCGCTCCACCCGGATCGTATAATCCGTCGGCTCCTGGATCTCCACGAGGAAGCAGCCTGCGCCGATGGCGTGGGGCATACCGCCCTCGATCAGGATGGTGTCGCCCGGATGCACCGGGTATTTCTGCATCCCGGCCAGCATCCCGGGAATATCCTGTGCGTGGAACAGCGCTTCCCACCGCGCGCGGGTCATGTCCGGCTGGAAGCCGTAGTAGATGCAGGGTTCTTCGCCGTTCACGGGGTGGCCGCTGAGGATGTGCCAGCACTCGGTCTTGCCGTACTGGCTCTGGAACAGCCGCAGGGCTGTCGGCCTGTCGGGATGCACCTGCAAGGTCAGGCGCTCGGCGCTGTCGATGAGCTTGGTCAGCACACCGAGGGTGGGCTGCGCTGCGCCTTTGCCGAGATAGCCCTCCGTATCGCTTTCCAGCACCGATTTCAGGGTGACGTCGGTGCCGCGCAGGTGGCTCATGCCCTCTTCGGGGAATTGCTCCCGTCCGGCGTTGCGGGCGGCGACGGTGGAAAGGATCCACTCTTCGGGGAAATGCCCGTCCTCGCCGTTGGAGTCACCGTGCAGGGCGTCCAGCATCCGGCCTCCCAGATAGGTGCGCCACGCCCGGGGATTGTCCAGCAGGAACGGGAAATCTGTTGTCGGCTTCATAAAACCCTCCATAAAAGGCACAGAGCCTGCCTTTCCAAGGCAGGAAAGACAGGCTCCGTTTTATTAGATAGAAGAATCAGAGAGATGTGGAACGCTTGATTTACGCGCCGTACACGAGGTTCGGCAGGAAGAGCACCGCCTGCGGGAAGAATATCATGAACAGGATGACACACACGATCGCGAGGTAGAAGGGCCAGCCTTTCTTGAAGGTCTCCTCAATGGGACACTCCATGATGTCAGACACGGCATACAGCGCAGTGCCGACAGGGGGAGTCATGACGCCGAAGGTGACGGTGGTCATCATGATCATGCCGAACACGACTTCGTTGACGCCGATGCTGCGCATGACGGGCAGCAGGATGGGGGTCAGGATCAGGGCGATAACGGTGGTCTCCATGAACATACCGCAGATCAGCAGGAAGACGACGACCAGCAGCAGCAGGATCGCGCTGTTGCTGGTGATGCCCAGCAGAGCGTTTGCAATGGTGACAGTGATGTTATCGAACACGATGCCGTAGCCGAACACGCCGGAGAACGCCAGAATGATGGTGATGACGGTGATGTCCTTCACGCTGTCGCGCAGGGTCTGCAGCAGGCTCTCCCAAGTCAGCTCGTGGTAGAACACGGTGCCGACCAGCAGGGCGTATGCGCAGGCAAAGGAGCCGGACTCGGTGGGGCTCATGATGCCGAAGCGGATCAGGACGATCAGCAGGACAGGGAACAGAATGGCCCAGATACTATCCAGCAGAGCCTTCAGGATCTCAGACAGCGGAGCCGGATGATCATGCTCGGGCTTGTAGCCAAAGCGGCGGGCGCTCCAGGTGACGGCCAGCATCAGCAGCACGCACATCAGGATGCCGGGGACCCAGCCAGCCATGAACAGACGGCCAATGGACACCTCGCCGACGGTGCCGTAGATGATCAGGCCCATGCTCGGCGGAATGGTGGCGACGATCAGACCGGACAGGCCGTTGATGGCGGCAGACCAGCCGCGGTCGTAGCCCAGACGGGTCATCTCAGGTCCGAGGATGCGGCACTCCATCGAAGCATCTGCAACCGCAGAACCGGAGACGCCGCCCATCAGGGTGGACATCAGGCAGGAGACCTGACCGATGTTGCCGTACATATGGCCGGTGCAGGCGTTGGCAAAGCGCATCAGGCGCTTGGTGATGCCGCAGCTGTTCATCAGGTTGCCGGCCAGAATGAACAGGGGGATGGCCAGCATGGTAAAGCTCTGAGAAGTGGAAATGGATTTCTGCACCAGAACGGTCATGGGCAGGTCGCGGATCATAAAGAACGAGAAGCCCGACAGACCGATGGAGAATGCCACGGGCATACCCAGCAGCAGAAACACAAAGAAGATACCGATTGCAATAAACATTAGCCGACGTCCCTCCCTGCTTCGTGTTTGACTTCCTGACCAGCAGGCGTCTTGACGCGCTCAATGATGTTCAGGATGGTGGAGATGAGCATAAAGAAGGAGCCGACAGGCACAGCCATCGTGACCCAGCTGTAGCTGACGTGCAGAGAAGTGATCTGACGTGCCCAGCCGGTGGTGGTCATGCCGTAGCCGTAGTAGATCAGCACGCAGAGGAACGCTGCGATGATGACCTTGAACAGGATGTCCAGCACCTTCTGCACCCCGGCGGGGAACTTCTTGACGAACAGATCAACACCGATCAGGCCGGAGCCGCGCATTGCGACGTCGCTGCCGAGGAAGATCAGCCATGCGAAGGCGATCAGTGCAACGTCCTGTGCCCAGTTCAGCGGATGGCCAACGGTACGCATCAGCGCCGAAACAAAGACGAGGACCGCAATGCCTGCAACCAAGATCAGAGCGATCAGCTCTTCCAGCTTACAGACTTTTTCATAAAATTTCTTCATAGAAAGTCGTCCTTATTTACAATACCTCCTGCACAGCGATCTGCCATGCAGGAGGACATTTACGTTACGGTCGATTCAGCTTTTTAAGGGATCAGGCCTCGACGCCGGCTTCCTTGTACAGCTGCTCGCGCAGCTCGGTCCAGCCCAGCTTCTCGTATGCGGGCTTGACAGCCTCACGGAAGATGTCCTTATCGACCTCGACGATGGTCATGCCGTTGTCGGTCAGGGTCTTCTCCATGTCATCCTGAGCAGCGATGATGTCCTGAGCATTGTTGTATGCGCAGTCGTTGAAGTCCTTCTTCATGACTTCCTGATACTCGGCGGGCAGCTTGTCGAACCATGCCTGACCGCAGATGACCATGTTGAACAGGTTGATGTGCTCGGTCTTGCTGACGTACTCGCAGACCTCGTAGATCTTGCTGGAAACAGCAGAGGTGTACTGGACTTCGCAGCCGTCGATGGACTTGGTCTGGATGCCGTTGTAGACCTCAGACCATGCGATGTTGTACGGGGTAGCGCCCATAGCGGAGATGGACTCAACGTACGGGTCAGCACCGGGGGTGCGGATGACAGCGCCCTTCAGATCGGCGGGGGTGTTGTAAGCCTTGTGGCCCATGAAGGAACGAGCACCGTCGTAGTAGTTGTAGCACAGGCCGCAGATGCCGTTGTTGGCCAGGTCAGCGTCCCAGCCCTTGAAGGTATCGGTAGCCATCAGCTTCATGCCGTCCTCGTAGTTGTCCACGATGTAGGCCATGTTCATGATGCCGATGTCGTTGACGTAGCTGGACAGACGGCCTGCGTCGGTCAGGACGGCGATGCCCATGCCCTGCAGAGCCTGGTCGATCATGTCTTCCTCACCGCCCAGCTGGCTGGAAGGATAGATGGTGACCTTCACATGGCCGTCGGTGTCCTCAGCGACCTTGTCGGCAGCAGCCTGCAGGCCCTGATAGATCATGGAAGTATCGGTCTGGGTGGTGGAGAGCTTCAGCTCAAAGACCTCACCGGATGCAGCAGAACCGGCAGTGGAGCCGGAAGCAGCGGTGCCGGCGGTAGAAGCGGAAGAACCGCCGCAGGCGGTCAGGGCAGCAGTTGCAGCCATAGCGCCGCAGACAGCGAGAAACGAACGACGAGAGATCTTCTTCATGTGATTTTTCCTCCTGATTTTTCCAAACAGATCTTGCTCTTCTCGGATGAGCCTCGCGCAGGCCCATCTGATTTTCATGGCTTTATCATACCATGTTCATGTCCTGTTCACAGCTGTAGAATGTCACAAGCGGAATGTGACATTCTGCCAAATAAAGCATGACAAATGTCACTTCTTTCGTCAAATAGTCGAATAAAAGCCCGCTTTTATGCAGCAGTTTGCACAAAAGCGGGCTTTCTGCGTGGATTTTTTGTCAGCTTGTCAATGTGACGTCGAGCTGCTGCTGAATTTGCAGCAGCTGCAATTCAAAGTTCTTGTCTGCCGACATGGCCTCGGTGATCAGGCGGTCGGCGCTCTCCATCGCCTGATGATACCGCGCAAAGCGGGGCGTGGCAAGCGTATCCTCCATGATGGCAGGCAGAGTAGACATTCCGCGGGAGGCGGTGTCCTGCGAGTCCAGCTGAAGCAGCCGGGCGACCTCATCCGATCCCGTCACACTGTGCAGGGCGGACACGCCGACCAACTCGGTGTAGACCATCGTCTGCATCTCCTCCGTGCAGGCAATGGTCTTCAGCAGCTCCCACGACAGCCGGGAATGCTTTGTGCGCTGGCTGATGCCCAGCATGAGGGTGCTCAGCCGGGAGTAGTTGCCGCCGCCGACGCTTGTGCCGCTGGGCATGGCGATGCAGTCCCACTCAAAGTTCGATGAGCGCTTGATGCGCCACGGATACGGCTCATAGCTGCGGTACTCGGAAAACAGCATCGGGCGGAACGCCACTCTGCCCTCGTCGAAGGTCTTTTCGCTCAGATCCGTTCCGGCGTTGAGCTGGTAGATCTTCCGCGCAAACTGTACGGCGGACTCCTGTGCGCTCTGGTTCAGCAGGCAGTGCTGGCCGTCCTCACTGAACAGAGAACAGCCGTTGGCCACCAGCGCCTCTTCCCAGCCGTAATCGTAGACGCCGAACTGGTCAATGATGCCGTCCCCGTCCGTGTCTCTCGTCAGCTGCTCACACAGGCTGTAAAACTCATCCCACGTCCAATCGTTATCCGGGATGCGGATGTGCTCTTTTTGGAGCAGTGTCTTATTGATGAACATCATCTGCGGCACGCATTCCAGCGGCAGCGCATACTGTTTCCCCTTGTCGGCTCCGGCCTGCAATGCCGCCGGGTAAAAGCCGCTCAGATCCGCTTCCGGGTCTTGCTTCATGAACGGGTCCAGCTCCCGCAGGGAAGCTGTATCGCTGAAAATTACAAGGTCCTCGGGAAGGATCACCATCACATCCGGCTCCTGCCCCAGCAGGTACTGGCCGCTGAGCCATTCGGTGTAGTCTTCGACCCGGATGCCGCTGGTGTACTCGACTTTCACGTTGGGGTGCTCTGCCTCAAACTTTTCAATGGCGGCGTCAATAAAGGTATAGTAGTTCTCGCCCGGGACATTCCAATAGCTGTCACACGGGAAGCCGATGTGCAGCACCACCGGACGGCTGGCAGCCGCCAGAATGATGACCGCTGCCAGCAGAAAGGGCAGCGCGGCTTTCCAGTACCGGCTCATACGTCTGCCTCCGGCTGGCTGTTCTGGTTCTGCACCGCCCAGATGGCCAGCTGGGTGCGGTCACGGAGTTCCAGCTTGCGCAGGATGCTGCTGATGTAGTTGCGCACCGTGCCTTCGGAGAGATAGAGTCTGCCCGCGATCTCCTTGTTGGAGAGGCCGCAGCCCACCTCGCGGATGACCTGCCACTCCATCTTGGTCAGCTCCAGCGCATTCTTTTTGTTCACGCGCACCTGCACGTCGCCCTGTGCCATGCGGGAGAACATCTGCAAGACCTTGGACGCCACATCCGGGGCGATGATGGAGCCGCCCCGCGCGGCCTCCCGCACGGCGTTGGTCAGGCCGTCCACCGAGACGCCCTTGAGCAGGTAGCCGGAAGCGCCGTACCGCAGAGCGTCAAACACATAATCGTCATCGTCAAAGGTGGTCAGGATGATGACCTTGATGCCCGGAAACTCCTGCTTGATGCGGCGGGTACACTCCACGCCGTCCATCTCGGGCATCCGAATGTCCAGCAGCACCACGTCGGGCTGCTTTTCCTCCACGAGTTCCAGCGCTTCACGGCCATTGGCGGCTGTACCCACCATCTCAATGTCTTCCTGCCTGCTCATCACAAAGCTGAGGCTCTGACGGATCAGTTCCTGGTCGTCGGCCAGAAGCACCTTTATCATACCGTTTCCTCCTGTTTCCTCTTTTCACTGCCCGGGGTCTTGCGCAGAGGGATCTCTGCCCGGATGCAGAACCCGTCGCTGTTCTCATACCAGAACGTGCCGCCCAGCAGGAGCATCCGCTCCTGCATATGCTGCAAGCCAAAGCCCGGCGTCACGCTCTTGCAGCCGATGCCGTTGTCCCTCACCGACACTTCCAGCACGCCGTCCTCGATATGGCACCGCACCTGGACACGGGTGGCGTGGCCGTGGCGGATGGCGTTGGTGATGCCCTCCTGCACGGTGCGGTAGACGCAGTCTTCCTCATCCTGCGAGAGCGTCAGCCCGGCCAGTGACTCTTCCAGCTGGATCTGCGTGCCGCTGCTCTGCGCCATGCTGGTACACATCTTGTTGAGCGCACCCGAGAGGTTTTCTTTTTCCAGCGAGTCCGGCCGCAGTGCCTTGACCGAGCGCCGGACATCGTTCATTCCGTTGCGGGCGGTGTCGGCTATCAGCTCCATCTGATGCCGTGCCATCTCGGGCGAGTCGTCCATCATCTGGATGCAGGCGTCTGCGCCTGCTGTGATGCCCGTGAGCACATGGCCTAACGTGTCGTGGATCTCCCGCGCAAGGCGGTTGCGCTCCTGCACCTGTGCGGTGTGGGCGCTCTCCTCGGCGTAGATGCGCAGCTGCTCGTTGGCCTGCTGCAGCTGCTGGTTCAGGTTCAGGACCTCCTGTTTCTCGCTGGTCTGCTGGCTGATGAACAGCACCATGTACAGGATGAAGAGTATCATTTCCAGCGCCGACAGGCTCTCGATCACCAGCTGCAGGACGCTGCGGGTGTGCAGGCTGTAAAAAGCCAGGTATTGTTTCAGCGTCACGGCATGGAGGGCGCTGGTAGCGGCGTCCATGTTGCAGAAAAGGTACACCACGATCATGGCGCTCAGAAAGCGCTTCTGCCGGAGAGAGCGCGGGTCGTCCACCATATCCACGATCGCAAACAGCGCGATCTTGTCGCAGTTCTGCTGGAAGATCAGCGCCGAGGCACTGTACAGCACGCCCTCCAATAAATATAGCTGCCAGCTGCTGCGGGAGAGAAAGCCGCTGTCCACCTCATGGGAGCACTTGCTCAGGATGGTGCCCACCGCTGCCAGCATCACGCCCAGGGCAAGCACACCGGGGCGGTACGGCAGCCATTGCAGCTGCTGCAAAAACGAGTCTGCACGGCCAACTCTCACCGCGTAGAGCGGCGTGATGATCTGCACCGCAAAGATGAGCAGAATCAGAAATACCGTCAGCCACTCAATGGCATGGTAGAGCACTCGGAGGCCGATGGACAAATTTTCAGTTTTCATTGCCAGCCCTCCGTGCCGTAGCGCAGAATATCCTCCTGCGTGATTTGATTTACCGGCACCACGATGTTGGTCAGGTACGGCTTGCCCTCTAGGATCTCGTACACCACCTCTGCCGCCATCCGGCCGATGCGGAGGGGCGACTGTGCCGAGGTGGCCGTCATCAGCCCCTCGGAGATCAGGGCTTTCGCCTCCGGTGAGCCGTCCACGCTGTAAACCAAAGTGGACGAGAGCACGCCCTTTTCTTCCAGCGCCGCCATTGCGCCCAGGGCCGCCTGCTCGTTGACGGCCATCACGACGTCAATGCGCGGGAACGTCTCCAACAGCTGCACCATCGCGCGCATGGCGCGGTTCAGCTCGCCGCCGCAGTCCCGCAGCTCCAGGATCCGGTAGTCGTTGCCGCTTTTGGTCAGGGTCTGGCAGAAGCCTGAAAGCCTGTCCCAGCTGGAGAACGAATCCGAGTTGGACAGCAGCACGATGCGGGCGTTCTTGGTCTGGCTGATGAGGTGACGGGCGTCCAGCAGACCGGCGCCATAGTTGTTGGAGGTGATGGTGCAGGTGACAAGTTCGGGGTCGTCCACCTTGGAGTCGATGAGGATGACCGGCACACCCTTTTCCCTCGCCTTTTCCAGCGCAGGCGTCACGCCCACATAATCCACCGGGTTCACGATGAGCAGCTCAATGCCCTTATTGAGCATATCCTCGATCTCCTGATTCTGCCGCTCCTGGTCTTGTCCCGGGTCGCGCACCAGGAGCAGATCGCCGTTGCTCTTGATCTGCATCTGGATCTCATCGTTGATGGTCTCATAAAACGGGTCACTCAGGGTCGTATACGTCGCCCCGATCATCCGCGTATGAGTCGGCAGACGCACCGCGTCGATAAACTTTCCCTGCACCCAGATGCCCACTGACACCGCAACCACCAGCATCAGCAGCCCCGCCAATGTCCGCCGAAACAGCTCCATCTGCATCCCCTCCTTCCGACTAATAAGTGGCTTTATTATAGCCCAGTTTCCCGCTGGCGACAAGGGCAAGTTTTTCGGTACACCGTCTCCCCTTCATCTTGACAACCACACGGCGGCAGGGTATGCTTTAACCATCCAACCACATCTGATTTTACAAGAGGGTCTATGAATATTTACGATATTGCACGGGAAGCCGGAGTCTCGATCGCCACCGTCTCCCGCGTGCTCAACCACAAAGATACTGTCCGCGCCGACACCCGCGCCAAGGTGGAAAAGGTGCTCAAACGCTGCAACTATGCCCCCAGTGCCATTGCACAGGGCATGGTCAGCAAGAGCCTACACACGGTGGCCGTGCTCACAGTGGACATCCGGGATTCCCATTATGCCCGCACAGCCTACACCATCGAGCGCGAGTTTGGCCGCAGAGGGTACGAGGTCATCCTCTGCAACACCGGCGGCGACAGGGCGGAGACGCTGCGCACCCTGCAGGCTGTGGCGCAGAAGCAGGTGGACGGCCTCATCCTGGTCGGCTCGATTTTCAACACCATCTGTCAGGGGGCAGAGATGGAGAATCTTCTGCGCAAAATGCCCGTCGTCCTTGCCAACGGCACGCTGGCTCTGCCGGACGCCTATTCGGTCATGGTCGATGACTGCCGGGGCGTCGAGATGGCCGTGGAGCATCTGGTGAAAACCGGCCGCCGGGATCTCTACTACATTAAAGATAAGGCCACCGACAGCGCCGCCGCCAAGGCGAAGGGCTTCCTCTCCGGGATGGCCGCTGCCGGTCTGGACGCAGACGGGCATATTCTGGAAACAGGCGAGACGCTGGAAGACGGCATCCGCGCGGACTGCATTCTCTGCGGTGAGGATCTGACCGCTGCGGGTGCGCTGAAAGCCCTGCTCCGGGCGGGCATCCGCGTCCCCGAGGAGACCGCCGTGGTGGGCTACGACAACTCCACCTATGCCCGCCTGTGCGAGCCGGAACTGACTTCCGTGGACAACAAACCGGAGCAGGTGGCCCTGCTCTGCGTCCAGCTGCTGCAGAGCCGCATCGAGCACGGCGAGGACTATTCTTCTGTCACCTTGCAGCCGGAACTCGTTCAGAGGCAGAGCAGTTGAAGTGTAAAATCTTAGGAGTATGCGTGTTTCTCAAAATGTAAGCGGTTACACAAATTTTGCAAAAGCTCTTGATTTTTACTTTTGTTATGCTATACTAAATCCAAGAAAGCGCTTACATCATTCTTTTCAAACACTGCTCAGGAGGAGATTTTCATGAAACGTGTCGCCTACGAAGAAATGGTCGCTCAGTTCACCCGCGTGCTGGAAAAGCACGGCTTCACCCCGTCGGACGCCAAAGACGCCGCTGTGATTTTCGCCCAGAACAGCCTTTCCGGCGTGTACAGCCACGGTCTGAATCGCTTTCCGCGGGTGGTGAGCTACCTCGAAAAGGGCGAGATCGACCCGCTTGCCCGCGCCGAGTGCATCTCCCGCATGGGCAGTATGGAGCGCTGGGACGGCCACCGCGGCTTCGGCCCGCTGAACGCACAGCGCGCAATGGAGCGTGCCTGCGCCCTCGCCAAAGAGAACGGCGTCGGCATCGTGGCATTGGGCAACAACAACCACTGGATGCGCGGCGGCACCTACGGCTGGCTGGCCGCCGAAAAAGGCTGCATCGGCATCTGCTGGTCGAACACCGCCCCCAATATGCCTGCCTGGGGCGCCAAAGACTGCCGCATCGGCAATAACCCGCTCATCCTCGCTGTCCCCCGCTCCGACGGTCAGCACGTCATGGTGGACTGCGCCTTGAGCCAGTTCAGCTACGGCAAGCTGGAGAACACCCGTCTGGCGGGCAGGCAGCTGCCCGTACCCGGCGGCTGCGACGAGGACGGCCAGCTCACGACAGACCCCGCCGCCATCGAAAAGAGCGGCCGCGCACTGCCCATCGGCTACTGGAAGGGCAGCGGCCTCTCCATCCTGCTGGATCTGATCGCCACCCTCCTTTCCGGCGGCAATGCCGTCCACACCATCGGGACCTTCGGCGACGAGATCGGTCTGACCCAGATCATGATCGCGATCGACCCCACTAAATTTGGCACCGTCGAGGAAAACGACGCCGTCATCAGCGCCATCCTTGCGGACATCAAGGCCAGCACCCCGGCCAGACCGGATGGCGAAGTCCGCTGGCCCGGCGAGGGAATGCTGCGCACCATCAAAGAAAACCGCGAGCTTGGTGTTCCGGTGGTCGAGGAGATCTGGGAGTCAGTTTTGAAGATGTAAGAAAGCCTCCATGTTTTTCACATTTGCTTCTCCTGCGGTAGAACGTTCTGTCTGTCCGTTTGCAGATCCATAAAAGAAAAAGCCTGAAACTTCTCGGTTTATCAAGAAGTTTCAGGCTTTGTTTTGCTTATAAAAAGAGAGAGGGCCGGACGGTGCCAGCCCTCTTGACAAAGAATTAAAAACGATCGATTGATTTATTCTTTGT
>ERZ1034949.1395-NODE-1395-length-10970-cov-3.749061_pt1 | contig 10970 bp, 8 predicted proteins | sample MGYA00520590_ERZ1034949 | MGnify/ENA primary metagenome ERZ1034949 (study PRJEB33766, sample SAMN09781752) | gut metagenome | biome: gut microbiome | host: Homo sapiens | place: Madagascar | study: EMG produced TPA metagenomics assembly of the PRJNA485056 data... | reverse complement strand
CTCAAGAACAGAGAGGATATTCCGGAGATCCATGAGCTCATTGAGGGTAAGGTAGGAAGTCTCATAGACAACATGCTCAACGAGCGTCTTCTTCTCGTCCTGTCCACTAAGGAGAATGTTAATCTGACGACACTTGGATTTGATGGAAAGGATATAGACAAGTATCATGGTCTGCTCCTTCCTATTGATATAGCAGGAGAGAGACTTGGAACTCTGTTTCTGTACAGACTTCAGACTGAGTACGATATAGATGACATCATTCTTGGCGAATATGGAACCACCGTTGTGGGACTTGAGATGATGCGGGCGCTCAATGAGGAGAATGCTGAGGAGAACCGCAAGCTGGCCATAGTGAGATCAGCAATCAACACTCTGTCGTTTTCAGAGCTGCAGGCGATCAAACACATTTTTTCCGAGCTTGACGGCGAAGAGGGAATACTGGTGGCAAGCAAGGTCGCAGACAGGGTAGGCATAACAAGATCGGTTATAGTGAACGCACTCAGAAAGTTTGAGAGCGCAGGTGTTATCGAGGCGAGATCATCGGGAATGAAGGGCACGTACATAAAAGTGCTGAATGATGTGGTGTTTGATGAACTGAAGAATGCCTGAGAACAGAATTATAAATACATCGAAAAGGAGAGACATATATGATACCGGCAATAGTGACATTGATAGTAGGTGTAGCGATAGTGATAGTAAGCTTTTTCCTTACTGACGGTCCAAAAGAGAATACAGAGAATTCTGTGATGGATGAGAGCAGGGAGAATCTGGAGAAGAAGCTTGATGAGTATTGTGACAGCCTTGTAGAGAAGAAGAAGAATGAGCTGAAGAAACAGGGCGAAGCTGTGAAATCAGACATGAAAAAGGGCCTTGATGAGGTCAGGGAGTCATCGAAAAAAGAGCTTGCTGAGATGAGAGAGAGTTCAAAGAAGGAAATGAGTGAGCTCATGGACAGCACAAGGAAGGAGCTGGATGAATTCAGAGCCGGCACAGTCAAGGCAAATGAGACAGCCCAGGCTGATACCCAGAAGAAGATAGATGATACAGTCAAGGCATACGAGGAGGGTATAGAGGCTGCAAAGAAGAAGATGCAGACAGAGCTTGAGGCTTGTGAGAAACAGTTGTCAGAGAAGGCCAAGAAGCAGATGATAGATTACATCAACCAGAGCCTTAAGGATGCATACGAGGCATATGATCCGGATGACACCAGCGAGAAAGAGCCTGTGACATACGATGAGCCTGAGACTGTAGAGACTTCCGAGTCAGAGCCTGCGGAGGCAGATAACGGATCAGAGAAGACTGAGCCGGATGCAGAGAAAGCTCAGTTAGAAAATGATTCTCAGGCAGCAGATAAGACAGAGACAGCAGATGGAGCTGAGACTAAAGCTGATGCTGAAGCAGAAGATGACGTAAGGACAGACGGTATCGCTGACAATGATAAGTCGGAGACATCCGAGGGTGAAGCGCAGAAAGAGAATACCGAGTCAGAGAGCAGCACTGAGGCTGCTGCAGATGCTGCAGATGCAGAGGCTGCCGAGAAAGCAGTCAGTGTGGAGGATGCACCGGTAACAGACAGTGCATTTACAGTGGTAGAGGCTGAAAATCCTGAGAAGGCAGCCGCAGCAATCGCTGAGAATAACAATGCTGCCAGATCTAGAAACAATCGTTCAAAGAAGAGAAAAAAGAAGAAAGCCGCTCAGAACAAGGTTGTTGATATATGGGATGAAGGCACAGATGTAGAGTCACAGGTTGCAGACCTGCACAAGAAGGGACTCAGCATCATGGAGATCGCAAACAAACTTGGAATAGGAGTTGGAGAGGCTAAGGTTATGATAGACAAGATCAATGAGGCTGACAAACAGTAATCAGTCCGGGAGGTAAGCTATGTATAAAAAAAGTTATTTCAGAGGCCTTGGTACAGGGCTGGTGATAGGAGCACTTACCATGACTGTTGCGTTTAATTTTGGAAATGCCGGAAAAACTGATTCAGGTCAGGGCAAGACGGCGGTCGTAAGTCAGCAGCAGGATAAGAGCACAGAGGATTCTTCCACAGAGACGACAACAGAGAAGAAGACCGAGGATAAGACGACAGAAAAGACAACGATAGAGAAAGTAACCACGGAAAAGAATGCCAATGCCGATAAGACTACAACAGAGACAGGCAAGTCAGAAAATGGCAAGAGCGATGCAGAGAGCGGCAGTGGAAGCAACAGTGGTACGACCGGAAGCTCCGACAAGTCAAATGGAACCGGCACAACAGATAACAACGGAGGCCTTTCTGATAAGACAGAGAGAGTTCCATCTGCCAAGGACAACGGCTATACAGAGGATAAGAATTCGCAGACCGGTTCAGGAAGCAGCACAAATAAGACTACCGAGGCGGCGACAGAGGCTGTGAAAGCGAGTGCCATCAAGTATGACAATGGCGGCGGAGAGATCACATTTGGAGCCGGCACATCAGCATACGAGATATGCCAGTTGCTTGGACAGATAGGCATCAGGGATGCAGATGAGTATTACGACTGGCTGCTCAGGTCAGGATATTCAGGCAGTCTTGTGCCTGGAACATATACATTCACCGGCAATGAGACAAATGGCGGAATAGTATGGATACTATTAGGTAATCAGTAAAGATACGAGAAAAGGGAGGAGTAATCAATTATGGGAGACAATATGAATAATGAGGAGATGGGATATCCGGGACAGCGTTTCAGTGCGGGTAGTGGTAGTAGTAGTATGGATCCGTTTGCGCCAAATCCGGCAGCCTTGCAGTATGTACCGAATGAATTTGGAATAACTCACAGTGAGACCAGTCCTATGTACCGGTATAACAATCCGGCTGAACCGGATTGTGGAGCTGCCTCACAGACGGACAACTATTATCCGAGACAGCAGTACGGTCAGAATCATCAGTATGGCCAGAACCAGATGTATGGTCAGAATCCACAGTATGGACAGAACCAGATGTATGGACAGAGTCAGCCATATGGCCAGGGCTACGATCAGGAGACTATGAATCCACAGGGGAAAAAAGCAAAGAGTTCCGGATCAAATGTTCTGGCAGGACTGGTAGGAGCGTTTCTTGGATCACTGGTCGGAGTTGTGCTCTGGCTTGTTGTGTATAAGCTTGGTTATATCGCAGGCATATCAGGAGCGGTTATGGTCATATGTGCCATGATGGGGTACAACAAGTTTGGAAAGAAACTTGACCTGAAGGGCATAATAATCTGCGTAGTGTTGTGTATAGGAATGATATACATTTCAGAGAGACTGAGTGTCAGCATGGAATTATATCAGGAATTTAGTGATTATGGATATGATGTGAGCTTCTTTGACTGTTATAAGAGTATGTATGATGTGCTGGATGCTGCAGATACTATGAGTTCATTCTGGGGTGAGCTTGCGGTCGGTTATCTTCTGTTTGTTGTAGCCAGTGTTTCATATATAATAAACAGCATCAGGACAAGAGCAAAATAGAACACGGACCGGCAGACAGAATACTTCTTATAAAACATATATTTTCAGAAAAAAGTGCTTGAATGCACTTTTTTTTTGTGTTACAATGTCGATTGCGTGAGTGCGCATAACAAATATACATGCTGGTTGATAGTTGGCGTGGTGCCTGTGCTCGGGTGGTCCAAAGAGTTGATGCCGGCAGAAGATTTTAACCATGGAGGTAGAAAAAATGAGCGTTATTTCAATGAAGCAGTTATTAGAGGCAGGTGTACATTTCGGACACCAGACAAGAAGATGGAACCCTAAGATGAAGCCATACATCTACACAGAGCGTAATGGTATCTACATCATCGATCTTCAGAAGTCAGTAGGAATGGTTGACGATGCTTACAATGCAATCGGCGATTGTGTTGCAAACGGCGGAACAATCCTTTTTGTTGGTACAAAGAAGCAGGCTCAGGACTCAATCAAGAGCGAGGCAGAGCGTTGCGGTATGTACTATGTAAATGAGAGATGGCTTGGAGGTATGCTTACAAACTTCAAGACTATCCAGACAAGAATCGCTACTCTTAAGAAGTACGAGGAGATGGAGCAGGACGGTACATTTGACGTTCTCCCTAAGAAGGAAGTTATCCAGATCAAGAAGGAGATGGAGAAGCTTGAGAAGAACCTTGGCGGTATCAAGAACATGAAGAGAATACCAGACATGATCTTCGTTGTTGATCCTAAGAAGGAGAGAATCTGTATTCAGGAGGCTCAGTCACTTGGAATTAAGCTTGTTGGTATCGCTGATACAAACTGTGATCCAGAGGAGCTTGATTATGTAATCCCTGGTAACGACGACGCTATCAGAGCTGTAAAGCTTATCGTTTCAAAGATGGCAGACGCTGTTATCGAGGCTCAGCAGGGTGTTGACGCTGATTCAGTAGATGAGGCAGAGGCTGAGGAGACTACAGAGGAGTAATCTGTAGTTGATATTGATCATCATTGATTATAATTAATAAATGATTATAAAAGGTAACGGGGTAATATAAAAAGTATTATCCCGTGACTTTTAAAGAGACATATACAGGCTGAAAAAGCTTTAATAAAACGACATAACCATTATTATGATATGTCAATATTCAAATTTGGAGGTAAAATAAGATGGCAATCACAGCAGCTCAGGTTAAAGAGTTAAGAGAGCTCACAGGTGCCGGTATGATGGATTGCAAGAAGGCACTTGCAGAGACTGATGGTAATATGGAAGCAGCAGTAGATGTACTTCGTAAGAGCGGTGCAGTTAAGGCTGAGAAGAAGGCAAGCAGAATCGCAGCAGAGGGTATCTGCCGTGCAGCAGTTAATGGTACAACAGGTGTTGTTGTAGAGGTTAACTCAGAGACAGACTTCGTTGCTAAGAACGAGATATTCCAGACATTTGTTCAGCAGATCGCTGATCAGGCACTTGCTTCATCACTTGTTGGTGGCAAGGATGGTGAGGATGTTGAGGCACTTCTCGGAGAGAATGGTCTTAAGGAAGCCCTTGTTGACAAGACAGCAACAATCGGAGAGAAGTTATCATTCCGTAGATTCCAGAAGCTTTCAGGCGATGTAGTAGTTGACTACTTACACGGCAATGGAAGAATCGGTGTTATCGTAGCTGGTAACGGCGCAAGCGATGATGCTGCTAAGGAAGCGCTCAAGAACGTAGCTATGCAGATCGCAGCTATGAACCCACAGTACATCAGCAGAGCTGATATCTCAGCAGACGCTATGGCTAAGCTTAAGGAGATCACAGTTGACAGTGCACTTAATGCACCTGATACACTTCCAAAGCCAATCCTTAACAAGCTTATCGCAAAGGCTGTTGACGGCGTATGGAGCGCAGAGGATGTAGCTATCTACGAAGAGAAGAAGAGCAACATGAACTTCTTATTCAACTTCCTTTCAAAGGAGGCAAAGGCACAGCTTGCAGAGCTTGCTATCGCTGATAAGGATGTTATCGTTGCAGATAAGATCTTCAATGGTCTTGTTGAGGGACGTATCTCAAAGCAGGTTAAGGAGATCAGCCTTCTTGATCAGGTATACGTTAAGGCTGAGGATGGCAAGCAGACAGTTGCCAAGTACCTTGAGTCAGTTAACAAGGATCTCAAGATCGCCAGCTTCGTTCGTTTCGAGGTTGGAGAGGGAATGGAGAAGAAGAACGAGGACTTCGCAGCCGAGGTTGCTAAGCAGATGAACGTTTAATCATATCCCGTATCTGAATAAATGAATAATTGCCTTGCGGTTGGCTTTTGAGCTGGCCGTGGGGCTTTTTTATTGTCTGTTTCTGCTGAAATCCGGCACTGTATAAAATATAATCTATATAATTGCGGTTCAGATGATCGCAAACGAGCTGAGTAACGAGCAGGGACACATAGAATCGGCATCCGGGCTTCTGGTCGACCTTATGCCTGACGGTGTGGAGGCTGCAGAGAGGATAAGAATGCTGCCGGGTGAGGCTGCAACGAGGATTCCGATCATAGTCCTCACGGCCAAGGCTGAGACTGATGACAAGATCAACGGCCTTGATCTGGGGGCGGACGATTATCTTGCAAAGCCATTTGAGACAAAGGAACTCCTGGCAAGGATACGTGCGATAACCAGAAGAAAGAGTGAGGCGGTCAGCACGGAGATGAAGTATGGCGACTGCACGTTAAACAGCCTGAATTATGAGCTCAGTTCATCTGGTGGAAGCGTAAAGCTGCAGAACAAGGAATATCAGATCATGGAACTGCTGATGGCAAATCAGAATGCGATAATATCAGCAGAGCTTATGATGGAGAAGATATGGGGCTGTTGAGTCCTACAGCCTTGACAATATAGCTGCTGTTGATGAATCGGAAGCCGAGTCGTATGCTTTGAAGATACTTGGGGACGGTTCAGACAGTGGATTTACGGATATATACAGATACATGGTAGCGGACTGTGAGGATGGAACCAGGATAATATTTGTCGACTGCCGTCAGGAGCTGGAGTCGTTCAGAAATACATTGGTATACAGTGTAGGAGTGTCACTTCTGGGATTCCTTGCGGTGTTCATGCTGGTGCTGTTCTGGTCAAAGAAGATATTCAAGCCGGTGGCTGAGAGTTATGCCATGCAGAAGCGGTTTATCACCGATGCAAGCCATGAGATCAAGACACCCCTAACTATCATAGATGCAAATACCGAGGTCATAGAGATGGTGAACGGTGAGAGTGAATGGACGAAGAACACCAGGGATCAGGTCAAGAGACTGACAGCGCTCACAAATCAGATGGTGGCTCTCTCCAGACTGGATGAGAATCCTGAACCGAAGGAGAAGGCAAAGTTTGATCTGTCTGATGTGGCGTATGAGGTGATAGATCATTTCTCGTCTCTGTCGGAGGTTCGAGGCAAGAAGATCAGCGCGGATATCGAAGATGGAATAAAGTATGTCGGAGATGAGAATTCCATTAGGCAGCTCATAAGCATACTGGTGGATAACGCCATGAAGTATGCTGTTGAATCAGCGGATATAAGTATATCCTTGAAGCGTGATGGCAGAAAGGTGAAGTTTGTTCTCAAAAACCTCACAGATGGCATGGAAGAGGGCTCTCAGGATATATTGTTTGAGAGATTCTATAGACCTGACAGCTCAAGAAATTCGGAGACCGGAGGTTCGGGAATAGGACTTTCTCTCGCCAAATCGATAGTTGAGTCTCACAAGGGCAGGATAACAGCAAGATGTGACGTGGACGGATACATCACATTCCAGGTTACATTATAGAATAATACAGTGTGTATACGTTAAAACGCTCTGTTCATGATATGAAGTTTACATAACATATCATGGACAGGGCGTTTTCTTTGTGTAAGCGTTGGGATTTATTGTGCATATTTGAAAATACATAACATAATATTATTCTGTTGCGCACAAAATTGCACACAAATTGCGCTTAAGTTGCGCTTCGACATATACAAAATACACAAATAATTCCTAAAAACATTGTCTACAAGCGACATGGTAACCAGAACTCAAATATGTTAATATATCAGTATGAGGACAAACGGTTGCGCAACTGTTGATCAACATTATTATTGCAAGGAGGAATCCTTGTGATAATGCAGACGCCGCGCGGAGCGCATTGGGATACGTCTGCGTAATAATACTTATTAGGAGGGCATATATGAGAAGAAAGAGAATTGTAAAGCAGATTGGCTGTGCAGTTCTTGCAGGAGCGCTTATGGTAGGGCAGATCTTTGGATCTGGAGCTTCACTGATAACAGCGAAGGCTGCGGAGAGCTGGGTGGACACACTCAAGGTTGCAAATGGCGATTTTGAAACAGGTGACAGCAGTAACTGGACTATAGAGAGTGAATCGGGAGCTGAGCTTGTTGTAAAAAACGGTGGAAGTAATGTAAACTCCACATATTATCTTAATATCTGGGCTTCAGATGCGGCTGATGTCAGCATCACACAGACTGTAGTGGCTGTTCCTGCGGGAACATACAAGCTGGAGTATGATGTCGAGGGCGATGCACAGGATACAGGACTCACAGTATCTGTCGCTGATAAGTCACAGGCTGTTGGAGCCACGACCGGGTGGGATGCATGGGTGACAAATGAGACAGAAGAGTTCGTTCTTGAGGATACAACTGATGTCAGCATTTCATTCAAGGGCAGTCTTGCCAAGGGATATTGGGGCAAGATAGACAATGTAAAGCTCTGCAAGCTTACAGACGAGGAAGATGTAGTTGAGCCTGTGGAGGCTGGAATATATGTGGACCGCGTGAGTGATCTCACATACACAGATCTGAACGGAGAGAAGCAGTCATTTATCGAGGGTGTAGACGTATCATCCTATGTGTCACTGAAGAACAGTGGAGTTAAGTATTATGACTTCGATGGCAATGACCTTGACGATATCGGATACTTCAAGTTCCTTGCTTCATGTGGAATAAATTATGTTCGTGTCCGTGTATGGAATGATCCGTATGATGCAGACAAAAACGGTTACGGCGGCGGTAACAATGATTTGGAGACAGCCAAGAAGATCGGACAGTATGCAACAGCAGCCGGAATAAAGCTTCTTGTGGATTTCCATTATTCAGATTTCTGGGCTGATCCAGGTAAGCAGCAGGTGCCAAAGGCTTGGGCTGACTTTACTCTTGACGAGAAGGTAGCTGCAGTTAAGTCATACACATCGGAGAGCCTTAAGACTCTGCTCGATGCTGGCGTTGATGTGGGTATGGTTCAGATCGGAAATGAGACGACCAACGGAATATGCGGTGAAACATCAAAGAACTGGGAAAACATGGCAAAGATCTTCAGTGCCGGAAGCGAGGCGGTGAGAGCCATCGACAAGAATATCCTTGTTGCCATCCATTTCACCAATCCTGAGAGAAGTGGCAATTACGCAAATTTTGCAAAGAGACTTAATACATACAATGTAGACTACGATGTATTTGCATCATCATACTATCCTGTATGGCATGGCACACTTGACAACCTCACATCAGTTCTCAAGAATGTGGCTGACACATACGGCAAGCTGGTAATGGTAGCAGAGACATCATGGGCATACACACTGGATGACGGAGATGGACATGACAACACCGTGAGAAAGGGCGTAAATGACTCAACAACCTACGACATATCAGTTCAGGGACAGGCAAATGAGATCAGCTCAGTTATCAAGGCTGTAAAGAATACAGGTTCATCAGGAATCGGTGTATTCTACTGGGAGCCTGCATGGCTTCCTGTAAATGTGTATGATTCATCTGCAGAGAATGCAGCAGACGTCCTTGCAGCCAACAAGGAGGCATGGGAGAAGTACGGTTCAGGCTGGGCTTCATCATACGCAGGAGAGTACGACGCAGCAGACGCCGGCAAGTGGTACGGCGGTTCAGCAGTTGACAACCAGGCACTGTTTGACTTCACAGGACACCCACTTGAGTCGCTCAAGACATTTGCCTATGTTCACACAGGAACAAAGACAAAGAGAGAGGTAGTCTCAATAACAGTTGATGATGTTGAGATCGAGATAACAGATATTGCAAATGTAGCTCTGCCGACTGCAGCAACAGTAGCTTACAATGATGGCAATTCAGAGAACGCAGACATCACCTGGGAGGATGGAGCACTTGAGAAGGTAAAGAACTACGGTGCAGGAACATGTACTGTAAAGGGAACTGTGACAGTAAATGATGAGACTGTCGAGGTTCAGTGCAATGTAACAATATTAAAGGAGAACATCCTTGTAAATCCTGGATTTGAGTCAGGAAACGAGGGATGGACCATCGCTGATACAAGCAAGGGATTTGCAATCAAGACAAAGGAAGATTTTAGAAACGGTGCATATTGTGGTCACTACTACAATTCATCAGATTTTGCATATGATGTATATCAGACCATCACACTTGAGCCGGGAGAGTATGTGTTCAGCGCATATCTTCAGGGCGGTGCAAATGGAGATAACGATGTGTATGAGGTGTATGCAAAAGCTGGAGATACAGAACTTGCATCCGCACCTGCAGTCCCACAGGGCTGGAAAATCTGGCAGCATCCTGAGATTAGATTTACAGTGGAAGAGACAACAGAGGTTGTTGTCGGAATGAGAGCAACCGCATCAGGTAAGGCATGGGGAACATGGGATGACGCATATCTCTACAAGGATGCGGATATCACACCGACACCAGATCCAAATCCAGATCCAACACCGGATCCAGATCCAACACCAGACCCAGATCCGACACCAGACCCAGATCCGACACCGGACCCGGATCCAACACCAGATCCAATACCAACACCGGATCCAGATCCAACACCAGACCCAACTCCTTCTATTGATACAAACAAGAATGGTCTTGTGAAGGAGAATGGAAAGACCTACTTCTATAAGAAGGGCGTGGTTCAGGAGAATTACACAGGATTTGTCAAGAGTGCTGGAGTCAACTACTATGTTGTAAATGGCGTGGTAAAGACAGGATACAAGGGACTTGTAAAGAGCCCTAAGACGGGAAAAACATATCTTGTAAAGAATGGCAAGATTTATACAGCTTACACAGGTTTCTACAGAAATTCAAAGGGACAGCAGTGTCTCATAATAAAGGGCAAATTTGCAGAGAGCAAGACAGCCCTTGTCAGAAGCACTAAGAATAAGAAGTATTACTATGTAAAGAAAGGTATAATCCAGTCAGGTTATACAGGCTTCTTCAAGAGTACCACAACAGGTGCTAAATGCTATATCTACAAGGGTGTATTCCAGTCAGGCAAGACGGGAATAGTAAAGAGTCCTAAGAATCACAAGAACTACTATGTGAAGAAGGGCAAGATCGCCACAGAAGTTACCGGTATAGTTAAGATATCAGGTTCAAGATATAAAGTAGTGAGAGGTCTTGTTGTCAAAAAAGTAAAATAGTACAGAGTAATACATATATACGATAGTCCGATTGGGGAATACCCGGCCGGACTATTTTATTATTTGTTTATATGTTATTTAATTTTTGTAAGGAACATTAAGAAATTATTTAA
>ERZ1034949.1391-NODE-1391-length-11009-cov-16.919390_pt1 | contig 11009 bp, 7 predicted proteins | sample MGYA00520590_ERZ1034949 | MGnify/ENA primary metagenome ERZ1034949 (study PRJEB33766, sample SAMN09781752) | gut metagenome | biome: gut microbiome | host: Homo sapiens | place: Madagascar | study: EMG produced TPA metagenomics assembly of the PRJNA485056 data... | reverse complement strand
AAGCAACTTTTTCATATAAATATACCTCTAAAATTGTAATTATAATAAAATATATGTCAGAAAAGTCAAGAAAGAATTACTGGGACTGAGCGTGTGTAAAATAAAAACAGAAAATGAATGATTGAGAATAAAAAAAGAATCGTGTATTTCATATGTGAATTATTGTCTGAAAATGAAGAAATAATCATCAATCGCGAATATATAAAATAGCATGGCAATTTGCCTTTTAAGGTTGCGTTTCTATTTTGGAATGACGTAAGTATTGTTTTAATACATAACTTTGTTCAGATACAAGCCGCAGGTGGGGGCGCTGATACCGGCTTTGGTGCGGTCGCAAGCCTCTAAAATGGTTTTGACGTCTTTCGGTTTAAGACGTCCGTTGCCGACTTCTTTCAAAGTGCCGACCATATTGCGCACCTGATGATAAATAAACGAGCGCGCTTCCACGGTGAAAATAATTTCATCTCCGTTTCGTTCTATATCAAGTTTATCCAAAGTTTTTACCGGACTTTTTGCCTGACAGCCGGCTCCGCGGAATGAACTGAAATCATGGTGTCCCAGCAAATATGCAGCGCCTTGCCGCATAGCATCAATATTCAGCGGATATGGTACGCGCCATACTCTGTCTACCAACAAAGGACTGGGACCGCGGCGGTTCAAAATCCGATAAATATAGCCGCGTCCAACAGCGGAAAAACGGGCGTGAAAATCGTCAGACACTTTTTCTGCCTGCAACACGCTGACTGGCGCTTGCAACTCGCGCAGCAAAGCGTTTAGACTTTCCATTATTTTATATTCGCTCAAATCAGCGTCTAAATCAAAATGCGCTACTTGCGCCAAAGCGTGAACACCGGCGTCGGTGCGTCCGGCTCCAAACACTTCGGTTGATTGGTGTGAAAAGCCTAAAATAGCTTTTTCTAAAAATTCTTGCGCGCTGGCGCCGTCTTTTTGTTTTTGCCAACCCACCAAGCGAGTACCCTCATATTCCACCGTAATTTTATAACGCATTTTCAACCCTTTTCAAAATTTTTCTTAGCTTAGGCGAGGGAAACTAAAATGTCAAATAAAAATGAGCTTTACTTTTTATAATTATCCGGCTAATATCATGGCGGATAGGCGATAGTCTGTCCGGGGTGTGAGAACCTCTCGTTCATGCGTCTGAAGGACGTTAAATATCTTCTGGTCTGATGACTGGAAGGTAGCAGAATAGGCTATGCGCTAATATGCTGCACTATAATCATGAATGATAGTTCTCAACTTCCAGTCGCTCTTATTAAGCGGCTTTTTTGATATAAATTTTCAGATGAAAGGAAGTTGAAATGAAAAATAGCAGTCAATACGGTCGCTCAATGATAGAAATGTTGGGGGTTTTGGCGATAATCGGGGTGTTATCTGTCGGAGGTATCGCCGGATATTCTAAAGCTATGGAAAAATATAAATTGTATACAACTTTTCGAGATTTGTCGTTTTTGATAAATGAAGTTATTCCGTATTCTCAACAATTTATGTCATATTTACCGGATACTGATTTGCTTCCAATTATTAAATCGCTGAATGTAACACCGGTCTCATTTGAAGACCACGGAACTTATTTGTCGGACCCGTGGAATAATATATTCACGGCTCAAACCTGTAGCGCTTCTCCTTGTTGGAAATTTTATTATACTTTGTCCGATAATCCGGATTTAAATGCAAAATTTTGCTATAATATTGTTTCTTTTACACAGAATTTTCCGCAAATTATTTTTAGGGTAGCCATAAGAGGAAACGGCAGCGCTCATTTATATGGAAGCACTCATTGTGACGGAAATAAAATATGTCTGCGTGATAAAAATATACAGCAAATTCATGAGTATTGCAAAAATATATGTAATGAAAATTGTAGGTTGGAAGTGGGTTTTGAATAGAAAAATTCTAATTGTATTTTGCCGATTTATCAATGAAAATACTTGTCTGGTTTTGAAATAAACGGCTAAATATGGAAAAGTCAATTTTTATGGAAGATTAAGCGATTTATGGTGCAAATCAACAAGACACCGGCATTGCCGGTGTCTTATGGTCTGATATTTTGATATGTCAGTTAAGATAAGCAAGCTATTTTTCAGCTATAACCGGTTTAATATGCCAAATGCGGTCGGCATATTCCATAACTGCGCGGTCGCTTGAAAAATTACCGATGCGAGCTACATTGACAAGTGCTTTTTTAGCCCAGCTTTCTTTGTCATTATAATCGCGTTCTGCCTGATGCAAGGCATTGTTGAATGCTTCAATATCTGCTAGAATAAAGTAATAATCGCTGCCAAGCAATGCATCAAAAATCGGGCGGAACAACTGCGGATAGTCTTTTTCGCAGAACATACTTGAATTTACGGCATTCAAAATGCGTTTTATATAATCTGATTTTTCATACAATTCACGAGGATTATATGTCATGCGTTTTCCACGAACCTGTTCATCCGTCAGACCGAACAGATAGAAATTGTCTTCGCCTACGGCTTCGCGGATTTCAATGTTGGCGCCGTCGTAAGTTCCGATTGTTAAAGCTCCGTTCAAGGCAAATTTCATATTGCTTGTGCCGGAGGCTTCAAAGCCGGCGGTGGAAACCTGACAGCTGACATCGGCAGCCGGAATTAAATATTCGGCTACCGAAACCTTGTAGTCAGGGATAAAGACAACTTTCAAAAATTCATTAGAACGTTCATCATTATTAACCACTTCTGCCACGTTGTTTATCAATTTAATAATAAGTTTGGCAAATGTATATGACGGAGCAGCCTTGCCGGCAAAAATATAAGTTTTTGGTGTAATAGGGCGAACATTGTCGCGGGTAATTGCCAAATAGTCGCCGATAATCTGCAAAACCGTCATCAATTGACGTTTATATTCGTGAATGCGTTTGGCGTGTACGATGTACATACTGTCAGGGTTTACCATAATGCGAGTGGCGCGGTAAACTTTCTGAGCCAGGCGTTTTTTATTTTCATTTTTGATTTTTAGAAATTCTTTTAAAAATGACTTATCGTTAATATATTTTTCAATATTCTGTAATTCGTCCAAATTAGTAATCCATGAAGTGCCTATTTTATCTGAAATCAGGTTGGATAAATCATGATTTGCACGCAGCATCCAGCGGCGCGGAGTTACACCGTTTGTTACATTTGTGAATTTTTCAGGCCACAATTCATAAAATTCCGGCACCAAAGAATGTTTTACCAATTCGGAGTGCAATTTGGCCACGCCGTTTACCGAAAATGAACCGACAATAGAAAGATTTGCCATGCGGATAACCTGATTGTCGCCTTCGCCGTCCACAATAGAAACTTTGCCCAGTTTGTAAGAATCGTCGCCGAAACGGCTGCGGGCAAATTCCATAAAGCGGCGGTTGATTTCATAGATAATCTGCAAGTGGCGCGGCAAAAAGCGGCGGATGATGGAACTGCTCCATTTTTCCAAAGCCTCAGGCAAAAGGGTGTGGTTTGTGTAGGCAAAGATTTTTGTGACAATTTCCCACGAATCGTCCCATTCTTGTCCATATACATCCATAAGCTGACGCATCATTTCTACAATTGCCAAAGCCGGATGAGTGTCGTTTAGCTGAATGCAGACATAATCAGGCATTTTTCTGAAATCATTGCTTTTTTCCATAAAGCGGCGGATAATGTCTTGAATTGCGCAGGAAACAAAGAAGTATTGCTGAGTTAAGCGCAGCTCTTTGCCTTGTTCAATGTTGTCAGACGGGTACAAAACTTTTGAAATGGTTTCGGTGCGGATTTTATCGCGTACGGCTTCAATATAACCGCCGTTGTTAAAAATGTTTAAGTCCAGCTCATCATCGGTTTTGGCTGAGAACAAACGCAGATAGTTAACAGATTTTCCATTATAGCCGACAACCGGAAAATCATACGGCACGCCATACAGAGTATGGGTGTTGGCCCAAACATAACTTACTTTTCCATCGGGTTTGTTATACATTTCTACATTGCCGCCGATTGGAATGGTAACCGTGCGGTCGGTACGGGCAAATTGCCACGGCGAATCTTCTCCAAGCCAATTATCGGCTTGCTCTACCTGATATCCGTTTTCAAATTTTTGTTTAAATAAACCGTATTCATAATTTATGCCGTATCCGAATCCAGGAATACCCAGAGATGCCATAGAATCCATGTAGCAAGCAGCCAGACGGCCTAATCCGCCGTTACCAAGAGCCGGGTCGTATTCGGCATCAAAGATGTCATTTAATGAAAAATCAGGAAAGCCTTCAATTTTTATGTCTTTTAAAATATCATACAGACCGAGGTTATATAAATTGTTTTCAAGCGAACGCCCAATTAAATATTCAATTGATAAATAATAAATGCGTTTTGTACCGTTTTCATTATATCGGGCAATGGTTTCATACATCTTATCCATTGCAAATTCTCGAACAGCCAAAGCAATCACTTTGAAAGCCTCGTCTTTTGTAAGCTCGCAATTGCGCTTGCCGATAAAATATTTGGCATAATGCTCAATAGAAAGTTTTAAGCGAGCGCGGTCAATTTCATCCATAACACTTTTATTTTCTGTTACCACAGTTTATCTCCCATAATTTTTAACATACCTTTTTATACCGGACACTAGCCGAAATTGATTGAAATTTACTTAACAATATAACATTTTTATTTCTGAAAAGAAGATATTGTTTGATTTTTTAATTTTTTGGCTTTATAGCTAAAAAAAGTAAAAATAAGGAATTTATACAGAGTGATAGCAATGAATAAAAAGTTACTTTTAGCAGTTTCGTTGAGCGCTTTAATCAGCGTCAACGCAAATGCAGACACAATTTATGACGCCATGAGCGAAGCCTATAACAGCAATCCTACTTTGCATGGACAGCGTGCAGCCAGCGGCGCAACAAATGAAGACGCAGCCGCAGCACGTTCCGGTTTTCGCCCGACAATCGGCGTGAAAGGCAACTATTCGGATACGCATGTAAGACAAACCGGCAGCAGTACGGTTGACGGATATCAAAAAGGCTATAGCGGAAGTATTACACAGCCGGTGTTTAATGGTTTTTCCACATATAACGCCGTAAAAGCAGCCGACTCTGCCGCAAAAGCCGGTATTCAGGATTTGTATGCGGTTGAGCAGACAGTTTTGCTTAGTGCTTCCACGGCTTATTTGGATGTTATGCGCGATGAAGCAATTGTTCGTTTGCAAAAAAATAATGAGCGTTTGTTGAAAAAACAGCTTGATGAAACATTGGCTCGTTTTGATGTGGGCGAAGTTACACGCACAGACGTGGCTCAATCGCGCGCCAGCTATGCGCAGGCTCAATCCGATGTGATTTCAGCCGAGGGTAATTTGGCGGTTTCTAAAGCTGTTTATTTGCAAATGGTCGGCAAAGAACCGAAAGATTTGCAGAATCCGGCATCCATTACCAAAATGTTTCCGAATCGATTTGATGAGGCTATGAACTATGCCCGCAGCAACAACTATTCTTTGCTCGCAGCTAAAAAACAATTGGATTCAGCCTCTTATAACGTTAGCAGCAATAAAGGCGCTTTGTTGCCTGAACTTACATTTACCGCGGCAAGCGGCAAGACCACTAAGTCAAATCATAATATGGAAAAAAATCCGAGTACAACCAGCACTCAATATTCTTTAGATATGAATGTTCCGTTGTATACAGGCGGTGCGACCCGTGCTAAAATCCGCAAGAGCAAATATCAAAAATGGCAAGCTCAAGAAGGTGTTTTGGAAGCTGAACGCGCCGTTGTTGCCGGTGTGACAAGTTATTGGCAGTCTATGCAGGCAAACAAGTCTAATATCACCTCTATTCAAGCTCAGGTAAAAGCTTCGGCTATTGCTTTGGAGGGAACGCAAAAAGAAGAAGCTTTGGGAAATCGTACGGTTTTAGATGTGTTAAATGCGTATCAAACCTTGCTGACTTCTCAGGTAAATGAGGTTAAAGCTTTGCATGATTACTATGTTTCAGGTTTGCAGCTTATGCAGTCTATGGGTAAATTGACTGCTCAGAAATTGGCTCTGAAAGTAAATTACTATGATGCAGAAGCTCATTATAAAAATACCAAAGGAAAATGGCTGACTTTATCCATTGATAAATAAAGCAAAGCTATTGCCAAATAAAATAAATTTTGCTAATATGCCTCAGGTTTTAATTTTAACTTGAGGCATAATTTTATGGCTAAGGCGGAAGATGCATCTATTGATTCTATATTAAAGTCAATTCGCGAGGCGATTATTGACAAGGAACAGCGCAAATATTTTGAACAATTTTTGCCTGAAAAATCAAAAAAAGAACCGGTTGTACAACAATCTGTAATAAAAGAAGATATTTTTGAACTTTCTAAAAATATGATTGTAAAACGAGAGGATATTCCTTATCAGCTTGGAATTTGGAGTTTTGATGACGTGGCTAATAAAATTATGAAAAAATATCAAACTTATTTTGCTAAGCGTGCTGTTAAGGATAATGTTGCCGAATCTAACGATAATCACAATGAACGAGTGCGCGTAAAGGAAAACTATCTGGCCTGAATGGTTTGTTTTCCTCCTCTTTTTTGAAAATAATACTGCTTAATATAACGTAAAAATACGGAATGATGAACGATGTTAGAAAAAAACTATAATCCAAAAGATTTTGAAGAAAAAATTTATGAAAAATGGGAAAATGACGGCGATTTTAAGCCGGATATGAGAAGTAAAAACGAGGCGTTTTCAATTGTGATTCCGCCGCCGAATGTAACCGGTGTTTTGCATATGGGACACGCTTTGGACGATACTTTGCAAGATATTTTGATTCGCTACAACCGTATGCTGGGCAAAAAAGTTTTATGGCAGCCGGGAACGGACCACGCCGGTATTGCAACACAAATGGTGGTTGAACGCAATTTGGCTAAAGAAGGCGTTACCCGACATGATTTAGGCCGCGAAAAATTTATTGAAAAAGTTTGGGAATGGCGTAAACAATCCGGCGGAACGATTTGCCGCCAGCTGCGTCGTTTGGGCGCTTCTTGCGATTGGAGCCGCGAGCGTTTTACGATGGATGAAGGTCTTTCCCGCGCGGTGCGCAAAATTTTTGTTTCGCTGTATAAAGACGGTTTGATTTTTAAGGCAAAAAAATTGGTTAACTGGGACCCGAAACTCGGTACCGCTGTTTCCGATTTGGAAGTTGTGCAGAAAGAAACCGTCGGCAAAATGTATTACTATAAATATCCGATTGAAGGACAAGCCGGTGAATATATCCATATTGCCACCACACGTCCGGAAACTATGTTCGGCGATACGGCGGTGGCTGTTTCAAAAGACAATCCGAAATTGGCGCATTTAATCGGCAAAAACTGTATTATTCCAATTATCGACCGCGTGATTCCGATTATCGGCGATGAGCATGCTGACCCAGAAAAAGGCACCGGTGCCGTAAAAATTACTCCGGCGCATGACTTTAACGACTTTGAAGTCGGTAAACGCCACAATCTGCCGATGATTAACGTTTTGAATCCGGATGCTACTTTAAATGAAAACACTCCGTATGCCGGTTTAACTACGATGGAAGCCCGTGCTAAGACTATTGAAAAATTAACTGAGCTGGGATTGATGGATAAAATAGAAGACCACCCGATGGTTATTCCGTACGGCGACCGCAGCGGCGTGGTTATTGAACCTTTGATGACCGACCAATGGTTTGTTGATGCTCCGAAATTGGCTGTTGCTGCGATTAAGGCGGTGGAAGACGGCGATATGCAATTTGTGCCAAAGAGCTATGAAAAAACATACTTTGAATGGATGCGCAATATTCAGCCGTGGTGCATTTCTCGCCAACTTTGGTGGGGACATCAAATGCCGATTTGGTATGGTCCGGACGGCGAAATTTTCTGTGAAGAAAATGAAGAAGAAGCTAAAGCCACTGCAGCCAAGCACTATGGCAAAGAGGTTGATTTGACTCGTGAAACCGATGTGTTGGACACTTGGTTTTCTTCAGGCTTATGGGCGTTTTCAACAATGGGTTGGCCGGATGAGACCGAATTTTTGAAAACATTTTATCCAACTTCGGTTTTGGTTACCGGTTTTGACATCATTTTCTTCTGGGTTGCCCGTATGATGATGATGAGTATGTATATGATGAAACGCGTGCCGTTTAAAAAATGCTATATTCACGGTTTGGTGCGTGACGAGCAAGGCCGTAAGATGAGCAAATCCAAAGGCAATACGGTTGACCCGATGGAAACAATAGAAAAATACGGCGCCGACGCTTTGCGTTTCTTTATGGCGGCAATGGAAACTCAGGGACGCGATATCAATTTGTCGGATTCCCGTATTCAAGGTTATCGCAACTTTGCCACAAAATTGTGGAATGCCGCTCGTTTTTGTGAAATGAACGAATGCTATTCGGTTAAAGACTTTGATGTGACATCAGCTAAACTGGAAATCAGCAAATGGATTATGGCAAAAGCCAAAGAAGCCTCTGCCGAAGTGACAGAAAATCTTAACAGCTTCCGTTTTTCTGATGCGGCAAATGCAGTTTACCAATTTATTTGGGGGACATTCTGCGATTGGTACATTGAATTGATTAAACCGATTTTCTATGGCGAAAATGCTGATGAAATTAAGGAAATCCGCGCGGTTACAGCTTGGACTTTGGATAGAATTTTGGTGATGCTGCATCCGTTTATGCCGTTTATTACCGAGGAATTGTGGGATAATTTAACTGAACGTTCTTGTAAATTGATTCATGCAAAATGGTCGGCTGATGAAACTGTAAATGCTGATGATAAAAATGAGATAGACAGAGCTATTGATATTATTTCCGCTATTCGTTCCTTACGCGCAAGTATGAATCTGCCGGCAGGAGCTAAACTCCATGCGTATGTGAAAGATGCCTCAGCAGTAACTTTGACAACGATAGACCGTCAAAAAACGTTGATTTGCAAACTGGCTCGTTTGGAAGAATTAGACGCTTTGGGTAATCGTGATGTCACAAAAGATATGGTACAGACTGTTAGCCGCGAAGCTGCGATTTTGATTCCGTTGAAAGGCGTGGTTGATTTTGAGGCAGAGCGCGCACGTTTACAAAAAGAATTAGAAACATTAAATAAAAACTTGGAAGGCTACAGCCGCAAGTTGAGTAATGAAAGCTTTGTGGCAAAAGCTCCGGCGGCAGTTGTTGCCGAAGAAAAACGCCGTCAGGCCGAGGCTCAGGAAAACAAAGCTAAAATAGAAGAAGCTTTGGCTCGTATTGCAAATTTTTAAGGAGATAAAAATGAAAAAAATAATTTTAAGTTTGGTCGCCGTATGTTTTATGTCTGCTTGCGCTACTGACCCGTATACAGGCGAAAGTAAAGTTGCTAAAACCGCGTGGGGTACAGGTATTGGCGCTGTTGCCGGAGCTGGTATCGGCGCTTTAATCGGCGGTGAAAAAGGTGCTTTGATTGGTGCCGGTATCGGCGGAGCTACAGGTGCTGCCGCCGGCGGATATATGGATATTCAAGCCAGCAAGCTGCGTCAAAAATTAACTGGCACAGGTGTACAAGTTGCGCGTGACGGTGATAATATTCGTTTGATTATGCCAAACAGCATTACTTTCAACACAAACGAATCTGTTATTAAAACATCTGCCAACAATGTGCTTGATTCTGTTGCATTGGTGGCTAAAGAATATGATAAAACTAGATTGCAGGTTGTTGGTTACACCGACAGCACAGGCAACGATAAAATCAATCAGCCTCTGTCAGAACGCCGTGCCGCAGCCGTTGCCAATTATCTGGCTTTGCGCGGAGTACAAGGAAGCCGCATCAGCTCATATGGCGCAGGGGCAGCTAATCCGATTGCTTCAAATGCTACAACTGAAGGCAAAGCGCAAAACCGCCGTGTAGAAATTACTTTGATTAACGCACAATAATTTTGGTGTTTTGCTACATTAAATCGCTGTATTAAAAAAATACGGCGGTTTTTTGTCTTAAATCCATAAAATATATTTTGGTTACGGTGACACTTCGTAAGCAGTATTGGCCTAGTGGAAGAAAAAATAAAACACAATATTTAATCCAAATAAAAGTCTATGAAAATCTATTTTTATGACAAAGTTCTGACAGTTTAATTTTGGACCATTATATTGTTTTATGAGGTTAAAATCTTATCCCTATATTGCACTCTCCTTCTAAACCATCGCAAAATTTGCACATGTTCTGAAAATCGGATAATGTCGCCGTAGATATGCATTTTCGGCCGTCCGTACCGCAATATTTTGCGCCATAGCGTGTTGTGCTGGCCCAGCCGTTTGCCGAATTTGCAACGGTAACTCTAAACAACTCGGAACTGAGAGGCAAGGCTAGGTTATTCAGTAGTTCTGTACACAATTTGACCGAAAAGTTGGTGGAAACCGAGGCGCCGCTTTCATTTTTAGTAGTACCGCCTAAATACATGTCAATAGATATAAGTTCTCCGTTGAGAAGATATGTCGCTATGCTGTTTCCCTGTGAATCGGTATAATATACGTTATTTTTTTTAACCCAGCTGTTTGGAACAATATTCATTGCCTCCATGATATTTCCGATAAAAACTTGATTTTGAGGATTGGATTGTAAAAGACTGTTTTTGTGTTCCAGAAGCTGAAAAATAACGCTACTGTATTCCGACACAAGTTTATTTATTTTGAACTTTTCCATCGCTTTGGAGTAGCCGGCGATTCCTCCGACTGTTAAAACGGCGATGATTGCCAGAACGCCGAGCATTTCAATCATACTTTTGCCACCCTGCACGTCATCTGCTAGGAATTTCTTCGCTCGTGTACTTCTTTTGTACACGTCGCTTAAAAATCCCGTCGCATCTAACGCACATTGTGGCAAAAGACTCCGCCCAGCGGAAACCGCGTATAGCGGCGCATCTAAAGCGGTTTTACGCTGTCTCAAAAAATTCATGTACCTCCAATGTACACTAGGATTTTTTTCGCAGCTAGCGGCGTCATTGCGAGGAGTGCAACGACGAAGCAATCCAAAACCTAGACCAGAAAC
>ERZ1034949.1390-NODE-1390-length-11038-cov-12.323955_pt1 | contig 11038 bp, 11 predicted proteins | sample MGYA00520590_ERZ1034949 | MGnify/ENA primary metagenome ERZ1034949 (study PRJEB33766, sample SAMN09781752) | gut metagenome | biome: gut microbiome | host: Homo sapiens | place: Madagascar | study: EMG produced TPA metagenomics assembly of the PRJNA485056 data... | reverse complement strand
CCTCATTTTGGCAAAAAGATTATATCAAAAATTAAACTCAAAAAATTTGAAAATATGATAGCAGGAGCGACGAACTCAGCGATAGTAAATAAATTCTTAAATTATATAATTGAAAATGTTGATATAGTGTTATCAGTAGGCGGAGCAATTTCTGGCATTTTAGATTATATATTTGATAAAAGTATAAATAATGTTATATGGAAATTTAAATTATGGTGATAAAAATATCATGCAAATACATAAAAGATAATGCTTTTGATATTACAGTTGGGCAGGAGACACACACCATTACCCACGAAAACAATCAGGCTGTTTTTAAGTTGAGCGAATCAAAAAATTACAATATTGAAATTTGCAAAAAGTCTTGCAAAAGCAATCATTCTTTCAGTAATATTTTGATTTTCTTTTTCACTATGATATTGCAAGGCATTTTCAATATTCTATTGATGAACACCGATTCAAAGTGGTATAATAAGTTAAGTCCTTATATTATTAAAACTAGCTTTAATGTTTTCATAGATAAAGATACCGATTTAGAATTTATTTACAACGAAGGATATTTTTATTATGACAGAAAAACTAAAAAGTTACCCACGATAAGTTGGATAGATTGCGATAATATAGTTCTTGTTAAAACGGAATATACCATAGATAAGGTCAATTTGACCAATGCATATTGTAAATATGTTAAAAAGTTTATTTCTTGTGCATCAGTCTGTGAGCTGATATTCTTATTGCTAATACTACTTGCTGTTTCTTACAATAATTTTACAGCAGCTATCATTTGCTGTATACTTTTTGTTTTGGTAATAATTATTCAAATTATTGTTTTTAAAAAAGAGTTTATGAGATTAAAGAAAATAGGTGATGTGCTTTAATTTTAACCCCAAAATACTTTATGTATTCCTGTGCTTCTGTATCTTAGTGTAGCTTTTTGTTATTTTCTATTTTAACTTGCTATGTAAAGAAATATTGGCTCATATGACGGGAGCAGAACAACACAGGTTAGAACTGTTCGCAGTGACGGTACTCTTATATTTAATACAGACTATGAGTATGCAAACGGCAAGGCTGAAAATTCAACAACTAACCTTGTCAGCAAGTACAGTCAGTCATACGGCAGTGACAGCGTTTTATCCTACGATTATTCCTATGATAACAACGGCAATATTACCGAGATTAAGCAAAACGGAAGAATTCTCAAGAAAATCAACACTTCCGACAAATCCGTTCAAATGAGCTATGATTCAAACGGTATGAGAACGCAGAAAACCGTTGACGGAGTTAAGACCAACTATTACTACGACAGCAACAAAAATTTAATTGCTCTTGTGGTCCTGTGTCAAGATTTAGCACAAAATAAAATGAGAAGTTCTGCCAACTAAGCTGCTGGCAGAGAAGATACCCTCTCAAACAATTTTTCAAAATCATTAGGAGACATATAGTCGCAGTGGCTGTGAATCCTAACGGTATTATAAAAAGTTTCAATATACTCAAATACAAGCCTATAGGCATGTTTGTAGTTAATGATATGAAATCTGTTAAGCCATTCTCTTTTGATTAAGGAATAGAAAGATTCGATGCAGGCATTATCGTAAGAATAACCATTATGAGAATAGCTTTGCTGCATCTTTTCAGTGGCTTCACGCCACGCATTTGAAATATACTGGCTGCCACGATCTGAATGGATAATAAGTGGTAAATCAGTATTACGACAGGCTTTTGCCTTATTGATTGTTTCGATAACTGTAGATACTTCCATAGTGTCTGCAAGAGTCCAGACAATGATTTTTCTGGCATACAAGTCCATAACGCAGTTAAGGTATACAAAACCATCCTGCGTCCAGATATAAGTTATATCTGTTGTATCACGCAGCTCACGCTTAAGGCGGGCGATTTCCTTCGCTTCATCAGAAGCGTAACTGCCGGAACCGATAACGGGAATATCACCGTCATTATCTCTGAACTGGGCTTTCCAGCGAGCAAGAGTACTGACACCGATACCCAGGTTTTTTGCACATTCAACCTGTGTAAGATCAGGGTGCTCTTTGCGATAGTTGATAGCATCCAACTTGAATTGCTTGGTGTGATGAGTTTTTTGTCGTGACATAATGAATTCCTCCTTTTTTTTATTATACAACACTTAAAGGGGATATCTCATTTTGTTTTGTACTATTTAGATGCTAACACTAATTATGAGTTAAAACGATATGGAAAATGGGGGGAAAACTAGTATTTGAAATAGGAGAGAAAGCAATCCTTCAAAAACACTCAGTTTTGCTGAGAAAAACTGAGTGTTATTTAAATACAGGAAAGCGATTTAGAGCGACACTTTACAAGATACGATTGCTAAAACTTCAAGATAAGTATGGTCTTCATATCCCGTTAAATTGCTGTGGGAAAGGGCTTAAAATTATGCATACAGGTTCTGTATTAATTAACGAAAATGCAGTTGTTGGTGACAATTGTGTGTTTCACATCAATACAGCTCTTGTGGCAGGAAAGCCTAATAATACAGCACCAATAATAGAAGACGGTTGTACATTCTTTGTTGGTTCGGTTGTAGTTGGTGGAATACATGTAGCATCACACACTGTTGTAGGTGCAAATTCTGTTGTTAATAAGAGTATAGAAAAAAAGTTGAGTATTCCGGGCGATTCTGAACCGCTGTTCCGTTTTTGACGATACCGCGATTCCGGGAATCGGATACCGAGGTTCCGGTCAGATAGTAGCGTTTCCTTTATAATGAATTCATACACTTTGCAGCGTAAATTCATTACGAAGGAGGTCACCATTTATGACCAAGTATCGTGAGATCATCCGGCTTGCCGGACTGAATCTCAGCCAAACCAACATTGCCCTTAGCTGCAACGCATCCAAGGCAACTGTCAACAAGGTGCTGAAGGCAGCCAGAGAGCAAAATCTTGTCTATCCTCTGGATTCTAAACTCAGCGATCCAGTATTAGGCAAGTTGCTTTTTCCTGAAGTGAAAGCAAATCCAGCCACCTCAAAGCGGATGCCCGATTACGAGCACATCCGCAAAGAGCTTCTTCGGAACGGAGTGAATAAGAAGCTCCTTTGGACAGAGTATCTTGAAGAGTGCCGTCTCTCCAAAGAAGAACCACTTATGTACTCTCAGTTCTGCTACTACATCCAGCAGGATGAGCAAAAGCGCCGGACTGCCGGTATCCGTTCCTTCGGAACAGGGGTACATTTGAACCGTAATATTCAAAAAGTAATACCACAGTTGCTGGAATACCAGCGAAAACTATAACTGAACGGGGAAATTTAATGTGGTCAGAGAACAATTACACTAGTAATATCTGTAAATTACGTTAATGTTATAAGCTTGCTAAAAAAATATAAACAGGGGAACATTAGTTCCCTGTGCTGCTCGTAATAATCACACACTTCTTCGTGGTGGGCAGTAGGCAACGATCTATGATCGGCAGAGATGTGAAAAAAGAATTTTAACAGAAAAGAAAGTAAAAAAATGAAAACAACATTACTTATCATGGCAGCCGGTATCGGCAGCCGTTTCGGAACAGGAATCAAGCAGTTGGAGCCAGTGGATGATGCTGGACATATCATCATGGACTACTCAATTCACGATGCAATCGAAGCAGGCTTCAATCATGTAGTATTTATCATCCGCAAGGATATCGAGAAGGAGTTCAAAGAGGTCATTGGTGATCGTATTGCCGCTATTTGCTCTTCTCATAATGTAACTGTGGACTATGCTTTCCAGGATATCAACGATATTCCGGGAGAACTTCCGGCAGGACGGACAAAGCCGTGGGGAACTGGACAGGCAGTACTTGCAGCGAAGAAGGTAATCAAGACCCCGTTCATAGTAATTAATGCAGATGATTACTATGGAAAGGAAGGCTTCAAGGCTGTCCACGACTATCTGGTAAATGGCGGAAAGTCCTGCATGGCTGGCTTTGTGCTGAAGAACACGCTGTCCGATAACGGTGGCGTGACCCGTGGTATCTGCAAGATGGATGAGAATGGAAACTTGACTGAGGTTGTGGAAACTAAGAACATTGTCAAGACCGCAAATGGAGCAGAGGCAGATGGTGTGGTTGTCGATGTGAATTCTCTGGTTTCCATGAATATGTGGGGCTTGACTCCTGATTTTCTGGATGTGCTGGAAAATGGTTTCAAGGAGTTTTTCGAGAAAGAAGTACCGAGCAATCCTCAGAAAGCCGAGTATCTGATCCCAATCTTCATCGGTGAGCTGCTGGAGCAGGGCAAGATGTCTGTGAAGGTTCTGAAGACCAACGACACCTGGTATGGTATGACCTACCATGAAGATGTCGCAGCCGTAAAGGACAGCTTCAAGAAGATGTTGGCGGATGGCATGTATAAGGCCGATTTATTTACAGACTTGTGATATAATTGGAGCGGTAGCTCCCTACGCTGCTCGAATAAAATAATATCACACACCTCTCCGTGGTGAGCAGCAGGCAACGATCTATGATCGGCGAAGATGTGAGAAAGATATAGTTAAGGGAAACCGCAACAGAGGGAGGATACAGAGTGATAAAGAAAATTACAATAAATGGCATAAAAAATATTAACTATATGGAATTCTGTATTCCTACACCGGGGCTTCATATTGTTACGGGAAAAAACGGAAGCGGAAAGACAACATTATTTACTTGTTTAAGTAGAATAAAGAATAGCAATGCATTTAGAACTGGCTTTCCAGCATCAAATGGTAATGATAGGCTTGATTTCTTCTCAGGCTATATCCAGTATGAGATAGATGGAGAGTGTGTTAAATACTCTAAAAGAGCAAGTGGAAAATGGAAAGCAAATAAACAAAATGATGTTTTGGCACTTATGGGATACCCACAGGTCGTAAACATTACCACAAAAGATGAGCGAGTTTTTACTCAAACAGAGATTACTCCACGGAGAAATAATCGCGGCGATGATTGGATTAATGAAAAACTTAATCAAATCTTCGGAACAACTAAATACTCACATATGATTCGCATTACAACTGGGCAGTTATATCGAGGAAGAGGAACAGTTTCAGCGGATACTAGACGTAGAAATATTGCCTATGCAATTCCTACAGGAGATGGGAAGTTTTATACAGAGAGAAATTTTAGTTTTGGCGAAATAGTACTGTTGAATCTTTTGTATGATATACATAATGTTTTGAATGGGTCGCTTGTACTAATTGATGAATTGGAATTGGCCCTACACCCTTCTGCGCAGATACGGTTACTCTCTTGTTTAAGGGAAATGGCAGACGAAAAAGGGCTAACAATTTTAATTACAACACATTCAGCTAGCTTGATAAGAAGCCAAAAAGATGTGATTCTTCTTGAGGACAGAAATGACAATGGGCAAATAGAAGTAATGTATCATTGTCCACCCGCAAAAGCAATAGGTGCAATAGGCATGCGTGAAGATACAATGCCAGATATCGTTGTCTTGGTGGAAGATGATATGGCAAAGGCATTGTTCATGGAACTTAAGAGAAAATATTTTACATTTTGTCCAGATCAAGGATATCTTGATATTCGTGTGTTGGAAATTGGTGGGTATCAAAATGTCATAAATTTTTATGTTGAAGCAAATAACTATGTCTTTTATGATAATGTTTATGTTACAGCATATATGGATAAGGATGTTGAAACGGACATAATTCCATATACGCAATATGGTAATCAGGAATATATTCAACGGTATCATGATAATAGTCGATTTCTTAAATTCTTGCCTTATACGCCAGAAGTACTTTTAGTAAAAACATATATTGAGAAAAAGCAAGTATTTTTACAAGCAATACGAGCTGAGTATAGTAATCAACAAGTAGATTATATGATAACTGAGCAACTAGATTTTACAGCTTATGAGGCAGCATTACCGGAGTTTTCTAATCAGGCACAGTATAATAGCAAGATTGAAGAAAGAGGAAGTTTTCGAAAAAAATGCAAAGAACAAGCCGAAAAAGTTGCGACGGAACTTTCGCAGCAATTGAATATATCTGTGAAAGAAGTGTATAGATATTCTTACAAATTTGCAGTTGAAAATATACCGGAGAATGAGTTAAATGTTCGAGCCCTTCTAGCGCAAACTATGAAGAGATTGCGATAAGTAATAAGAAAAGAGGTTATCACCTGTGCCCAGAATGAAAGGCAGCAAAAAACGTCCCAAAACCAATATCACCAAAGATTACGCATCCCAGATTGCAGAGAAGCAGGAGACTATTGCGTCTCTGAATACCGAGATCGCATCCATCGCCGCCAACATTGATACTTTGAAGGCTGACTTGAAAGAGAAGAAGTCTGCTTTGAAGAAGGCCGAAAAAGAAGTGGCATCCCTGGAAGCAAAGAAGGCAAAGGCAGATGCTAAGGCCGTTGAAGAAGCAAAGAAGGCTGAAGCAGAAGCAGTGCTGAAGAGGCTGCTGGCAAGCGGTATGAGCGCGGATGAGATCCTTGAAAAATTGAAATAAAACTATAAACCTATAAAACACACATGACCGTGTGGGAAAGGAAATCCATTATGGAAGAAATCGTAAAGTTCTTAAAAGAAGCTAAAACATATTACTTGGCAACGGTCGAAGGCGACCAGCCGAGAGTGCGTCCGTTTGGCACGGCACATATTTTTGAAGGCAAGCTGTACATCCAGACTGGCAAGAAGAAGGATGTTTCCAAGCAGCTGCATGCTAATCCGAAAGCAGAGCTGTGTGCATTCAAGGGTGGCGAATGGATTCGTGTTGCCGGTGAACTGGTAGAGGATGTCCGCGTTGAGGCAAGACAGTCCATGCTGGATGCCTATTCGGGACTGAAGAAGATGTATGCAGCAGATGATGGCAACACTGAGGTGTTCTACTTCAAAAATGGTGTGGCTACCATCAGCTCTTTCACTCATGAGCCAAAAGTAATTAAGTTTTGATGATATTGCCGTGTGAACTCCAGAAGTTCACACGGTATTTTTTGAGGGTTGGTATATAGTTTATAACGAAAATAAGAATTGAATTGATCCTGTGTCAAGATTTAGCACAAAATAAAATGAGAAGTTCTGACAACTAAGCTGCTGGCAGAGAAGATACCCTCTCAAACAATTTTTCAAAATCATTAGGAGACATATAGTCGCAGTGGCTGTGAATCCTAACGGTATTATAAAAAGTTTCAATATACTCAAATACAAGCCTATAGGCATGTTTGTAGTTAATGATATGAAATCTGTTAAGCCATTCTCTTTTGATTAAGGAATAGAAAGATTCGATGCAGGCATTATTGTAAGGATAACCACTATGAGAATAGCTTTGTTGCATCTTTTCAGTGGCTTCACGCCACGCATTTGAAATATACTGGCGGCCACAATCTGAATGGATAATAAGTGGTAAATTAGTATTACGACAGGCTTTTGCCTTGTTAATTGTTTCGATAACTGTAGATACTTCCATAGTGTCTGCAAGAGTCCAGGCAATGATTTTTCTGGCATACAAGTCCATAACGCAGTTAAGGTACACAAAACCATCCTGCGTACAGATATAAGTTATATCTGTGCACCAGACAGCGTTAGGACGTTCAGGATTAAACTGTTCGTTGAGAATGTTGTGGAGTTCTTTGCTAAAATCAGAATCTTTGGTGGTAGTAGTCCACGGTTTAGTCCACTGGGCACGAATGCCCATTTCACGCATGTATTTACCTACGGTGCGTTGACTGATGGTTTCGCCAGATTTACGTAGTTCCTGTACAATTTTAAGGGCGCCATAATTCTGTTTAGAATTATCATATATTTTCTGGATTTCCTTTTTAACGGCATTTTTTCGCCGACGAGTAGAGGAGATACCTTTCGATTAAGAAAGGATCTGTATCCAGAGCGAGACACACCTAAATACAACTGTCTTTACAAGAAAAGCAGACTGTGAAAACGCAGTCTGCTTTTTCTATGTTCCGAAATTGGTACATTCTCTGCTGTAAAATATAATTATACGGGTGAACAAAAGAGGATCGGAGCGTGACGGTACATGTCTAATAAAAATCATTCTGGTGACAGTGCACAGTTGAGTCTTTTTGATATTTTGGGGCTTGCGGGGAATATTGACAGCAAGTATTCCTCAGATGAAATTGAGGAGGTTATAGGTAAGCTCCGTGCAGCTAAGCGTACCGCAGAAAAGCATGAGGAAAATGAACGCCGCCGCATGGAAAAAGAAGAATTAGAGCGGAAAGCCCGTGAAGAAAAAGAGAAAAAAGAAGCACATATACGTGAAGTTACCTGCATGGATCTTCCGCTCGATTGGAAAAATGCGTTCAATCAGGATGCAAGAACTCAGGGAGTTCACGCTGATAGTATTTCAGACGGGCTCGTTTATAGCTTGTCTAATCTCGGATGCGTTGATATTGAGTATATTTCATCTGTAACCGGAGAAGACTACAAGACAATTATCGGTGCGCTGAAAGGATCTATCTATCAGAATCCGGAAACATGGGGCGAGTGCTTCTATAAAGGTTGGGAAACCTCTGAGGAATATCTGTCAGGCAATATGATGCGGAAATGGAAGGCGGCTAAAGAAGCTGATAAGGAATACGACGGCTATTTTGCTGATAATGTCAAAGCTATTGAAAAGGTTCTTCCTCCTACTGTTGCAACAAAAGATATCTATGTGACACTGGGTTCGCCGTGGGTACCTACGGATATAATTGATGATTTTATTGAACATCTTCTTGGCGATTGGCGCAGATACCGGTATAGCATCGACGACGAAGAAGATTTTCGTACTAAGCATGATGAATTGACCGGCACATGGGAGATCCCCTTCAAAAACAGATACAATCACGATGTTAAGGTGACACGAACATACGGTACTGACAGAATAAACGCCCTTTATATTCTTGAAAGGACATTGAATATGAAGTCGGTTGCAGTTACCGATGAGGTCGTTTGCAAAACAAATTCCTCCGGCAAGAAAAGAGTTATAAACCAGTCTGAAACCATTCTCGCTATAGAAAAGCAAAATAAAATGATAAAGATGTTTCAAAAATGGATCTGGGAGGATGAAAGAAGAAAAGAACGTCTTGAAATGATTTTTGAGAACAATTTCAGTTGCGTTCGAAAAAGAATTTTTGACGGATCATTTTTACGGTTTCCGGAGATTGTGCCCTTCATCAAGGCCCATTTCTGAAAAATAGTTACTAAATTTTTATACGATTATTGCATTTTAATATTTAATGTGATAAAATAAAATTGCGAAACAAATTTTAATAATTTTTCTGCTTAGTGGGTGTGTATTTTTATCTCGGTAAAAATGCAGGCTCTGTTTTCACACACTCTGGTAGCGTTGAAAATTTGTTTCGTAGCAATTGGAGCTATGTGTTTTTCGTGCGTGGCTTCGGCTGCACACTTTTTAAATTTGGAGGAGATTTTTATGAGAAAATCCTGCAAAAAAATTGTTTCTGTGCTGATTGCAATGATAATACTGTTTACTGTAGCTCCGATTACAACATCTGCATTAACACAAAATGATGTTGTTAGTTGGATGGATTCAAAAAACGGAACCACAATTTACGACGGAGGATCACAATGCGTTGCTGCTTTTAACTCGTATTTGCGTATTTGGGGTATATCAAATCCTATTTCAAAATACCCTGTAAATTATGCGTATCAGATTTTTAATTACAACGCACCTGATGACTGGCAAAAAATATCAGGAAGCGGTAATTATCAAGTGGGCGATGTAGTAATATGGAATAGTTCAGTAGGTGGAGGAGCCGGTCATGTTGGGATGGTATATTCTACAAGTGGCGGTACAGTAAAAATTTTTGATCAAAATTATGTAACAAAGAATGTATGTGGTATACATAATATTGCACAAACCAGTGCTATTATAGGGGTGTTTAGACCTCCACTTGGCAATAACCTACCTGATCCAGTAGATTTAGGAACAGATTTTTATGCGTATATTATGAATACTAATTCGTGGAAACCGTTAGTTAATGATAGCTCGCATAATGCCTGTTTCAATTATGATGTTTATGAAAATCAAAAGATATGGCACTTTATAAAAAAATCTAACGGTAGTTATAAGATTATTTCTTTATTTGATAATAATGCATTGGATGTAGATTTGGGCAAAAGCGATAGTGGAACAGATGTGGGAGTATGGACTGATTCTGATACGGCTAATCAAGAATGGTTTATTTATGGTTCTTCAGCACAATATTATCTAAAACCTAATTGTTCAAATTGCGTTTTAGATATGACAGGAGGAAAATATTATGATGGCGTAAATGCTCAGATATTTACAAAGAACGGTACTGATGCACAACTGTTTCAAATTTGGAAAATTGATTCACAAAATATACCTGTTGATGTAGGTTCAGATTTTTATGCCTATATAATAAATACTGCAGCATGGAAATCTTTATCAAATGACGGTAACCATAATGCGTGCTTTGATGATAATCTGGGCAAAAATAACAAAGTATGGCATTTTATAAAAAAGCCTAATGGAAGTTATAAAATTTTATCAATACTTGATAATAATGCGCTGGATGTAGATTTGGGCAAAAGTGAAAGTGAAACAGATGTTGGTGTATGGACTGATTCTGATACGGCTAATCAAGAATGGTTTATTTATGGTTCTTCAGCACAATATTATCTAAAACCTAATTGTTCAAATTGCGTTTTAGATATGACAGGAGGAAAATATTATGATGGTGTAAATGCTCAGATATTTACAAAGAACGGTACTGATGCACAGCTATTTCAAATTTGGAAAGTAGATATAGTGGGAGATTTCTCAATTAAAAGCACTGTTGATGATAATATAGTTAATTTAGATTGGACCCCCTCAAATAATGCGGAAGGATACAAAGTAAATATTTGGAATACTGATTCAATAGAAGATACACCTTATTGTTCATGTGTAACTACAAATACACATTTTAGCAAAGAACTACCCCAAGGCAATTATCAAGTTTGCGTGTTTTCATATAATAATTCTTCAGAAAAAGCCAGCAATATTATTTATGTAACAATAAAAGACTTGAAATAACATCTTTTATTG
>ERZ1034949.1389-NODE-1389-length-11039-cov-5.469319_pt1 | contig 11039 bp, 12 predicted proteins | sample MGYA00520590_ERZ1034949 | MGnify/ENA primary metagenome ERZ1034949 (study PRJEB33766, sample SAMN09781752) | gut metagenome | biome: gut microbiome | host: Homo sapiens | place: Madagascar | study: EMG produced TPA metagenomics assembly of the PRJNA485056 data... | reverse complement strand
TGTTCCTTCGCCCGGTTTTTTTGCTGATTACGCTCGTCTAGTCGAAAGTCAAAAGGGGAGCCGTTTGACTGATGTGACCTTTCGCGAGAAAAGTCACGGTTGGAGAGAGCAGCACATGCGTTGGTACTTTTCAGATGGATCGAATATAGAAGAACCTTCTCTCGATAATTGCCATTACTTCTTCTTCTTCTTGGGCAATTATTCCTTAAGAAAATCATGCTATACGTGTGAGCTGTATAAACGTCATGAAGCAGATATAACACTGGCAGATTATTGGCTAATTGACCCCTCGTTTGATGACGATCTTGGCACCTCTCTTGTTCTTGCAAATACGGAAAATGGATTAACCTTTCTGAAGGATATCAAGAAAGACACTATTGAGGTCCCTGTTGACAATTTCGACTTCGAAATATATCGACATAGCTACTGCCCTAATAAACGCGCTAACTTTTTTGATTGTTACATAAATGAAGGTATTGAAGCAACATGCGGTTCTTATTTCGATAAAGAGCATCGCGTATGGTGTATTAGAAACAGATGCGGCGCAATTAAAAACGCTTTTGTGTCAAAAATCAAAAACTGCATAGGGGCATTTACAAGATAATGGGCAGTAAAAAAAGCTTTATTAAGAACTCATTGCTGTTTATGCTTGGTTCTGGACTATCAAAAGCACTCGGCATCATTATGTTGCCGTTATACACTTCTCAAATTCCAACAGAAGATTACGGTGCTTACGATATTTCGCTTACTCTTATCACAATTGTAAGTTCGATTGCATACTTCGAACTTTGGTCTGCCGTCTTACGTTTTATGTATGATCGCTCAGACAGAAATAGTAAGGCAACAGTTGTTCGATCTGGTCTATATTTGTTACTATGCGCGACGGTAGTATTTGTAATACTTGGAGTGGTATTGTGCTCATCCCTTTCTCTGGGTCATCCGGTATGGTTGATGAGTTATGGAGTTGCAATATCTGCGTCAACGTTTTTTTGTTTTGTAGCAAGGGGCTATGGAAAGAACGCTGAGTTTACGTTATCTGGTATTTTGAGCAGTGTTGTAATTGCAGTTACAAATATTGGTCTGATTCTTTTACTCCATTTTGACTATTCCGCTCTGTATATCAGTTATGTAATAGGCTCAATAGTTCAGTGTGTTTATCTTGGCTGGACTATTGGTATTGGCGAGATAGTCAAGTCGTCAGAAAAGGATAACGAACTAACAAAAAGCCTATTGCGTTTTGCTGCGCCCTTATGCTTGAACACGGCTTCTTATTGGCTATTATCAAGCGCTTCTCGACTTGTTTTCAACTATATGAGCGGAAATGCTGCAAGCGGCGTGTTCTCTGTTGGAAATAAATTTGGCCAGGTCATAGTTCTTGCAACAACGTGTTTTACATATGCATGGCAAGACCTTTCATTCTCAGAAAGCTCTAAAGGGGCAGACTCTCTTTTTTATATACGTGCATGCCGTACGTATCTGACTTTCTTATCGGCCGCCTTTGCTCTTCTGCTCCCCATGCTCAGGTGTGCCTTTCCACTTTTCGTCAGGGGTTCCTATGGCGATGCGATCGATATAGTCCCGCTTGCCCTTGTCGTTGCTTTAATTAGTGGATACTCTGGCTTTGTTGGCAACGTTTTTTATGCTATCAAAAAAACAAAGACAATTACCGTTTCAACGGTAATTGCAGGTTTAGTCGCTGTAGGATTTTCGCCTTTATTTATCAATATATTAGGCGCAAATGGAGTAAATGTTGCCGTTCTTCTCGGGTTTATTGTAAATCTTGCAGTTAGAGCGTTCGTACTAAACCGAGAAATCGGCTTTAAGCTCTGTTATAAAATCGTTATACCGTGCTCGTTGTGGATAGCGCTTTCTTGTGTTGCGTTTTGGTATGGACTGCTGTGGTCAACAATTTCTTTGATATGCAGTATTTTCATTGCCTGTTACCTATTTAAAGACGAAGTATCGTCAATATTTAAATAGCAAAATAAGTGACCAATTTGCCTAGATTTTTGGAATGGAATTAATCTTGAAAGTACTAATCACTGGATCGAAGGGGTTCGTGGGTAGGAACCTCTGCTGTGCGCTGAAGAACATAAGGGACGGCAAGGACCGTCGCGAGAAGTATGCGAGCCTGCTGCCCCTCGAGGTCATGGAGTACGACGTCGACTCGACGCCCGCTGAGCTGGAGGACTACTGCTCCCGCGCCGACTTCGTCTTCAACCTGGCCGGCGTCAACCGCCCCAAGGACCAGGCGGAGTTCATGGAGGGCAACTTCGGGTTCGCTTCGACGCTGCTGGACACGCTCGAGCGCCACGGGAACACGTGCCCCGTCATGCTGTCCAGCTCCGCGCAGGCGAGCCTGTCGGGACGCTTCGAGGGCTCTGTCTACGGCGAGTCGAAGCTCGCGGGGGAGGGCCTGTTCCGGGAGTACTCGGGGCGCACCGGCGCCCCGGTTCTCATCTACCGTTTCCCCAACCTCTACGGCAAGTGGTGCCGCCCGCGCTACAACTCCGCCGTGGCGACCTTCTGCGACGCCATCGCCAACGGCCGCCCCTACACCGTGAACGACCCCTCGGTGGAGCTCGAGCTCCTCTACATCGACGACCTCGTGGACGAGATGCTGGGCGCCCTGCTGGGGGAGGAGCACCGCTGCGGCTACGAGGGGCTCGAGAGGGTAGAGGGCGACGGGTTCTGCTACGTCCCGGAAACTGACGTCAAGTCGCTCGGCGAGATCGTCTACCTGCTCGACAGCTTCCGCGACAGCCGCGAGACGCTCTCGGTGCCCGACCTTTCGGAGGGTTCCTTCTCCAAGAAGCTCTGGAGCACGTTCCTGTCCTACTACGAGCCGGGCAACTTCGCCTATAGCCTCAAGCCCAACGTGGACGCGCGCGGCTCGTTCACCGAGTTCCTGCGCACGCCGGAGCGCGGCCAGGTCTCGATCAACGTCTCGAGGCCCGGCATCACCAAGGGCAACCACTGGCACATGAGCAAGTGGGAGAGGTTCCTGGTGGTCTCCGGCACCGCCTCCATCAAGCTCAGGAAGGTGGGGGAGGACTCCGACGGGAACCCGTTCCCCGTCGACGAGTACGTTGTAAGCGGTTCACACATGAGAGCCGTGGAGATGATCCCCGGCTACACGCACTCTATCACCAACCTTTCCGACACCGAGGACCTCGTGACGGTCATGTGGGCCAACGAGCCCTTCGACCCCGAGAACCCCGACACCTACTACGAGGAGGTCTAGCCGCATGGGCAAGGACTATTCCGATATCGCATTCGAGGACGACGGCCGACTGAAGCTGCTGATCATCGTGGGCACCCGCCCCGAGGTCATCCGCCTGTCCGAGGTCATCAAGAAGTGCCGACGCCACTTCGACTGCCTGCTGGCGCACACCGGGCAGAACTACGACTACACGCTCAACGGCATCTTCTTCCGCGACCTGTCGCTGGACGACCCTGACGTCTACCTGGACGCCGTGGGCGCGGACCTGGGCGAGACCGTGGGCAACATTATCGCGGCCAGCTACAAGCTGATGGTTAAGGTCCAGCCCGACGCCCTTCTCATCCTGGGCGACACCAACAGCTGCCTGTCCGCCATCGCGGCAAAGCGCCTGCACATCCCCATCTTCCACATGGAGGCGGGCAACCGCTGCAAGGACGAGTGCCTGCCCGAGGAGACCAACCGCCGCATCGTTGACGTGATCTCCGACGTCAACCTGGCCTACTCCGAGCACGCCCGCCGTTACCTCAAGGACACCGGCTGCGCCCCGGAGCGCACCTACGTCACGGGCTCTCCCATGGCCGAGGTCCTGCGCGCCAACCTGGGCAAGATCGAGGCCTCGGACATCCTCTCCGAGCTCGGTCTGGAGCCCAAGCGCTACATGCTGCTGTCAGCCCACCGCGAGGAGAACATCGACACCGAGGCCAACTTCACGAGCCTGTTCACAGCCATCAACGCGCTGGCCGAGAAATACGACATGCCGATCCTGTACTCCTGCCACCCGCGCTCCCGCAAGCGCCTGGAGGCCACCGGCTTCAAGCTCGACCCGCGCGTGCGCATGCACGAGCCCATGGGCTTCCACGACTACAACTGCCTGCAGATGAACGCCTTCGCCGTGGTCTCCGACTCCGGCACCCTGCCCGAGGAGTCCAGCTTCTTCGCGAGCGTCGGGCGCCCGTTCCCGGCGGTGTGCATCCGCACCTCCACCGAGCGCCCGGAGGCCCTGGACAAGGCGTGCTTCACGCTGGCCGGCATCAGCGAGCGCGGCCTGCTGCAGGCCGTCCGCACCGCCGTCGAGCTCAACGCGGAGGGTTCGCTGCCCGAGGCGCCCGTCCCCGACTACGCCGACGAGACCGTGTCCACCAAGGTCGTGAAGATCATCCAGAGCTACACCGGCGTCGTGGACAAGATGGTGTGGAGGAAGATTTAAGGATATTATTGCCAATTTGCCAATATGAAAGGGAGAATCGCTAGCAAAGGATTCATATTTCAGCAGGCTGAGGCTGATGCATATCTACTGTTAAGAATGGGTCTAAACTGTAATAAATTCTTTCGTGTTTATCCCCCAATGTTTCAAGTAGTTGAAGTGTAGGCGCTTGCCCCTATTCGCCGGAATCAGCGAGGAGGACTTATATGTTGATAATTGAGGGTGTTTCCTGTACCGGCAAAACAACGCTGTGTAAGTTTCTTGCCGAGCGATACGGCTTTTTTGTTGCTGACGAAGGGGTTCGCTATCTTGAGCGGTCGTTCGGTAAATCGCGTGATGAGATATTGCGCGTTCCTTCTTCTATTGATGAAGAAAGGCGCAACCAAGATCTTCTGTTCGATGCTGAAAGCATTAAGTTGCATGAGGCATTTGCAGCCGCTCAACGCGGTCGGGATGTAGTTCTCGATAAATCGGCCCTTTCGATTATGGCTTCTGCCTATGCTTTCGGAAAGACCAAAGGCATGTTTGGCGATATTGATTACGCCCGCCGGAAGATGGTCGGTTTGATTGATGAGTTCGGCATTGCCGCGTTTGGTGAAGTCAAGATTGCCTTGCTGGATCTCGATCTTGACTCAAGACGAAGCAGACGTGCAAAGAGAAATACTGCCCTTGATGACGTGTGGCTCGATGATGGAATAACATCGTTGCAGCACTCCTTCCTCATGGAGCTACTGTCACTCAGGCTGGTCGATGGTAGGGTGTTTTCCAGCGATGCCAGCGATTTGGAACACCAGGTTATGGAATTCTACGGAGTGTAATTATGATTGAACAACAGACGATTTGGGATAAACGTTTCAGTGGCGGCAAGCAATACGTCTACGATACCGACTGGATTGACTCCTATCTGGGGATTTTCAAGTCGCGAGGTTACAGGGACATATTAGAACTTGGCTGTGGCGATGGGAGGTGCGCCGCCGCTATGAGCAAGGCCGGATTTAATGTCCTGGCGACGGATATTTCCATCGTGGCTATTAAAAAGGTTGCATCCGCAATGCCAGACGTTGCTACTGAGTGTGTCGATATGTCTAATCACCTCCCATATGACGCTGGGTCATTCGACGCCGTGGTATCAAACCTAAGTTCTCATTATTTTTCTTCTGAAAAGACTGCCGAAATCTACGCCGATGTGCATCGCGTCCTTAAACCGGGCGGCATTTTTCTCTTGAGAGTGAATGACGACAGGGAATATCAAATCAATAAATTGAACGATACCGTTGAGAAACTCAGTAAGAACTACGTGCTGTCTTCGAATGGCAAGCGGAAGCATTACTTCGATACGGACGATTTGAAGGGTTGCTTGTCTTGTTTTTCCAACGTTGTGCTTGATAAAGGGTCTTTCCGGTGCAATGGACGAAAGAAGTATGTACTTGAAGCCGTTGCGTACAAGGAGTGAGCCTCTGTGCCGTACATTGATGTCATGTTGTGCTTTATTGTAGGCGTTATAGAGATAGCTCTTGGACTGAGATCCTTCACACGGACTATTTGCAGCGTGTTACATCGATCGGTAGCCGTAAGTTTCAATCCTCTTGAAAGGGAGCCGAAGCTGCTCATACTAATTCCTTGTCTTGATGAGCAGGCACGAATTTATTCTACATTGAACTCGGTTTGCGGCGAATTCGCTTCGATTGGCGCCAAGGTTGTCGTTGTGACCTGCCAGAGAGAGAAGACTGTTAACGGCTTGAATACTGCCGATATTGTTTTCCGTTTTGCAGATGATACTGGGCATGACGTTTCCGTCTGCGAATATCCCGGTGATGGATACATGGCTGATCAGCTAAATTATGCTTTGGCTTACCTCGATAGGAATTGGGATTACTGTCTCATTTACAATGCTGATAGCAAACCCGCCCCTGGGACGGCACTTGCTTTCCAGCAAGCCATGCTGGCTGGATTTCCTGTCATACAGCAGTATTCAGCGATGACCGCGAACATCGGTCACCTTAGTGGGCTCATGAAAGGTTTCTCGCTCTATCAGACCAATTTTGAGCTAAAGGTCGGTTATCTGGGCAGTCTATTTCCCTCCCTTTTGACAACTCCATATGTTGTCGGACACGGTCTAGTTATGAGCTCCAAAGTTCTTGACAAGCTTGAATTCACGAACGAACACTGGTGTGAAGATATTTGCCTTAGTTTCAGCTTATTCAATCAAGGAATTGATATCCATCCTATCTCAGTGTTGGAGAGATGTGAATGCCCACCTTCTTTTCAAGCTCAAATCGTGCAGCACTCGACGTGGTTCAAAACTGCCTTTGATGTGATAGGAATTGCTAGGACAGAGCTTAAGGGTCATTCGCTGTCATTGAGGGGTTTTCGTTATTTGTGTATACGGTTTATTCGCTCCTTAATGTGGTTGATTTCACCGTTATTGATAGTCTTGACATTTGTTTTGCCTGCGTTTGTCGGACGTTTTGAAATATCCTTTCTGTCGTTAGTATCGTACCTGTTAATGTGCGCCTTAGAATACGGGTCTACCATTTTGCTCTTGTTTTCGCTGGACGGGGGCGGAATCTCTCATAGTGATGCAGTCACGGCGTTTGCTTGGATTCCGTTAGCGCGGTTCCTTTCTTGCGTCGGTCCTTGGCGGTCTTTCACCGTTAAAGAAAAGAGGAGAACTCCTCAGGCTTAAGTCGAAAGTGCGCGATTAATCGGATAGGGCTGTATCCACTACTTCTAATCGCATAGACTCTCCACTCACAATTAAATACATGAGTGCTGAGAATCTGCGAGACTTAATCGTAAGCTAACTAGTACCAGCCCTTTTTCGTATTAAAGGAGGCACATATTGAGCGGCATCTTAGACAACCAGACGAAGCTCGTGAGGTCCTTTGCGAACGATTTTCGTAAGGCGATTGAACGAGCTCTAGAGGCCGACAGGCCATGTCGTACTGTAATTGGGTCCTTTCCAAGCGGTTGTTGCGGATACACAAGTGATTTACTCCAAAGGTATCTAGCCGAGAAGGGCATAGCAACGCAGTATGTATCTGGAACGTATCGTGATTGCTCAACAAATGATTCGCAGTCACATGCGTGGCTTGAACTTACTGATGGCACCGTAGTTGATATTACCGGCGACCAGTTTCGCAATAAGCCGCGTCCCTTACAGAATGACTCTCCGGTTTACCGTGGCAAGCCGAATGATTTTTACAATCTATTTGAGCTTGACCCGCCTTGTGAATGCGAGGGCACCTATTCAATGAATATCGATCGTAAGGAGAAGGAAGCGTACGATATTATCTGCAAGTATCTTTAGGTCTGCGTGTACGTATCTATATCGTTGCAGCTATTTTGTCATTTTTTGTCGAATGAGTATGTGCTCGCTTGAGCACTGATGAACGTCGCGAAACAACACTGGCGTCATTAGTTTACCGTGTTACCAATGAAAATGGGCGAAACCTATTTTGTTGTTGCCGCGGCTCATCTTGTTGATCGTATGTCTTCGGCTGATCCGGAACCACGATTATTGGATATTCGCAAAATGATGGATGTAATTCACGGATACGAATTCAAGGCATCAATTAACAAAACAATCGTTATGGGTGACTTAAACGCAAATCCATACGATAAGGAATTGCTTCTCCCTAACGCGTTTAACGCAATGCTATTCAAGGAAATAGTAAGAAATAAGGCCACAAGAACGTGGTGTGGAAACGAATACCCTTTTCTGTATAACCCAACAGTTCATTGGTTGTCGGAGGAGTCGGAAAACTACGGTTCCTTTTACTACTCTGGAGATTGCACCAGTCCTATTTGGAACTGTTATGACCAAGCACTGGTGAGCCCCGAATTGATGGACCGTATTAATTCTTACAGCTATCTAAAGAAAATAGGGGAGAAGAATCTGATTGCAAAAGTACGCCCTGATAGCAAGATAAGCGACCATTTGCCGCTGTTAGTTGATATCGATTTGAGTTAGGTGAGCTTGTTATGACTTCCAGCAATAATCCCTGGATAGAGGTATTCTCTCAGCCTCAACAAAAATCAACAGAAGGAATCATCTCGTATTTTTTTGAACAGGCCAAAATGCTGACGGAGGCGTCCGACGGTAATGTCAAAGGGTTTTTTCTAAGTCTTCTGACGTGAACAGAACATTATGTACAGCGTTGGAGGCTATTGGCACTCTGTCAAAGGTGGCTCAGGATCTTGCCTCCGCCAGTATCGTGGACCGCGCTCCTGAAGCTGACCTTTTGAATGCGGATGACCTGTACAAGAAGAATGATTATTGCTTCGAGATACGTTCGGATAGATACCGATTCAGGGTATTCTCTATTAAATTTGATCCGTCGTATCCTGCCGTCATGACCGTCGATCAAGGTGTGTGTAATGATCTAGCAAAGATCTACGATCGTTTTAAGTTCGAAGAGGGCGACCCGTGTAACATCACAATTCAAGACGATGAGGATCTTGACTGTGTTTTCAATCAACTTTTAAAGAGCGAGAAGCTGGTTTACATTTGTAACCGATTGATGAACGAGGCTAACGAGACGGTTTAGCGTCTTTACCTTTCTTTGGGTTGCATATTCGAAGGCATTATTTGACAAACATCCACAATATGAAGCGTATGTCATGGCGCGGGCCTTAAGCTTATATGAACTAAAATACTGCGTGGGAATCAATAGTTCCCGCGCAGTATTTGTTAATTAAGGGATGCAAATGGACGAAGTGAAAAAACTAAGTATTGCAAATTTCAACATTACATATGGGCCAGATAATGACCCCATGTTGACTCACTTCCAAGACATTTTGTATCCAGCGTTCTGCAATGAGCAGAAAGTTCGTACCTCCAAAAATGTCAGCTATTTCTCCGATGTTGAATTGAAGCTAATAAATTCGGAATATGTTCTCACGGGAAATCTAATCCGTGAAACTCATTATAGGGTGCGAACTATCGTTGTCGATAATGAGCTCGTTCCCTCTCCGAGCTCCGTTCCAACCGCTCCATATTCTCGGTTCCTCATCTACCTTAAGAGCCATAGAATGATCCTCGTTAAGAATGAAGGTCAAAGCCCCAATCTTAAGAGTTTTCAAGCCGTTTTGAGGAAAGTTGTCGAGCGTTACATTCGCGAGGTGAACCGAGAAAGGGACAAAGCAGACTTACCTCTATTTCCTAATGCTCTAATTAATATCGTTAACATGCCCCTACCTGACAGCATTGATGAAACTATCAAAGAATTTGCGAAAATTAACTCAATCAATCTTCGATTTTTCCCTTTAAACAATGATATTGATCCAGCGCCGATGTTGGATTATGTACGTGCCGCAATGAATTCGGTTGACTCAAAAACGGGAAACTTAACTTTTAATTCTCCTAAATCAGCCAACGGCATCTCTGGTCTTTTCCAAGATAGCATTGCTTCTGGCATTGCCTCAGCAACAGTAACTGGTGAAAAAGAAGATGGCACTAAAGTCAAAATTACTGACAATCAACTTGGTTCTGAACTTCAGATTCCAAGTACTGGAAATCTAAGCGGTGACGACGACAAGAGAATTGCAGACTACTGCATGAAACGCAATTATCTACCTGAAGCAAGTGAGGAGAATGCAGCCCTATATGGTAAAGCACTCAATATCCTCGAATTGCTCGTTAATAAACTTTAGAAGGGTTTCTTGATGCCTGACGGTCTATTTCAAATTGCCGTAGCAAGAAGCGCTGGCGAACTAATCTGTGACGCACTTCGCGAGTTAAGGCCCATAAAAGGAAACTTACCAATTTCCATTGGAGTTTCAGCTATTTCCCTGGTTCTTTCGCTAAACATACTTAATGCTCCGAATACTGTTGAGTTAATTTTGAAGTTATCCGCTACATTAGAGGATGTGTTCTTGGGCTTATTCGGGTTAGCGCTCTCAATTTTTGCAATCTTTTTCAGCTTGCTTGATGGTGAACATGTTCGTGGGCTAGCTTCACAAAAAGGTAACCCACTATTGAATTACCTTCGCTACTACGAGAATGCACTTGTTTTATTTGCAGTCGCCTTTACGTTGAGTCTTTTGATCTCCCTACTCGACCAAGCTACGATTTGTAAAATGACGGCTATCATTTGCTGCGATTATTATGTCGAAGCGGTCATCTGTTTTATGTATCTTGCCCTCTCGTTTCGAATAGTGTGTGAAACAAAATCGCTCCTGTGTAACACTTTTGTATTCACGAGAGCATTTATTTGCCTAAAGGGATGCGAAGGAATGCCCAAGATCGAAACCGACGCGGCGCCGAAACTATAATTTGACTGTGAGGCTATCGTCGACGTATATATCGAGCTGCTTTTAGCGAATCATGTTAAGCGTCGCATCAATTGATGTGGGGAGACTACTTCCTTTCACCGACTGGCAAAACGATTTACACCTAATTTCGCGGTTCAATCGCTGGTTTCTTTATCGTGCCTTGCTAGATCTCGCTACACTAATAACCGCTGCTACCAGGACATTTCCTGGCGCAGTTCCCATTGGCTCTTGCGAAGATCGGAGCGGTTATGTTTGCTGCCGCGTTCCACACCAGCCGTCACTACATCCTGTTTACTGCCATGGCCTGCCTATGCGTTTTGCTGGGCGGGCCTTCTT
>ERZ1034949.1382-NODE-1382-length-11135-cov-3.565162_pt1 | contig 11135 bp, 6 predicted proteins | sample MGYA00520590_ERZ1034949 | MGnify/ENA primary metagenome ERZ1034949 (study PRJEB33766, sample SAMN09781752) | gut metagenome | biome: gut microbiome | host: Homo sapiens | place: Madagascar | study: EMG produced TPA metagenomics assembly of the PRJNA485056 data... | reverse complement strand
AACACAAGCGGTTGGAATCTTCCGCAGGCTGCTCTGGCCGGCGGCGGAACAACAAAGAACACGAATCTGGGCGGCGTTCACATCACGGTGAACGGCTACAACGCCCGGAACGATAACGAGCTGGCACAGATCGTAGCTGACAAGATCAATGAGATGATCGACCAGGACGATTCGGTTTACAAGTAAGAGGTGATGCGTATGGGCTATTTGCCTGAGAAAAAGACAGTATCCCAGTTTGATCTGAAGGGCAGGTTTGCACGGCAGTATCTGTCCTTTGCCGGTAAGTCCAGCAAGGACTTCCTTTTATATTTGTCCGGACCCGGTGTGTACGATTCCCCGGCAGCGGATGTGGAAAGCACATCGGTCCCTGGCAGAAACGGAGACATCATCAGCGAGAATGCAAGAGCAGGTCGGCGGCGGTATCAGAATGTGGATATCAAGTATGAGGCGTTCTTCTTCAACGGTCTGCCCGCCAAGACCGCAGCGGTCAAGTCGTGGCTACTATCTCCGGTCGGCTACCAGAAATTGCAGGATACCTATGACCCGGACTTCTTCCGAATGGCGGTCTGCACCGAAGCGATGGAGTTCGATGTGACGGCACAGAAAGCCGCAAAGATGGATCTGGTGTTCAATTGCAAGCCTCAGCGGTGGAGTGTGGAAGGACAGAGGACGGTACGGCTGGAAAGCCGGAGCAACCTCATGAACCCCTTCGCATTCCCGTCACAGCCCGTCTTCAAGGTCTACGGAGATTCGGGCGGTGTGCTGTATGTGGGCGATGAATCCATTACCATCCACAGCATTAAGGATTATGTTCTGCTGAATTGCGAGACGCACAATGCCTACAATGAGGGCGGCTTTTGCAATGAGACCATCCTCTCGGATGATTTCCCGGAACTGCCGGCAGGAAAGACGCAGATCGCATGGACGGGCGGTATTACGGCGGTGGAAGTGACTCCGCGCTGGTGGACGCTGTGAGGAAGGAGGTGGAGCGGGATGATCCCTTGTCTGTATGCATCCATGGAGAAAAAGTTTGACAACAACGGCATCGGCAAGATGGCAGATGCTCATTCCTGTGTGGTGACGGAAAAGCGCAATGGCAGCTTTGAGCTGGAGATGGTCTACCCAGCAGATGGTATCCATGCGGATCAGCTGGAAGAAGGGAACATCATCCTTGCAAAGCCATCCGACACAGGCAGATCGCAGCCGTTCCGTATCTACAAAATCGCAACGCCGATTGACGGCAAGCTGACTGTCAAGGCAAGGCACATCTCGTATCAGCTAAACTTCATTACGGTTTCTCCTTTTGCCACGACCAGCTGCACCGGTGCGCTGGCGGGGCTGGGAAACCACGCGGCATCCGAGTGCCCCTTTGAGGTCTGGACGGATATCTCCTCCAGCGCCTCTTTTCGGCTCTCGGTGCCGTCCTCTTTTCGGAACTGCCTCGGCGGTATCGACGGCTCGGTGCTGGACACCTTTGGCGGAGAGTACGAGTGGGACCGATACACCGTCAAGCTCCATCATCACCGGGGCGCAGACCACGGCGTGCATATCGTCTACGGCAAAAACCTCATCGACTTCAAGATGGAGAGGAACATTGAGAGCGTAATCACGGGTGTACATCCGTACTGGCAGAATTCCGAGACCGGCGAGGTGACGGAGTTGCCGGAAAAGGTGGTGTTGGTGGAGCAGCGGTCGGTGCCGTACCAGAAGATCACAGTACTGGATTGCACCAGTGGATTTCAGGATAAGCCCACGGATGAGATGATGCGCTCCTTTGCACAGGATTATCTGAAGAACACCAGCCTGACCGAGCCACAGGTGGATATCGACATCGACTTTATCCAGCTCTGGAATACCCCGGACTATGAGGATGTGGTGGAAGCGGAGCAGGTGAGCCTGTGCGATACCGTCCATGTGTTCATTCCCAAGCTCGGTATCGAGGTCAGCTCCAAGGTGACCGAAACGCAGTACGACTGTCTGCTGGAACGGTACGATGGCATTACGCTGTCGAACTCTACGGTCAGCAGCCGGAACTCGTCTTTGACTACAGCACTGAGCAATATCCGAAACACAGCCAATGAAGCCTATAACACGGCCCTCCGTGTGGAAACCAGCATGGGTGAGCAGATCGGCGGCATTTCCGTGTCGATGGTCTATGACGGTACCCTGCTGGCCGGTCTGTTCGGCCTGCATTATCAGAACGTGACCGAGGTGAGCGGCGATACCGTGCGGTATGCCTTCAATGCCGGGTCACTGGCAAAGTCTACCTTTGCGTGGAAGAACAGCCTGGATGGGTTTTTCATCTCTACCGATGGCGGTAAGACATGGGGCTACGGCTGGGAGCAGGACGATTCCCCGGTCAAGACGGCGTTGTTGCTGGATAACACCCTGCAGGAGTTGGATGAACGCTATAAGAAAGCCGGAGAACTGACTGAAGAACTGCTCGAACAGTTGGATGAGCGGTATAAGATGGCATCCGCCTTGTCCGAAGAACTCATCAAAAGCCTGGACGCACGATACGGTACGGCAGATAAGCTGTCTGAGGTGCTGCTCGAACAGTTGGATGAGCGATATAAGACGGCGTCCGCCTTGTCAGAAGAACTCATCAAAAACCTAGACGAGCGGTACGGAACAGCGGATAAGCTGTCAGCGGCGCTGTTGGCAAAACTGGATGAGCGGTATGCTCCGCTTATCTGTGCGCAGGAGGCAGCACCAAAGAGTCCGAAAATAAATGCACTTTGGGTCGATAGCAAAGCCCTGCGGCTGAAGCTGTGGGACGGAGAGATTTGGCAGACGGTAGGCTATGAGCCCCCGGAACCTGAACCCGATCCGGATACCCCGACAGAGGGAGGAGGCGAAGAAGATGGCAAACAGGAAGGCGAAAGCAGTGGTACAGACAACGGAGGAACCGGCGCAGGAAGCACTGGTGACTAAGTCGTTCACGGTGTTTCAGGACGTGGAACTGTCATTCACAGAGAACCTGATCCCGACCCACATCCCGGTCAAGCAGTACGACAACCAGGCCCGAAAAGTGCGGTGTCGGCTGTATCAGAACTCGCTGGAGTACAAGGTCAGTAAGGACACCATCGTCAGCTACTCGGCTACTCGGCCGGACGGTGCGGTGTTCCAATATTCCAGCGAGACCCGCCCGAATCTTGTGTTCGTGGATGACGGTGCGGTCATCCTGACGGTCACATCCTTTATGACCGAAGTATACGGCAGGTTCCCGATTGACATCTACCTTCTGTCCGATGAGGGAGATGTGATCGGTTCGTTCAGTCTGGTGCTGAATGTGGCACGTGCCGCAGTCATGAACGGTAAGATCGCCACGCTGACCTATAAACACGCTCTGGATGCAGCCGCCAAGGGCATTCTGGAATTCCTCATCACCGATGACGGATACCTCGTGATGCGCTCGGACGATAAGCTGGGACTGGCGCAGGGGTCTGTGTCCAGCACCATCGATAAAGTGGCGAAGGACATCGAGGAGGGAATGGTCACCTCGTCTATCAATATGGACGGGCATCTGGTGTTTACGACATGGGATGAGCTGGGACTTATCTTTGAAATGGACGATGAGGGGCATCTCATCGTGAGATACAATGAGGCGTAAGCCGGAAAGGAACTAGAATGGGAGAGTTTGTTGGCAAGCGAGTGGTACCGGATCATGTGGGTGTCTGGGACCAGAAAAAAACCTATGAACCCTTGATGATCGTGCTGGACGGCGAGACCGGTGACAGCTATATCAGCCGTAAGGCTGTGCCTATCGGTATTTCTCTGTCGGATGAGAGCTACTGGTCGCTGTGTGCCCATTATTCCGCACAGATGCGGAAGCTGGAACAGGATGTAGATGTGGATGTCCAGCAGATGCACAGTGATGTTACGGCGGTCAAAAATGCCATGAGTCAGGAGTTTCAGGAAACCCATACAGCAATCAGCAAAGAACTGACGGATACGCATACGGCTATCAGTCAGGAGCTGTCGGAAACGGAACAGCGTGTCAATGAGAATCTGGAACAGACCAGTTCGGAGTTGACTGGCAAGGTCGAACAGGCCAAGTCCGACCTGAACACCGGCCGGCAGGAACTGAAGGATGCTAAGAATACGCTGAATAAGCGGATGGACAGTATCGTCGGAGGCAAGACGACTGACGGTGAGATCTTGGATGCCCGTGTGGACAACCAGGGCACGACCCATGCCTCACTAGGCGAAGCAATGCGCTCTGCGGAAAAGACACGCAGCCTGTGGGATGATTGGCTTACTACAATCGTGTCCCAGCTTCTGGATGAGGCGACTGGTCGTGAGACAAAGGAACTGACCTTTGATTCCACGATTCGGACCTTCATCAATCTGAACGGCACAGTGGGTACGCTGGCGAATGAAAGCGACAGTCATTGGCACACCTCGGAGATGATCCCTGTTGTGGCAGGCCATGTGTATATTATCACCGCATCAAGTGGCTGGAAGAAATACTACTATGCTTTCTATGACAGCAACGAGAATGTTCTCGCTGGAGAGATCGCGCCGGATAACAGGTCCGACAAAATCGAAAATCGAATTGTAATCGCGCCGGTTGGGGCGGTCAGTATGCGTATCACCTGGATTCAGGTTTCGAATTTTATGGGTAAGGTGGAGGAAGTGACACGTTTCCTTTTCCCGACAAATGAGCTGAACGAGAAACCTGAATCCCGGATGGTTGCGCTGGAGATTGGTCTGGAAAAGGCGAAGGCCGACCTGATTGCAGCGGCAACCGGGGAGCAGAATACTCTTCTGAGTGCTGCGGTCGTGGAAGGGGAAGCAGTTGAGTTCACCTACACCGCAAACCGCTGCATCAATGAAAAAGCAGGTGAGGTTGTGCCGTTGTCAAGTGAGAACACGGCATTCCGTGTATCAGATCCTATCCCAGTTGCACCCGGTGAACTTTATGCGTTTACGGTATCCGGCGGCTGGAGTAAGTACCTGTATGCCTTCTATGATGCAGACGACAAGGTGGTAGGCGGGTTCCAGCAGAAGACCGATATGATCCGAACTTACAAAGACCGCATTTCTCCGGTCCCGGCAACTGCCGCAACGGTACGCATCGCATGGGTGGAGTACAACCACTTCACGGGTATAATCAAAAAGGTCACACGAATCAGTTATCCCTCGGCAGAGCTGGTCGGCGCGGCAGCAGAACAGGCGGCAGAGCGAGATAACAGAATCTCTGGCTTGGAAAATCATCTGGCAAGTAAGGTTGTGGATAAGAACTACGAATATGCTATTGGAGAAGCTGTCAAAGTTACCGAAAACAACGGAACGCTCTTAAATCCGACAACAGGTGCTAAAATGAAAGAGCCGACCGGCAACACGAATTACCGAGTGTCTGAGCCTATCGCTGTGGAACCGTATACACCGTACTGCATCAGTGCGGCCGGAAAAGCCGGGTACGGTCTGTATGCATTTTATGATGGAAACGGTAATCGCATCGGGGGCGAAAACAATACGACCACTACTGACCGTAAGATCGAAAGCAAGGTGGTGACTTCTCCGGCACGAGCAGCATCTGTTCGAATTGCTTGCATCAACGGTATGCAGAGTTGCAGCATCCAGCCTATGACCCATGGCTATTTTATCAGCATGAAGCCGAAGTGGGCGGGTCGCATCTGGGCTTGTCTGGGTGACAGTTTGACGGAAAGCAATAGCCGAACTACAAAGCACTACTTTGATTATATTGCCGAAAAGACAGGCATTAAGACCGTGAACCTCGGTGTCAGTGGGACTGGTTATATGCGGCGGAAGGATATTAATCGTGCATTTTACCAGCGTGTCAGTGATATCCCGGAGGATGCAGATGTGATTACGATCTTTGGCAGCGGCAATGACCTTTCGTCTGACCAGACGCTGGGAAATGTCACGGATACGGGCACTGATACGATCTGTGGTTGCATCAACGCAACTATTGACGCCATCTACGAACGCATCCCTCTGGCTCGTCTGGGTATCGTGACCCCGACTCCGTGGGTGGGCAGTTCACCTTCCAAGCCGACCTGCGGCATGGCAAAATACGCTGAGGCAATTGTTGAGATCTGCAAGCGACGCAGCATCCCGTGCCTGGATCTGTATCACGAATCCAACCTGCGACCCGATGATGAGAATTTCCGCAAGCTCGCATTCTCTAAGGACGGCGGCAATGGTGTGCATCCCGATGAAAAGGGGCATGAGATCATCGCTGCCTCTTTCCAGAGCTTGCTGGAACGACTGATTCTGTGAAATGGAGTGGTATTAATGAATATGAACGATAAGATGAAAAATTCGGGGGGGGGTACTCCTGAAAGCTGATTTTCATCCTCCCCCTGCTTGCGAAAAAGATGCTGGTAAGTCTTTGAGTAAGCATAAGGGAGAATGAAATCATGGGTGAATTCGTAGGTGGACGCATTGTGCCGAAGCATTGCGGCGCATGGAATAAGAGAAGCAAGTACGAGATGCTCAGTATCGTGTATCAGCCGGAGACAGGAGACAGCTATATCAGCCGCAAGTCTGTCCCGGCGGGTACTGCTTTGAGCAGCGAGGAATACTGGGCAATCTGCTCGGAGTATTCCGCACAGGTCCGTAAGCTGGAACAGGATGTTGATGCTGATGTCGAGCAGATGCACACTGACCTTACACAGACCAAGGCTGATATGAGCAGAGAGTTTTCGGAAACTCATACAGCTATGAGCAAAGAATTGACGGATACGCATATGGCTATCAGTCAGGAACTCTCAACTACCGAGCAGCGTATTGCCAAAAATCTTCAGGAAACGACCACTACCCTGACCGGACAGGTGACTACTGCCAGAAATGATCTCGCAACCGGGAGAAAGGACCTGGAAACCACCAAGAATCAGCTTACAGCTCGGATGAACAGTATTGTCGGTGGTAATACCACTGATACGGAAATCCTTGATGCCCGTGTGGATGCAGATGGAAAAACCTATGCCAATCTGAGTGAGCGCTTGAAGGCAGTGGATGCCTACTATGCAGGAGCCGACGCTGAAACTGTGGATGGCGTAGCTCACGGAAGTCTTGCAAAGTATATTCACGAAGAATGGCGCAACGACTATAATCTGATTCGAGGCGGTACCTTTTACAAGGGTCATGTTGATGTTAGTGGGCTGAATACCAGCGATGATATGTCGGTGTGTGTTGATCCCAATGGCGAAGGCTATTATTTGTTGATTCCGACCGGGAACCTCCATGACGCCAAGCTGAATGTCCTCTTTTATGGGCTGCGCGGCAAGCCAGCTATTATGCGTGGTAATTGGGGTGGTATGGAGGGTGACTTCCATTATGCCGGACGACTGTCCATTGTTCCTGCTCAGCATTTTAGGGAGATGGATGACGGTGGCATTATGATGCTGACATCGATCGCCGCATGGAACCGCAGCTCTGCGAAGTATCTCTATATCAATCTGACCGAGGAGGAAGCAGCGAAAGCACAGGTTGTGGTTTGTGATACGGAAGGAACGCCGTGTATAAACTGCCTGACGGAGCTTTTGAACCGAGTGGGTGCAGATAGGGACCGGAGGGCAGTCCAGAGAGAGGCTGCAATTCTGAGTAAGATCGAACAGGACAAGCAGACTGAATTGGAGCCGATCCGGACTGCGGTGGCAGAGAACAAGACAGCTATTGACAATCAGAACAAGGCTGTGGAGGAGAAGCTCGCTCAGTGGAACGAATCCGTGAAGGAGTCCATTGAACAGGCTTTGCTGGTGCAGAACTCCAACTGGAGAGGGAAGACCATCAACTTTATCGGGGACTCTATCACTTATGGAGCATATACCCCTGTGGGTGGTTCTTCTCCCAATAAGCGGGCTGAAAAGCGTTATTGCGAAATCGCCTGTGAGCAATTGGGAGCGACCTGCCGAAACTATGGTGTATCTGGCATCAGCATTTCCAGTACCTCGTACCAGTCTCCGACCGGTGCAATTTCCCTGCGATATTCGAGTATGGACGCTGCGGCAGACATGGTCGTGATTGCAGGAGGCACCAATGATTACGGCACCGGTGTTGCGCTTGGAACGATTGCCGACACTACGGATGTATCGTTCTATGGAGCCCTTCATGTACTGTGTAGTGGGCTTTGCGAGAAGTATCCCGGCAAGCGCATCGTTTTTCTGACACCGTTCCATCGTTCCAGTGAGGCGGCTAACAAGGTGGGCGCTACACTGGCTCAGTACAAACAGGCTATCTACGATGTGGCACGAGATGAGTTCGGATTTGCTGTACTGGATGGCTGGACGATCGGCCTGAGTCCAAAAAATGCCAAGGTAAAAGCGGAGTATATCGTTGACGGTGTGCATCCGAATCCCATCGGACACGAGCTGATCGGAGCCAGTCTTGCTCGTATGCTGAACGCCATTTAATACCCCACAGCCACACGGCTGTGTTTATATAGAACACCATTACACAAGGACGGAGCACCGTCCTATTTTTTATGCCCTGCAAAGGGCAGGAAAGGCAAGGTACAAGTATGCAAAATGTAATCGACAAGCTCCAGTTTGCTTTTGCGGCACTGGGCGGCTTCCTCGGCTGGTTCTTTGGGGGCTTTGATGGTTTCCTCTATGCGCTCATCGTCTTTGTGGTGACCGACTACTTCACCGGCATCCTTGCGGCGGGTATCCGCAAGGAACTGTCCAGCGAAGTGGGCTTTAAGGGCATTGCTAAGAAGGTGTGCATCTTCCTGCTGGTAGGTATGGCGAATGTGATCGATACGCAGGTGCTTCAGAACGGCGCAGCGATTCGCACCGCCGTGATCTTCTTCTACCTGTCCAATGAAGGTCTGTCCATTCTGGAAAATTCTGCTGTGATCGGTATTCCCATCCCCGAAAAGCTGAAGGATATGCTGATCCAGCTGACCAACGAGAAGCATATCCCGGACAAGAATGATGAGAACGAGGTGTAACGATACAGCTTCTCACCGTTTTCATTGTGCTTTATGAGAAATTTTGGAAAAACAGGGTACCAAATGCCGAATTTCAGTAAGCATAATGAGAGGGATTTTTTGAAAACTACCTCCCAAAGCGTTAAAAATCGTGCGCTTTATGAAGGAGTATATCAGGGAGCGGGCGACCGCTCCCTCTTTTAGGAGGACCGATTATGAATGAATATCCTGCAAAGCTGAACACCGGCTATTATCGTGTTCGGACCGATTGGAACGATGACGCATCCCAGCTCGGTGCATATAAGCTGCTGGCAAATGCCAAGGCGAAGTGTGACGAGAACCCCGGCAGCCATGTTTTTGCCGAGGACGGCACCGTGATTTACCCGGCGGATGAGCCTACGACCCGGGAGGAGAACGCTGAGGAGAAGCCTGTAACGGATCTCCCGGAGGAGAATACTTCGGAGGAGGACTCTGCAGTGGAAGGTGAGCAGCCTTCGGAGGGCACCCCGGTTGAGGAGTTTCCGTCCGCAGAACCTCTGCCGGATGCCATCGCCTATGGCAAGCTGAAAACTCTGATGAACATCCGCAAGGAACCCAGTCTCGAAGCAGAGGTCGTGACTGTGTACCCGATGAACACCATCGTGGAGGTGCTGGAGGTCTGCGACAACTGGCTGAAGATCAAGTGCCCGGAGGCGGAGGACGGCATTGCCTATGTGCTGAACGAGGATGATGCCTATGTCTTTGTCGGCAGAGATGTGTACGAAGTCGTAGCAGGGGACAACCTGTGGCGCATCGCAGAGCGTAAGCTCGGCAGCGGTACCCACTACACGGACATCCGTGAGCTGAACGGCCTGACTTCCAATGCCATCCGAATCGGCATGAAGCTGCTTCTGCCCTGACCAAAAACCAAATCAACACAGTCTGGCCCGGAGCAATCCGGGCTTTTTTCTATTGGGAGGAATCTTCTATGGCATACACTAACAGTCCCTTAGTGGTTTATACGAACCTCAGCCCGAACCATTCTGGGCAGCGGACACACAGCATCGACCGCATCACCCCGCACTGTGTGGTGGGGCAGTTGTCTGCGGAAAGTATCTGTGGCTGCTTCATCAGCCCGAGTCGTCAGGCAAGTTGTAACTACGGCATCGGCAAGGACGGCCGTGTGTCGCTCTGTGTCGAAGAAAAGAACCGGAGCTGGTGCTCTTCCAGTGCAGCAAACGATCAGCGGGCTATCACTATCGAGTGCGCCAGTGACCTGACCCACCCATACGCCATGAACAGTGCCGTCTACACTTCGCTTATCAAACTCTGTACCGACATCTGCAAGCGGAACGGTAAGACCAAGCTGCTCTGGCTGGGGGACAAGAACAAGACGCTGAACTATGCGCCGGCATCGGATGAGATGGTTCTGACCGTCCACCGCTGGTATGCGAACAAAGCCTGCCCCGGCGACTGGCTGTACAGCCGCCTCAGTGATCTGGCGGCCAAGGTAACGGCGGCACTGGGAACTCCTGTTGCGTCCACTGGCTTGCAGGCAGCTTCTTTGAAGGATATGGAGTCCGCAGAGGTTGTGACAAAGGTGGCCACGCTGTTTACCGCAAACCAGAAGCAGTCCGGCATCCTTGCCAGCGTGTCCATGGCGCAGTTCATTCTGGAATCCGGCTACGGCAAGTCCGAGCTGGCACAGAATGCCAATAACTGCTTTGGCATGAAATCCTCGCTGTCGGGGAACAGCTGGGCTGGCTCTGCGTGGGATGGGCATTCCGTCTACACCATGCAGACCGGAGAGCAGAACACGGATGGCAGCTATGTGACCGTCACGGCCGACTTCCGCAAGTACGGCTCCATTGAGGACTCCATTGCAGATCACTCCGCTTATTTGCTGGGTGCCATGAACGGCAGCAAGAAGCGGTACGAGGGACTGGCAGGCTGCACGGACTATAAGAAAGCGGTGCAGATCATCAAGGATGGCGGTTATGCGACGAGCCTTGACTATATGCAGAACCTCTGCCGGGTCATTGAGCAGTGGAACCTGACCCAGTTCGATGTGGCAGCATCTGTTACGCCTGTCACACCCGCCGCGACCCTGTACCGTGTGCGCAAGAACTGGTCGGATACTGCATCTCAGAAGGGAGCTTTCCGTGACCTGAGCAACGCCAAGGCGTGTGCTGACAAGAATCCCGGCTACTCGGTGTTCGATGAGAACGGCAAGGCGGTCTATCCCACCAGCACG